>ENA-UAOW01000447-UAOW01000447.1-human-gut-metagenome-genome-assembly--contig:-NODE-447-length-19847-cov-5.931285_pt1 | contig 19847 bp, 19 predicted proteins | sample MGYA00243470_ERZ654559 | MGnify/ENA primary metagenome ERZ654559 (study PRJEB26926, sample SAMN06164851) | human gut metagenome | biome: ENVO:00009003; feature: ENVO:2100002; material: ENVO:00002003...
GATCTACACTTATGCGATCGTCGGCAGCGTCAGATGTGTATAAGAGACAGGGGGTGGCCAGTACAGTTCCGAGAATAAAGCATGGGCCAGTCAAATCTATATCCCACCAGATAAACTCCACAATCTCAGCTTTGTGGTGCCAACCCGCTCCGCTGTACTGGATGGAGTGGTGGACCAATACCGCACGGCATATTGGGCGCTTGGACTCTTCGGTCCTGACCAGTGCGAGCCAAACTCCTTTGAAGAACTGGACTACGAAGGAAAGGTGCTGGTACTCTCCCCAGATACCCTGAAGGAAACCTACTGGACACCCCAAGCTCAGCTCTGGTACGCCCACGATGGCTTTGGGTGCAGCCCCAAAGCCATTGGCCGTTCCATCCGCTGTACCTGTCTGGGGGACGGAGAGATGACCCGCTGGAACCGAACGGACTTTATCGGTGCGCTGAAGGACGAATTCCTTCCGGAGTGGGCAAAGGAAAAGCTGATGGAGCTGAAAGGACAGGAACAGAACAACGACTCCCCCGCGATGGGTGGGATAACCATGGAATGAGGTGATCGATAGACATGAACATTTCCTATTACACCATTGACGATCTGCGCCTACCCCCCAAGCGATCTCTGCGAAAGGGCCGGAGCGTGGAGCAGTATTCCACACTGGAGGAGGCTCTGGCCCGCTACCAATCCATGCCTGTTGCCGGGATCAGAGTGCTGGGACTCACAGACGGAATCCATGTCCTGGAGCTGGTAAAGTGCCTGCCCCTGTTCCCGGACGATCAGGAAGGAGAAGATGTGCTGGCCTCGGACTACAGCTGCTTTCCCCTCTGGACCCAGGAGCCAGAGGCCGCCAATGCCACTCACGTCTGTATCACAGCCATGGGCCTGCGCTATCGCATCAAAGGCAATGTAATTGAGCCCATTCCATCCCCGGAGGGTCTGCCGCAGGACCTTCAGGGGAAATTTTTATGGCTGAATCTGTCCGGCGAGGCCCAGTCCGCTATCCGCCAGGTCTATGTGGCCGGGACAGGCTGGGTATCTCCCGGCATTCTGAACCGCAAAACCGAGCCGATGCCCTTGGTGCTGAAATATCGAGCCGATGGGATCAACGAGCAGGGCGCCTACCTCTCCCTGGAGGTAGAACCCTGGGAGTATGACCGGATAGCCATCCACACCCTGGAACGGCTGAAAAAAGAGAAAGGGAGAAGTGAGCGATGAAACAGACTATCAACCATCAGAACCCCAATTTTGAGCAGCTGCCCATGCAGATCAATGTGAAGATCTACCGCCCCAGCGTCAAGGGCCCCATCCTGGCAGACGCCTCGGTCAACCTGAACGGGTGCTTCGCCATCCGCGGGGTCCAGGTGAAGGAGGGCAGAAACGGCCCCTTCGTCTCCATGCCCAGCCGCCAGGTCAAAGGCGAATATCGGGACATCTGTTTCCCCTGCACCCCGGAATTCAAACAGTCCTTCGACCAGGCCGTTTTGGACGCCTACCGGATGGAGCTGGATCAGGGACTCAACCAGCACCATAACAAGGCCACGGAGCAAAACAGCCCCGAGATGGACGGCATGTCGATGTGACAGGAAGGAGAGAAAGCTGATATGAAACGAAAACTCGCACTCTGTGCCGCGGTCCTGTGCCTGACCATGGCACTGTCCCCCTCTGCCTTTGCCGCGGAGTCGGTTGTGATTTCCCAGTCGTCCGCGCCCCCGGAGGTCTGCTACCCCACCTCCGTGTCCCGGAGCGAGGATGGCACAGAGATCCGCAAATATTATGACTTAGGACCGGAGGAGGATCCCGCCGGCATTCCCCGCTTTGATTTTGAGCAGGATGGGTTCCGCTATACCCTCATCGACCTGCTCAAGCAGGAACTGCCGGAGAACGAGAGCCGTCAGCACACAGAGACCGTCTCTCTGGAGAGCAAGAGCAAGGACATGGAGTCCGTGCTGGCCCTGCTCCCCCAGGAGAAGGAGTTCATCACCGAGGACGGTCTCTCCGGCGTGCTGACCCTCCAGCTGGACACCGTCCAGGTGGAGGTGGCCGGATACGGGAGCTCTACCAGGGAGGTGTCCGCCACCAGGAGCTACCCCAATCTGGCCAGCCAGGATACCGCCAACATCCCCAAGACCATCGAGGACAATGGCCGTACCCTGACTCTCCAGAACATCAGCTGGCAGACGGACAACACCGCCAATACAGACGGCTACGCCATGGGAGACCGCTTTACTGCCGTCGCCACCTACACCGGCAGTGCCACCAGCAGCTATGTGACCGGCTACACGGTCACCGCCGATTACAGCGGTACTGTCAGCCGGATCGCCCTGAATAAGACCCGCTATGTGGCCATCTTCGAGGGCACAGCCATAGAGCCGCTGGCGCCGCTCCCTGATTCGGGCAGCAGTCCAGTCCAGTTTAACTGGGCCTATATCCTGGTGCCGCTGGGTGTGGTATTCGCTGCGGGCGGCGTCATTGGCGGATGCCTGCTCTACAAACGGAAGCATGAGAGTGAGGAGGAAACCGAATGAAAAAATTGTGTGCGTTTCTCTGCCTGATGTGCCTGACCGCCGCCTTGACAGTTCCCGCGAGCGCGGCGGGACCTCTGGAGTATTCCATCGACGCACCGGGCGATCCGGACTACGGCACCCCCACCTCCTTCGAGCCGGTTGCCACGGCAGACGGCGGGGCCAGGAAGAACGAGGACGTCAGTAAAAACGCCGCCCTGATCCCGCCTGGATTTGGTACCGCCAGCGCCGATGCCCTGAACACCGGGACGCCCCTCACCCCCAACCTGGCCCCCGGCTCCATACCCGCCACCGGCGCGGCGGTCAACGGCACCTCCGCCCCGGTCTTTGTCCCCGGAAGTACGATCCCCACTGTGAATACCCCTGCTGACCCGGAAACATCTGCTCCCTCCACCGGCTACACCGAAGTGACAAGCGACCTCTATTACTCTGGCGGCCACCTGGGAACGCTGAAGATCCCGGCCATCGGTTTAACTGTGAAGGTCTATGAGGGCACGGACAGCAAAACCCTGGCCAAGGGTGCCGGTCACTTCGAGGAAACCTCTATTTGGCGCGGAAATATTGCGGTGGCGGCGCACAACAGGGGCACCAACAACCATTTTGGGAAGATCCATACCCTGGAGCTGGGGGATGAGATCACCCTGACCACCAAGCTGGGGACCCGCACCTATGAGGTGGTGTCCGTTTCTAAAGTCTTGGAGACCGACCGAAGCGGCCTCGCCGCCACCACGGAAAACATGATCACCCTCTACACCTGTGTGATGAACCAGAGAGACTACCGCTGGTGCGTCAAGGCAGTGGCCCAATAAATACGCGGCATAATAACCTTGCGTTCCTATCATACTTATGATATAGTATTGATAGAATAGTAAGGAGGTGCTGTTGCTGTGCAGATCAAGGCTTCTACCGCGCTGCGAAATGAGTATCCCAAAATTTCGGAGCTGGCCCATGCTTCTGGAGAACCCGTTTTTATTACGAATAAAGGTGAGGCGGATCTGGTCGTTCTCAGTATAGAGGCATTTGAGGAACGTGAGAAGATGTTGGCACACCGGGCCAGTATTCTGGAGGCCGAGTTTTCCCGTCTCTCCGGCGCTCCGACGTATACCATGGATCAAGTCAATGCGATGGTAAAGGAGAAGTTCCGCCATGCCCAAAGCGAAAATTGAATTTCTCCAGGCGTCATGGCTGGATATTGACCGGATCTCGGATTTCTATCTGCGCGAGGTCGGTCCTGTATCCGCCGAAAAAGCCATCGATGAGATCATGGAGCATATCGGGATACTTGGTGAGCATCCTTATGCCGGACCGCTTCACCCAGATCCGGTGCTGGCCAAACAGGAATACCGCAAATTGGTGCTGACAAAAACCTATATTGCAGTTTACCGGGTTATTGGCGATACGGTCTATATCTATCGTGTTGTGAACGGAAAAACGGATTACCCAAGCTTATTCAAGTGATTTTCTGCAAGAGGGCTGTTCCTTTATAGGAGCAGCCCCTCTTTTCTACATCTGACAATCGCTCCGTGCTTTTCTCCGTTTTGCCAGTAATCTTTCTCTCGACTTTCGCTCGATTTTTCGGTATTGTGAGCTTAAAGAAATCGGCCACAATACTGCAAAGGAGGAACGGTGTTATGAGCAGAAAGAAAAATATCCTGATGGCCTCAGCGTGCATCGTCTTGGGCATGGCCCTGGCGGGCCCTGCGGCGCACGCGGCGGAGGAAGTCCTGACGGCTGTTCGCAGCACTCACCAGTTCTATCTGGACGGGGAGCAGATCCAGTTGGAGGCATACCTCATCAACGGCAATAACTATGTGAAACTGGCGGATGTGGGCGAGGCCATGGACTTCAACGTCTATTGGGATGACGCAGTGCGGATCGAGAGCGGCGCACCCTATACCGGCTGCGCCTCGGAGCAGGCATCCGACCTGGAGCAGGCACGTCAAGACATCACCGCCCTGGTCAATCAGGTGCGGCGTGAACACGGGCTCCCGGCGCTGGCTGTGGACCAGCGGCTGATGGCAGCCGCCCAGGAGCTCTCTGGGAGGAAATACACCTGGCACCACAATCAGGAGGAGTGCGAGGCAGTGGCAAGAGCTGGATACCCCTATGGATTCCGCTCTAACCTCACGGTCTTCACCGGAGCCGCCGCCTCAGATATTGCTCAGCAGGCGGTGGAGAACTGGGTGAACTCCTCAGGACACCTGCAGGCCATGCTCATGCCCAATGCGGATAGTCTCGGCGTGGGCGTCACTGTGGAACAGGGGGTCACCTATTGCTGCCTGTTCCTGGGTGACCCCACCACCTACAACCCCTACGGATAACCGCAAATCCAGCGGTACGGCCCCTCCTAAACAGGAGGGGCCGCTCTCTTTTTGCCTAAAATCCAGAAGAAACGGAGGTGAAGTCCATGAATTAAGCCGCTCCTATCCGGAGCAAGGACCGCTCTCCCGCAGCAGATGGGGGAGAAACCGACAAGACTTTGAATATCGGAACTGGAACAGGCCGTAGGGATACAGCACCCACGGCCTGTTTGCGTTCTGCCGGAATGCCCTGTCCCTTCGGCCCTTCCTTTTCCGAGGAAAGGAAAAGAACATGAAGAAACAGACGCATTCTCTGCCTGCCCGGATCCTCTCCATGCTGTTGGCGCTGGTGTGTATCCTGGGTCTGCTCCCCGGAGCGGCCCTGGCCGCCAGCCCGGACTCCATTGTCATGGAGGACTGCACCCATAACGGTGTCCACTATGAGTCGGCAGCCCTCGACACCTGCTGGCTCCACCAGATGAAATTTGACTACAACGGCGATACTGTCACAGGCTTTTGCGCCGACCACGGGGGCGGCATGGGCTGGTCGCTGGAGGGACACGAGTGGAATAACCCACAGCTCATCAGCGATCCTACCGTCAAAACCATGATGGCGTATTATTACGCCCACAGCCGCGGCATTTTTACAGACCAGGCTCATGCCCTGGGTGTGGATGAGGTCTGGGGCAGTGACTATACCTGGACCATGAACGCCTGGGTGCAGGCTATCATCTGGCGCCATGAGCAGAAGACGCTTGCCGCTGATCCCGTGGCTGCCTGCGCAGAGGAGCTGATGTATGTCTACAACAATCTGGAGCACAGCAGCTACACCAGCATTGACGATGTCGTAGACGGGACCTCTCTCCGGGACCGCGCCCAGTATATTCTCGATTTGGGCGCTCAGGGCGTCTGGGGCGACTGCGAAGTTTTTGAATATACCTACGCCGGCCCCGGTACCACGCAGCATCCGGCCTATGACGTCCAGGGGATCATCATTGGCAATCTCACTGTCACCCATGAACAGTATGAGCTGACCGTGAAGAAGGTGGACGCCACCAACCCCAGCAAGGGGCTACCCGGCGCCCGGTTCCTCGTCCAGAATGCCAATGGGACCTACTCCAAGGAGGTCGTGACCGGGGCGGACGGGACCTACACCCTCTCCCCCCTGGATGCAAATACCTATTCCGTCACGGAATTGGAGGCCCCGGAGGGGTACCAAATCGACAACCCCGGCCCCCAGTATGTGGTCCTGCCCAATGAAAACGGCAAAACGGTCACGGTCACCTTCACGGACACCCCCGAGATCACCAGCGAGGGATCCATCCGTAAGGTGGATGCGGACGATCCCACCAAGGGGCTGGCCGGCGCCGTCATCCGTATCGACGGTGTGGATAACAGCTTTACCGGCACCTACACCACCGGCGCAGGCGGCTATCTGGAGGACGTCCCCTGGGACACCATGCCTATCGGCTCCTTCGTGGCAACAGAGGTCACCCCGCCCACTGGCTACACCACCAGCAGCGATCCCAACAAAGTCCGCCAGGAGTTCTACTGGGACGGCAAAAGCGATGTGGATCTGGTCTTTGAAAATGATGCCAAGGTCAAGATCGAACTGCTGAAGGTGGACGATTCGGACAGCCCCATCGAGGGTGCTGTCTTCAATATCCTGAAGGACGGCCAGATCATCGGATCGGAGGCCACGGACGCCTCCGGCATCATCACCGTCACCGGCATCACTGAGGGCCTGTATGCCTTCGTAGAGGTCTCTGTCCCTGCGCCTTTTGCCCGTCTGACGGAGCCGGTGGTCGTCCATGTGGATCAGGCGGATATTGACGGCGGCGGCACGATCTCCGTCACCGCGGTGGACCACGAGCTCCCCAATCTTACCATCCTCAAGCGGGACGGGCAGACCGGGGAAGTGGTTCCCGGCGCGGTGTTCGAGGTGAAGGGCATCCACCATGGCTACCACACGGACGTGACCACTGGGCCGGACGGGACAGCTACCCTCACCGGCCTTCCTGTGGACAGCTATGAGGTGACCGAGGTATCCGTCCCAGACCCCTATGTGGTGGCAGCAGAGCCGACCCAAACCATCTGGCTGGGCCCTGGTGATGATCAGCAGCTCATCTTCGACAATCTGAAGCAGCCCCAGCTCACCATCGCCAAGGTGGATGCCGCGGACTCCACCACCCCTATCCCCGGCACCGTGTTCCGCATCGAGGGTGTGGACAGCGACTACCTAAACACCGTGACCACCGGGCAGGATGGCACCGTCACCCTGCGAGTGGCTCCCGGCACCTTCCGGGTCACAGAGCTGTCTGTCCCGGCCCCTTATTATCTGCCGGACAAGGACGCGGACCGGGAGCAGACCATCTCCTTGAATGCAGGGGATGAGAAAAAGCTGGTCTTTGAAAACCACAAGGCCCCAGAGCTGACCATCTACAAGGTGGACTCTGTCGCCGGCGCTCCTGTGGAGGGGGCGCGTTTCCATGTGACCTACACCTCCACCGGCGAGGCGGCAGACGCACCTGAGAGCTACGATTTTGGGGAGATCCTCACCGATGCCAATGGCGAGATCAAGCTCCACGAGCAGGGCCAGCGACTGTACCCCGGCGAGTTCACCATCGAGGAGGTGGCGCCCGCCCCTGGATTCCAGCTCAGGGAGCCCACCAAGCAGACAGTCATCCTCCATGGCGGCGAGAGCAAGACGGTGCAATTTGAAAATGTGCCGCTCAATGCCATCATCGTGGAGAAATACGACAGCGTCACCGGCGAAGCCCTGGCCGGAGCTACCTTCCAATTGAGGTTCCTTGGCGGCACCAGCGGAACAGGCGGTACCATCATTGGTCAGAAAGTGACCGGAAAAAACGGCACCGCCATCTGGACTGGCCTCACCGCGGGCACCTATATTCTGGAGGAGGTAGACCCGGCGGACGGATACAGCATCATCCAGAGCTCCGAGACCGTCTATTTGGCGGACAGCGGTGAGCAGTCGGTCATTACAGTGCGCTTCGAGAATATGCCGGACGGGAACCTGCTGATCCGCAAGGTCTGCGCCACCAATCCCAGCGTGACCCTGCCCAATGCGGAATTTAAAATCGTATATGCGGACGGTACCCTCATTGGGGACTCCAATGGTGTCTACCGGACGGACGAAAACGGCGAGATCTTGATCGAGGGTCTCCAGCCCGGAAAGAGCGTGGTGGTGACGGAGACCCAGGCCCCTCCGGGATTCCTCATTGATACCCAGTCTCAGACAGTGCAGATCAAAGAGGGCAGAACGGTCAGCCTAACTTTCAAGAACCAGCCCAAAGGTGAGCTGATCATCCAGAAGCGGGACAGCGCCACGGGTCAGCCTCTTCCTGGTGCAGAGTTCAGAGTAACGACAGCCGCCGGCTGCGAGGTTGGGCTGGACGGCGTCATCGGTGACTCCACCCTCACGCAGAATGGCATTTTCATCACCAATTCCGCAGGCGAGATCCACATCACCAATCTGGCACCCGGCGCATATGTCATTTCTGAAATCAAGGCCCCCCAGGGGTATGTCATGGATCAGGCATCCACCAATGTGGTCATCGGGGAGGGCGGCGACACCCAGACGGTAGTCATCACCAACTCCAAGGCCGGATCCTTGGTCATCGATAAGCGGGATTCCCTGACGGGAGAGCCCCTGGAGGGGGTCACCTTCAAAGTGACCACCAGCACCGGCGAGTATGTGCCCGACGAAAACGGCTACATCTCCAGCAACGGCCTCTATAAGACCGACAAGGACGGCAAGATCCAGATCGATGGAGTGGTAGGTACCTTGGTGGTCACGGAAACAGCCACCATCCCCGGATATTCCATTGACCCCGCTACCCAGACCCAGACAGTCCAGGTCAACCCCAACGACACGCAGACGTTGACCTTCTACAACACCCCCAGTACCACCCTGGTCATTGAAAAGTATATCGAGGGCACCACCACGCCCTTGGAGGGTGTGACTTTCCTGGTGACCGATTCCAGCGGCGCGGTGGTGGGCCCCTCCAACGGCGAGTACATCACCGATGAGAACGGCCGCATCGTCATCACGGATCTGGAGCCGGGCACTACTGTCACCGCGCGAGAGGTCAAGGCCCTGGAGGGCTACGTCCTGGACACCGCCCCCAAGTCCATTGAGATCAAGGCGGGCGAGGTACAGACTTTGCGCTTTTATAATGAGGCAAAGGGAACCCTTGTGATCCGGAAACTGGACTCTGTGACCCATGAGCCTCTTGCCGGTGTGGAGTTTGAACTGACCTACGCCGAGGGCGGCTATGTAGACGACGCCAACGGCCACCTGTCCAGCAAGGGCCTCTACAAGACCAATGAAAATGGTGAGATCATGATTTCCGGCGTCACCGGCACCATCGTGGTCAAAGAGACCCAGACGATCCCTGGGTACACCATCGACCCGGCTGGCCAGAGTCAGACCGTCGTCGTCAACCCCGCGGACACCCAGACGTTGACCTTCTACAACCAGCCCATCGGAGGCGTGGAGATCATCAAAGTCAACGAGGCGGACCGGACAGAGCGTATCCCCAACACCACCTTCGAGATCCGCAAAGTGGACGATGAACTCATCGACACCGTGGCCACCGGCGAGGATGGCCGCGTCTTTGTCTCTCTGGAGGATGGTGCCTACTACGCCGTGGAGACCGAGGCGGCAGAGGGCTTCCAGGTGGATCCCACACCCCACTATTTCGAGGTGGAGGACGGCAAGACCGTCTCCCTGACGGTGACCAACAAGGCGTTCAGCGGCATCCTGATCCACAAGATCGACGCGGATACCCGTGAGGGCATCTACGGTGTGACCTTCCTGCTCTATGACAGCAATAAGAATCCCATCGGGCAGTACACCTCGGATGACCGGGGCTATGTCTATATCGACGACCTGCCCAGCTCCGGCCGCTACTACCTGCGGGAGCTGGAGAATGAGGGCTACATCGTGGATGAGCAGCTCAAGACTGTCTATGTCACCGATGGCACCACCACGGAGATCACCTGGGAGAACACCGCCATCACCGGCCAGATTCAGATCACCAAAACCAGCGCGGACTACAACTCCATGAACGGCTGGCCCGCCGGGACGCCCATTCCCAACACGGAGTTTGAGATCTACAACGCCCGGACCGGCAACCTGGTGGACACCATCAAAACGGACAAGAACGGCGTCGCCTCCTCCCGGCCTCTGCCTCTGGGCCGGTACAAAATCGTGGAATCCAAGGCAGCGGACTTTTACGGCCTGGACCAGACGCCCATCGAGGTGGAGATCGAGTACGCCGGCCAGATTGTCAAGGCGGCCATGACCAACAAGAGCCTGTACACCAACGTCTCCATCAAGAAAACCGGCTATGTGGAGGTCATGCCCAGCCAGCAGATCCGCTATGATTTCAGCGGCATCGGTAACAACTCCACCACCAGTCTGACCTCCTTCTACTGGCGCGACACCCTGCCTACCCAGGCGGTGCGGCTGGACAAGCTCGTCACCGGCACCTATAACGTTCCTGGAAACTACAAGGTGGTCTATAAGACCAATCTGAACCCCAACTACCGGACCATGTACGACAACCTGAGCACCCAGCAGAACTATGTGCTGGATGCCTCTCCCGCCGCTCTGGGGCTGGCCTCCAATGAGGTCATCACCGAGTTCATGGTAGTGTTTGGGGTGGTACCCGCCAACTTCCGGCAGGTAGAGGCGCCGCAGGTGTACTGCAACGTGGTCTCCTGGCTCACCGGAGGAACTCAATTTGTGAACCAGGCAGACACAGGCGGCGTCTACAACGGCCAGTGGATCATGGCCACCTCCCGTTGGGTGACTAAGGTCTACAAGCCCGCGGAGCCCCTGCCCCGCACTGGCTACTAAACAGTATCCCTATCACATGATCCAGAGGGCCGTCCCACGGGACGGCCCTCCATTCTTATAAACAGGAGGAAAACGATCATGAAACGCAAGCGTATTTTTCAGATGTTTTTCGTTGTTCTCGCCCTGGCCTTGTGTCTCTGCGTACCCGCTTTTGCAGCGGGCGGGGATGTGGCCGGTGCGGTGGAGCAGACCTGGACGGACGCCTCCAGCCAGATCAAGACCGTGGTGGACAATGTGGTCTTTCCCGCTCTGAGCATGGTGCTGGCCATCGCCTTCTTCGCCAAGCTCGCCATGGCGTACTTCGACTACCGCAAACATGGGCAGTTCGAGTGGGCAGGGCCAGTCATCCTATTCGTCTGCCTGGTCTTCGTCCTGCTGGCCCCCAACTACATCTGGGGCATCATCGGGATTTAAGAGGAGGACATCATGCAGAGAGAAGAATTCATGCGCGGACTGCAGGTCCTGATTTCAAATGTATCTGACCAGAGCACGAGAAACTTATTAGCAAAGGAACTCGAGACAGCTTTGAAAAGTTTGCGGCAGGAAAATCCGAATATCAAAGCAAACCGTCAGCGATTCAGCAGGGATCTCTCACAGGGGATTCATCAGCTCTATATGCTGGAGAGAAAACTGGAAGGCCAGGATGGAACCTTCAGCAAGTGGACACGAGCTGTCTATGAGGTCAACGAGGACTTTGAACAGCCTTTCTCGGAAGCTGTCAATGACCTTTGCCAAGCTTTCAGTGACGTAAATCAGAAATACGGCCAGGCCATCGCATGTCAGCTTTACAATACGATGGCGGTCATTCTGCCTTCGGAAATTAGAAATGCGGCACAATTCCTGAATTTTGGTGGAAATATTGCATACGTGCCGGCCCTGGCGGAGGTAGGCTTCCTGATGGACTCAGTGGACGATGGAGCCGCCGAGCGGACGGCCGCATATATGAATGCTGGCGGGGATGCCGCCTACGCCTGGTGTGTGGCAAAAGAAGAAACCATTTCTGCTGCAACAGAATCTGACGATCCGCAGGTTCAACAGACCATGCAGTAGGATCAAAACGGCGGCTATTATGATTTAGAGGGTCGCGCTGTTTGCATGGCTTTCCCCATTTGCTGCGGACAACGTGCCTCTTTTTGAAAAGGGGGGATCATCCTTGTTTATTTTGGACTTTGTCGCCTCCACCGTCATGGACAACCTCATCGACTGGTTCTATGGCCAGGTGGTGGGCTTTCTGGGAAACTTCTTTGCCGAGATGGGCAACATGGGCGTGGAGCTGTTCGACCTGGACTGGGTACAGGCCATCGTCCTGTTCTTCTCCCAATTGGGATGGGCCCTGTTTGGCGTGAGCCTCGTGGTATGTGTTTTTGAATGTGGAATCGATTATACCACCGGCCGGGCCAATATCAAGGACACCGCCCTGAACATTCTGAAAGGGTTTCTGTCGGTATGCCTGTTTACTACCGTCCCGGTGCGGCTTTACTCCCTGTCGGTGACCCTGCAGGGGACCTTTGCCTCCGGGCTCACCGGCTTTGGGACCAGTATTGGAACAGTGGGACAGCAAATCATCGAGGATCTCAACGGAGTGGAGAGTGTTACAGAGATGACAGGCGCCGCGGGGGGCTTCGGATTGGGCGTCATTACCAGTCCCATCATGATCATCTTCTGCGTCATCCTCATGGCCTATGCGGTGATCAAGGTGTTCTTCTCCAATCTCAAGCGGGGCGGCATCCTGCTCATTCAGATCGCCGTGGGGAGCCTGTACATGTTCAGCATCCCCAGAGGCTACACAGATGGCTTTATCCAGTGGATCAAGCAGGTCATCGGCCTGTGCCTGACCGCCTTCCTGCAATCCACAATTTTGGTGGCGGGCCTTATGGTGTTCAAAGACCACGCCCTGCTGGGTCTGGGCCTCATGCTCTCCGCCAATGAGGTGCCCCGAATCGCAGGCACATTCGGTCTGGACACTACCACCAGGGCCAATATCATGAGCGCAGTCTATACCGCTCAGGCCGCCGTCAACACCACCAGGACAATCGTGCAGGCGGTGGCATCAAAATAGATAGAAAGTAGGAGAAAATGGGCATGAAACAATCGAAAACGGACCCACCTGCCATTTACGCAATATGGGCAGAAGCGCGGCTGGATGGCCCCCTCCAGGGACGGTCCGGCTTTTTATCTGAGGACGGATACCGCTTATTCTTTACATCAGATACAGAGATGGATCAGAAGATTCAAGATTTGCGGGGCCTCTGCCTGAACCGGACCCCCGCCGTGACCTATCACGGTGTGGCGTATCCTGGGGACCACGATATATCTGCCGGCATTTCCGTGGAACAGATCAAAGCCTGCGACCTGCGGCCCGATTTTGATTCGACGCGGTATGAGATCACACAGAGGATCTACGGAAATACAGGCGGCGGGTGCATGGTCGGAACGCTTGCGGTACGGTATCCGGAGCTGGAGAAGACCCTGTGGATCCACTGTAATGACGAGGGGGTCTCAGTCTCCTCGGCAGATTATGTCTGGAATGAGGATCACAGCGGGAGCTGGGCGCAATACGAGGATGTTTCTATCATGGAGATCGACTTCTGGGAACAGTCGCCCGAGGATGCGGGGGCGCTGTTCCCCGCCATTCAGGATACGGTCACTTATACGATCCAGCAAGCTGTCCAAAATTCCAACAGGCCCTTCCGGATCCCCGCCAAGTGGCTCCCAGAGGCATTTTGCCAGACCACTGACTCAGAGTATATCAAGTGGGCGGTCGAAGTAGAGCACGCGGTGGAGGTCGGAAAAGAGGGCGTCATCATAAATGATCCGATGTATCTGAAGCGAAACGCCCCTCAAATGATCGCACCAGGGACCATAGCCTATATCGCCTCGCCTCTGAGCGGGAATAAAGATGAAAACCTGCAGTTTGCGCGGAAGGCGTGCGGCTATGCTGCTGCGCAGGGGGCAGTCCCATACGCCCCTCATCTGCTGTTCACCCAGTTCCTCGATGACAACGACCCTGAACAGCGGGACGCCGGCATCCGCATGGGCCTGCAGATGCTCAGACGGTGCGATGAGCTGTGGCTCTGTGGGGACGTCATCAGCAATGGAATGGCAGAAGAAGAAAAATTGGCGCGCAGGCTTGGCGTCCCCGTGCGCACGGTCAGTTCCCAGGAGATCCTCTCCATGGCGCACATTCCAGACGAAGGGATGGAGATGTCCATGGGATGACCATGACTATGGGGAGCCTGTTTGATGGTATCGGCGGTTTTCCCCTGGTCGCTGCCCGTTTCGGCATCAACACCGTCTGGGCAAGCGAGATCGAGGCATTTCCAATAGAAGTTACCCTACGCCGGTTCCCCAGCATGGCCCACAAGGGGGATATCACCAAGCTGAGCGGGAAATTGCTGTTCCCCGTGGATATCATCTGCGGAGGCAGCCCATGTCAAGACCTCTCTGTCGCCGGAGCGAGGGCCGGATTATCCGGCGCCCGCTCCGGCCTTTTTATGGAGCAGATCCGCATCATCAAGGAGATGCGCGCGGCAGAGCGGGAACGCGGACGCACCGGCGCACAGATCCGCCCCCGGTACATGGCATGGGAGAACGTACCTGGCGCTTTCAGCAGCGGATCGCCCAAGGGTGAGGATTTTCGCATCGTGCTGGAGGAGATCCTGCGGATTCACCACAGCAATGCGGTAGTACCCCTTCCCTTTCCGTATTCCTGGCATGACGCGGGAGAGATCCGGGCGGAGGGTGCCTTCTCCCTGGCTTGGCGCTGTCTGGACGCTCAATTCTGGGGCGTCGCACAGCGGCGTAAGCGCATTTATCTGATCGCTGATTTTGCGGGAATGACCGCGCCGAAGATCCTGTTCGATCTCCTTAACAGCTCGAATGGGACGGAGAAAACGCAGAAAAAGGAGGAGATGATCTTGGCGTGAAGTATCACCTTGGATCGGAGGATCAGTTGACTTTGCCCGGACTGGCCGATCAGGAGGAGAGCAACCAAGCTGTGCCGTTTCCCAAGAGAAAGGCATTGGCAAAACCGACGTCAGAGCTGGCAGCAATCCCGTATTTGGTTTTAGACCTGTCTTGCGGCCATGTGGATCTGTTCGGCAGTCACTATTGGGAACTTCGCTCCCCCTATCGGGAGGGGGAGCTGTTCCTCAATACCGGCCCCGCGCCTCGTGAGCCGGTTCGCACATCCCTCTCTGATATTCTGGAGCCGACTCCGGCACAAAAATATTACCTGTCACAGACAGCCTGCCTGGGGATCCTGCGCCGGGCGAAGGAGCGCGGCAAAGAACTGCCGCACCAGTTGAAGGTGGCGCTGACCGCCCAGGCTGGCTTGGATCAGCAGCCCCAGGCATTTCAAGAGATAAAAGCCTATCACATCAACCAGCGGGATGAGGGGATCGACTTGGACGGTGTCTCCGGGGCGCTGATGGCTACCAACAACATGCAGATGCAGACCTTCGTTACTCTGCCAAAGGCAGAACATCCTATTGCGTTTGCCGCAAATCAAAGAGACGAGGTGCGCGACCTCCATGATGTGGCGGGAGCCCTCAGCGCCCAGCCAGGGATGAAGCAGCAGACCTTTGTAGCTGGGTTTTCCGCAGGGGCAGGGGCAAGCGCCGGCAGCATCGCTTATTCAGAGCAGATAGCCCCAACGCTGAAGGGCAGCGCCAGCGGCAACTGTATGCCCTCCATCCTCTGCCTCAACGACCAGGGCGGAAGCGTCATGGATTGTTCAGAGGACGTGTCCGGCACCCTGCGGGCCCAGGAGCACGGACACCAGCCGCTTGTCTTTGACAACCACGGCCAGGATACCCGCTTTTGTGGACCTGTGGACTGTGCCCAGACTATATCCGCCAGCTTTGGGGAGGGCGGCAACAATCAGCCCCTTGTCTACGAAAACCATGGTATCGACGCCCGGTACACCGGGCCGCACCCTGTGGTGCCAACACTGTCTGCCCGTGCCGGTACCGGCGGGAATAACCTGCCCTTAGTGGAACAGGATCCAGCGGAGACTTTCTGCATCACCGGCAATGCCATTGACCTCCAGCCCCAAAACGGCGGCAACGGGATCGGCTATCAGGAGGACGTCTCCTACACTCTGACCGCCACGGATCACCATGCGGTATTTTCCCGGCAGCGTGCAGATAAGTTTTCTCCCAGTGATGTGGCATCCACAGAGAGTGCGCGCCAGTGCAAGGACGTGACAGACCTGATCCATCAGGCCGCAGGAACAGGACCGCCTCAGCTGATCCGCCGTCTGACTCCGCTGGAGTGTGAACGCCTCCAGGGGTTTCCGGATGGGTGGACGGATCTCCCCGGCGCCTCTGACTCCGCCCGGTATCGGGCTTTAGGAAACAGCGTGGCCATTCCGTGTGTGGAATTCATCATGCGGGGCGTCATCATTGCCGCAGGCTACTCTGCGTGACTGGGATGGCAGAAACAGGCCAGCTCATGGTCATTCACCACGCCCACCGCTTGGAGGAAGGAATAAATGATGGTCGTTCCCACGAACTTCATCCCCCGGCGTTTCAGATCCTTGGAGATTTTGTCGGACAGATCGGTGCTGGTGTGAAAAACATCATCCGTATTCAAAATGACTTTCCCATCCGTAAAGCCCCAGAGATAGCGGCCAAAAGAGCCAAACTCCTTCTGGATGGCAAGGAACACCCCGGCGTTTTGGATGGCGGCCTGGATCTTGGCCCGGTTGCGGACGATCCCGGCGTCGGCCATCAGCACCTCCACCTTCTCCGGGCCGTATCCGGCCACCACTGCCGGTTCAAAGCTGTCAAAGGCGGTACGAAACGCCTCCCGTTTTTTCAAAATGGTGAGCCAAGAGAGGCCCGCCTGGAACCCTTCCAGGGTCAGCATCTCAAAGAGTTTTCGGTCATCATGCTCCGGACGGCCCCACTCTCTGTCGTGGTAAGCAAGATAGATCTCTGAATTGGGATCTGCCCAGCGGCACCGCACCATATCCTCCGCCTCCTCTTAAAATGATACTCTGATTATACCTGACCTGCCGGCGGATGGCCACCAAAAGTTTTGCGGTGGGGCTTGTCCATTACGCTTGCGTTTACACAATTTCTTTGTCGCTTTCTGTGAATAGCTATTCCATAGAGCTTTCGATATACTTGCCTTGCCATCCAGAAAGGGGGAGTTACCATGGCGGAAGAAAAACGAAACCTCTGTGCGCAAATACCCATCAGTCTGCACAGCCGTGTCCGACAGGAGCAGGAGGCGTCCGGCCAGACCCTGAGCGAGTACATGACCCAGCTCATCACAGAATTTTTTCAAATGAAAGAGGGAAATCAAAACATGAATCATAATATGAAAACAATCGCCTTCCAGGTGCCGGCGGAGCTGTTCGAGGAGTTCAAAGCCTATCTCCAGCGGAACAACTTCAAACAAAAGGAATTCTTCCTGGGCTGTATCCAGAGTGCCTTGGCGGAAAAGCGAGACGCAGATGAGGCGTCCGGCTCTGAACCGGAACCGCAGGAGACGGATCAAACGGAATAATAGCACAAAGACGCGCCGCCGGTCCTCCGGCGGCGTATGCTTTTTCAGATAGAAATGAGGTCATCTATGTTTATCTATCCAGACAATCTGAAGGCCAAAGCCACCCTGTGGCTGTGGGAGCTGCGGGATGTGGCCATCATCGGAGTGGGATTTCTCTTCTCTGTCTTGGCCATCGCCCAGACGGGCATCCTGCTTCCTCTGGTGGTCACCGTCCTCTATGCCTTTCTGAGCATCCGGCTGGAGGGCTCCAGTATCCTGGACTTTCTCCGCTATGCTGTATGCTTTTTGCTTTTGAAACAGCAGTATTACGAATGGGGGGAAACCATTGAATAGACAACAGAAGAAGGAACTGCGGCAGAGGCAAACCTCTCGGCAGCTCATGGGGATCCGCCAGCTCACCGACCACGGCGCCAAAACCGCCGGCGGGGAGCTGGTCTTTTTTATGGTCAAGCCGGATAATCTGTCCGTCCTGTCCGGCGAGGGAATCCGCAGCCGGGTCAAAAACCTGACGGATCTCCTGTGCGGCACCCAGGAGGTCCGCCTGCTGGCCCTGGACTCCCGTGAGTCCTTCCAGCGCAACAAGGACTGGTACCGCCAGCGGCTGGAGACAGAGGAGCTCCCGGCTATCCGGGAACTCCTGCGGCAGGACGCCGCCCACCTGGACGAGATCCAAGCCACCACCGCCTCGGCCCGGGAGTTTGCCCTGGTCTATCGCCTGGATCAGCAGGAGTCCGGCGAGGACATCAGCCGCCTGCGGCAAATAGAGCAGGCCCTGCGGGATCTGGGATTCCATGCACGTCTTGCCTCGGAGCAGGACGTCAAGCGCCTGCTGGCGGTATATTATCAGCAGGACGTGACCACGGAATGGTTTGAGAACTGCGACGGAGAGAGGTGGGTGATGGAAAATGCCTAAGAAAATACAGAAGAAAAAGAAGGGCAAAACTGCGCCGCAGGCCCAGGAGGTCCGGCCCAAGGATTTCCTGGATCTCATCGCTCCCGCTGCCGTGAAGTTCAACACGGATCACTATATCTGTGGCAGCATGTACCACTGCACCCTGGCCCTGCGCAGCTACCCCGCCACCACGGAGGAGCTGGCCCTGCTACGCCATCTGGGGGAGAAAAGCGGCGTCACCCTGAGCATCTATACCAGACAGGTGACCGCCGCCGAGGAAAATGGCATCCTCCACAACGCGGAGAACAAGAACCGCATGGCCCGGAGCAGCACCAACAGCATGAAAGCGGCCGTCACCGCCGAGGGCAACCTCCAGGATGTGGCGGAGCTCATCGCCGCCATGCGGAAGAACCGGGAGCCTCTGGTCCACTGCGCGGTGTACATCGACCTGGCAGCCCGTGACCCGGAGAGCCTGCGTCGGATCCGGGAGGAGGTGACGGCGGAGCTGGTGCGGAGCAAGCTGGGGACAGACCAGCTCCTGCTGCGCCAACAGGACGGATTCCTCTCATCCAACCCCATGGGCCGCAACACTTTCAGGAGCCAGTATGAGCGTGTCATGCCCGCCAGCTCGGTGGCCAATCTATACCCCTTCAACTACTCCGGCAAGACCGATCCCCACGGATTCTACATCGGGCGGGACCGCTACGGCTCCAACATCATTGTGGATCTGGACCGGCGGTCGGATGACAAGACGGATGCCAGCGCCCTCATTCTCGGAAATACCGGCCAGGGCAAGAGCTACCTGCTCAAGCTCCTGCTGTGCAATGTCCTGGAGGCAGGCAAGGCGGCACTGTCCCTGGACTCGGAGCATGAGATGGAGGATCTGTGCAATGCGGTCGGTGGCTGTTTCCTGGATCTGCTCAGCGGACAGTATCGGATCAACCTGCTGGAGCCGCGGCGCTGGGATGATGGCAGTGAGCCGGAGGATCCGGATGCGCCGCCCGCCTTCCGTGGTTCTCTGCTATCGCAGCACATCTCCTTCCTGCGGGATATCTTCCGGGTCTATAAGGGTTTCGACACCCCGCACATCGATGCGCTGGAACTGATGGTGGAGCAGTTGTATCAGAAGTGGGGCATTTCGGACAAAACAGACTTCCAGCATATGCGACCCACGGATTACCCGATCCTCTCCGATCTGTACGATACCATTGAGGAGACCTACCAGAATTACGACGGCGAAATGGCCCTCTACCCCAGAGAGATGCTCCGGGATCTACTCCTGGGCCTCCACTCCATGTGCAAGGGAGCGGACGCCAGATTCTTCAATGGGCACACGAATATCTCCTCCAGCCGGTTCCTGGTCTTCTGCGTCAAGGGCTTGGATAATGTGGCCCAGAACCTGCGGGATGCCCTGCTGTTCAATATTCTCTCCTATATGTCCGACCAGCTTCTCACTGCGGGGAACACGGTAGCGGCCATCGACGAGCTGTATCTCTGGCTCTCCAACCCCACGGCGGTGACTTATATCCGCAACAGCCTCAAGCGCGTCCGCAAAAAGGAGTCTGCCCTGATCCTGGCGTCGCAGAATCTGGAGGACTTTGACCAGCCAGGCATCCGGGAGCTGACTCGCCCCCTCTTCGCTATCCCCACCCATCAGTTTCTCTTCAACGCGGGCAGTGTGGACAAGCGGTTTTATATGGAGAACCTCCAGCTGGAGCTGCTGTCTCTTATACACA
>ENA-UAOW01000448-UAOW01000448.1-human-gut-metagenome-genome-assembly--contig:-NODE-448-length-19819-cov-4.990640_pt1 | contig 19819 bp, 17 predicted proteins | sample MGYA00243470_ERZ654559 | MGnify/ENA primary metagenome ERZ654559 (study PRJEB26926, sample SAMN06164851) | human gut metagenome | biome: ENVO:00009003; feature: ENVO:2100002; material: ENVO:00002003...
CTCCCGCTGGATCAGGCACGCGTCGGCACCGCCCATTCTCCGCCTCAGCTCCAAGGCCAGAGCCGGGTCGCCAAAGGGCAGGTCCACGGCGGTTAGGAAATAGCGGTCAGCGGGGACGGCCCGCATCACCGCCTCCAGGCCGGCCATGGGGCCCGCGCCGGGGAGGGTGTCCTCCACAATCCGCGCCCCGCCCAAGTCCAGCGCCGCAAATCGCTCACTCCTGTCCACCGAAATCACCAGCCCGTCAAACACCCCCCGCCAGCGGTGGGCCAGGACGGAGAGCAGGGGGGCGGCCGTCCACCGGCAGCAGGGCCTTATCCCGGCCCATGCGGCTGGACTTTCCACCCGCCATGATGACGGTGACGGTTTTCATAGGCAGGGCCTCCTATTTCCCAAAGGGACAGACGGGGTAATGGCATTCCGGGCAGCCCGGGCAGAGGCCGCCGTGGCCCAGGGCCTTCAGCTCCCGGCGGGAGATGGGCACCCCTGCGGCGATGCGGGGGAGCACCAGGTCAAAAACGGAAGGTCGACCCATTTCCAGCCTAACCCGGTTCTGCTCAGAACTCGATATTTAGCTTTCCTCTGGACTGCCCTTTAACGGGAAGGTAGAGCCCCTGAAAATGAGTTCATACGGAAAAACAACCTTTTCCGGTACAAAGTTGCTGTCACGAATCCGGGCCAGCAACAGCTCCACGCATTTTTTGCCAAAGTCAAATTTTGGCTGGTTTACTGTGCTGATCCCATTAAAAAAGTATTCGCTTTCCAGCACATTGTCAAACCCCATGACAGAAATTTTATCATCCAATTTGTGATCTACCAGGTAGCGGATCGCACCGACAGCAATGGAATCGGCTACGCAGAAGATCGCTGTAGGCGAATCTTCCTGCTCCATCATTTTTTGACAGGCTTTCTGACTACTGGAAAATTCAAATTCCGTACGAATAATCCAGTTTGGACTGCAGGTGAGACCGGCGTCAGAGAGTGCTTTAAAAAAGCCGGTTTCCCGGGCGGCGGAGGGATTCTGATAATAATACCCGCTTAAAATACCCAGCTTACGATGCCCCAAAGAGATGAGATAACGCACAGCGTCATATGCTGCGGAAACGTTATCAATAGAAACACTGGAGACATTGGCCCCTTCCACCGTATGGGCCAGAAGTGTGACAGGGAACTTTTCAGCCAGACGGTTCAAGTCGTATTTATCCATATTGGCATTTGCCAGTATAATACCGTCCACTTGTCGGGATTGAAGCATTTCGATGTACTTGCGTTCGATCTCCAGTTGATTCTGCGTAACACCCAGGAGAAGCTGATACCCTGCGGCGCTGGCAGCGGTTTCAGCGCCTCGGATGATATCCCCATAGAAGGTATTTTCAATGGTGGGGAGCAGAATAAGAATCTTCATGGAGGAGGACAGGCGAAGGTTCCGGCCAAGAAAATTCGGGTAGTAGCCGGTATTCCTGATCGCATCCTCTACACGTAAACGGGTTTTCTCCGCCACATTTGGTGATCCATTGATGACGCGGGAAATGGTGGCAACAGAATACCCGGTCATCTGCGCGAGGTCTTTGATTGACACCATATTAACATCTCCTTCGGTTTTGTACTGCCACATATTGCTATCGTTTACAATGAATTATATCATCGTTTCTGTAATAAGTAAAGATTTTTTTGTGCAGAACTCCGATTTGCCTCTATCTAGATTCTACGAAATGGATAAAAATATAAAATTTCAGAAAAATTTATTAACATTTCCGTGCGAAAAGTCCATACTAGTTTCAGATATAAATAATAACGATTACATTTTGAAAGGCGGTGTATGTGAATGATGAAACTTGGTTTATTGAGCGCGATCCTGCCTGACTACACCTTTGAGCAAGTGGCGGATGTAGCTGCTGGAGCAGGGCTTTCGTGCATCGAGGTGGCCTGCTGGCCCAAGGGGAAGGCGCTGCGCAGATATGCCGGCGTGACGCATATCAATGCGGAAGAGATGACCGGGAAACAGGTCGGGCATTACCTGGAGTATGCGGCGGAACGCGGACTTTCGATCTCGTCTCTGGGATATTACCCCAACCCAATGGATGCCGACCCCCAAAAAAGGAAGGTATATATTGACCATCTTTACAAGCTGATTGGTCTCTCCAGAGAAATGGGAGTCAACATGGTGACAACCTTTATTGGCCGCAACCTCACCAAAAATCAGGAGGACAACATTGAGGAAATGGTGAAGGTTTGGACACCAATCCTGCAGTATGCCAAGGATTCTGGAGTCAGGGTAGCCATTGAGAATTGTCCCATGTTTTACACAAAGGACGAGTGGCCGGGGGGAACGAACCTGGCGTGCAGCCCCTATATCTGGAGGACGATGTTTGAGCGCATGCCCTTTGATAACTTCGGGCTGAACTATGACCCGTCTCATATGCTTCTGCAGGGAGCCGACTATATCCGCCCGATCTACGAGTTTAAGGAAAAGATTTTCCATGTCCACATCAAGGACATCAAAATGTACCCGGACAAGATCTACGAATATGGTATGTTCGGCTATCCCTCCAGGTTCCATTCACCCAAGGTGCCTGGCCTGGGGGATATCGACTGGGGTGCCTTTATGTCCGCTCTATATGATATCCGCTTTGAGGGCGCGGCTTGTCTTGAGATCGAGGATAAGGCGTTTGAGGACAGTGAAGAGGATATTTTGAGATCGATCCGGGTGGGTGCAGCCCATATCAGCCAGTTTTATCAGAAATAACAGTTAGGGAGATGACCGGACATGCAGGACGGCTGCGGAAAGATTCCCGGTGTGGACCCGGGCGTGGAGATCAGGCACACGACCTGTGATATCTGTTCCCCACAGCATCACTGCGGTGTGAATGCCTATGTCAAGGACGGAAGGCTCATCAAGACGGAAGGCTGGCGGGAACACCCTTACAGCAAAGGGCAGATCTGTACAAAAGGGGCGGCCTATAAGGATTACTTGTATCGCAAAGACCGGGTACTTACTCCGCTGAAGAGAGTTGGGAAACGGGGCGAGGGGGTGTTTGAACCCATTTCCTGGGAAGAAGCATACCGCGAGATAGCCGCTCAGCTGAACCGCATCAAACGGGACCATGGGCCAGAGCAGGTCATGTTCATGAATGGCTACGGGAAATGGTGCAAAACCTTCCTGACACGATTTGCCTTTTCCTTTGGATCGCCCAATCTGGTGGCGGACGGCTGTACCTGCCAGACTGCCACACATCTGGCCTGGGATATCCAGACCGGGACACTGACAGATACGGATCTGGACCACGCCTCCACATTTCTGGGCTGGGCGTTTAACCCCTACTATTCCAATTCGCCTATGGTACCTCATTTCCTGGAGCGTAAGCGCCAGGGGATGAAGGTTATCATTGTGGATTCCAAAGTCACTCCGGCAGCGACTAACCTGGCAGATATTTTCATTCAGGTAAAGCAAGGTGCCGATGGAGCCCTGGCACTGGGGATGGCCCATGTCATTTTTGAGAACGGATGGGAGGACAGGGATTATATCCGGGATCATGTGTATGGTTTTCAGGAGTATGCTGATTATGTGAGACAGTTTGACCCGGCTACAGTTCGGAGGATCACCGGTGTACCGGAGGATCTGCTGTACGAGGCCACAAAGCTGTATGCTACTGGTGGACCCGCCTGTATCCGGGAAACTGCCTGTACGCTGACGCAGAACATCAATGGTTTCCAGACCTATCGCTGTGTCAATGCACTCAATGCCATTACCGGAAACTATGATCGCGAAGGCGGAAATTACCCGATTTTTTATACTTACAACCACAGGTATGCTGGTTATGAGACTCGAGAGCATGAATTCATGATGTCCCGCCGTCCTCAAATACCCAATATGGGCATCGACCGGTTTCCAATCTGGGCGCTTTACAACGAGACCCAGGGTAATGAACTGGCTGCTTATATCAATGGAGAGAAGCAGTATCCCATCCGTGCCATTTTTGGAATGGGGATGAACTACCGCATGTTTCCGCACCCTTCCAAAATACGCAAGGCGATTGAAGATAAACTGGAATTCTTCGCGCTGTCAGAGATCTTTCTCACAGATACGGCAAAGTTAGCAGACATTGTGCTTCCAGCCTGCACCTCATACGAGCGAGGAGAGTTCCGCTGCTATCCCGGCGGACTGGCTTACTACAGCACTCCTGTGGTGGACAGGGTGGGGGAATCCAAATCAGATCTGGAGATTCTCTCCGATTTGGCGTTGCTGGTGGACCACGATGACGATTTGTTGCGGAAGGGACATGAAGCATGGGTGGACTATATCATTCAGGACACTGGCTATACCGTGGCGGAATTGAAGAAGCATGATTTGCCTGTGCGGGTGAAAAACTATAGGCCATATCAGTTCGGCGATTATACGCGGCATGGCTATCGCACACCCACCGGAAAATTTGAACTGCACGCCACCTATCTGGATGCATATGCGGAGCAGTACGGCTATGACTGCATCCCGACCTACGAGCCGCCCATCACGCAGGAAGAGGCAGCGGAGCATCGTCCCTTTACTTTGGTGGCCGGGGTGCGGGTGCCAAACTCACTCAATTCCCGCCTGCATGATGTGCCTTCGCTCCGTGCCCTGCGCCCGGAGCCTGTGGCGGAGTTAAATACGGAGCAGGCGGAGGAGATGGGGGTGGCCGAGGGAGATTTAGTGAGGCTGACTACAGACAATGGAAGCGTTGTCCTGCATGCTCTGCTCACCGCACGAGTGCCCAGGGACATGGTACAGGCTATCCACGGGTATCGGGAAGCGGATGTTAACGATCTGATTGGAGAAGATCGCCTGGATCCCTACACGGGCTTTCCTGGCTACCGGAATATCCCCTGTATGGTAGAAAAGGTGGTGGACACGCAATGAACATGGTGTCTTTTGAACCTGCAAAATGCTCAGGATGCTGGGCGTGCACCATGACCTGCGTGGATCAGAACGACTTGACGCTCCGAACCGGAGATGACACTTATCGACTGGTCAGGCCTTTGGATCGAAAGAGCCCGGATGGGCATTATCAGTTTTCTTTCGCCATGCGGGGATGTATGCACTGCCAAGAGGTGTCTTGCAAAACTACCTGTCCAAGGAACTGCTTTGAGCTCCGGCCTTCTGGCCTCGTGGTGCTGGATGCAACGGACTGCGTGGGGTGCGGACTCTGCGCAAAAGCATGCCCTTACGATGCAATCCGTATCCGGGGGAAGAAAGCGGAGAAATGCAACGGCTGTTATGAACGGGTCGAGGCTGGGCTCCAGCCGGCGTGTGAAAGGATCTGTCCGACTGGAGCACTGACCTTCCGTATAAAAAAGGAACCACAAGTACAGGAGGACAAAAAGGAGGAAATGCCATGAAAGCAACCTGGAAGAAATGCCTGTCTCTCGCACTGGCCCTACTGATGATGTTAGGGCTGGCCGCCTGCGGAAGCGGTGAAGGCGGAAACGCCAACACTCCATCCGGCGGCAATGAAACAGCGCCTGCCAGCGGTCGCACCGAGCCGCTAACCTTGCGGGTGGGCTGGCCCACCACTGGTGGCGAGGGCGACGTGGTCCAGCCCGGGATTGATGCCGTGTGTAACTACGTTACCGAAAAGTCCAGCGGCATGATCACCTTCGAGTACTTCCCCAACCAGCAGTTGGGCACCGAGACCGATATGACCGATCAGCTCATTACTGGGGACTTGGACATCGGCGTCATCTCCAACAACGTGGCGGCAACCTATTGGCCTGAGTTTTATATCTACGGTATGCCCTTTGCCTTTGACAGTTTTGAGAACTTCTGGGATTTGTGCGGAATCGAGGGCTGGAACGACGGCGCCCTGACCAAAGCCATCCGCAATGCGGTGGAGTCTACCGGCCAAGTCCACTTCTTCGACGTGGTGTGCAACACCTTCCGTGGAATGCAGTCCAACGGCAAGCCCATCACCTGCCTGGATGACTTCGAGGGTGTAACCCTCCGGGTGCAGGCCGGCGAACTCTACGCGGACATTTACTATGCGCTGGGCGCCAGCACCGCCTCAATTCCCTTCGGTGAGCTTTATACCTCCCTGCAGCAGGGAGTTGTGGATGCCGAGGACGTGGGCATTGCCACCTGCGTGACCAACCGCTACTATGAGGTTGAGGAGTACGCTGTGGAACTGAACCACTGCATGACCGCCAACCTGTTCCTGATGTCCAATGCCTGCTACGACCAGCTCACCGAAGAAGAGCGTCAGTGGTTCATGGAAGGCAGTATCTTGGCGGAGGAAGCGGCCTATGAAGCGGTTTCCACCGGAGATCAGGCGGCCTATCAGGTCTATGAGGACAATGGTGTGACCGTCATTCGCCATGATGAACTGGACCCGGCCGATGTGGACGAGATGCGTGAGGCTACCACTTCTGTGTGGGATAAGTACCGGGCCACCATTGACGAAGAGGTGTTCAACCTCTTTGAGACGGGCCTGGAAGAGTTGAGAGCTGCCTCATAACAAGGACCGCTTGGAGCGAGCCGGGGGTGGCCCTGGCTCGCTCCAATTCTAAACTGGGACATTTGGTTGTTTCAATATCAGGAAAAGGAGAACGGCGCAGCATGAAAGAGACGCATACGCAGCGGCTGGCAAACTTTTTGGCCGCCCTCCGCTATGAGGAGCTTCCTGGCCAGGCTGTTGAACAGGCGAAAAAGCTGACGCTTCATACGGTTGGTGCCGCTATCGCCGCACTGGGACTGGAAGCGTCCCGGAAGCCCATTGCCATAGCGCTGGAAAACGGTGGTCGGCCGGAGGCAACCCTCTGGGGGAGCAACGGCGGGAAAAAGGTATCCGCCTCGGAGGCTGCCTTCAGCAATGGCACACTCTCCGATCTGCTGGACTGGGAGGATTGCTCCTGGACGGGCCATGGCTCCGCCGGCGTGATCCCGGTGAGCCTAGCGATGGGAGAGAAGTACCACATTAACGGGAAGGACTATCTCACTGCGGTGGTGGCCGGCTTTGAGGGATACCATCGGACCGCCATGGCGGTGCAGCCCACACAGGAATACCTCAAATCCGGGAACGGCTGGGGGCTGATCAGCTGGCAAATCTTTGCCGGAGCCATTCCGGCGGGGAAGATCCTGAAGCTGGATCCCCACTGCTTCAATCAGCTTTTCGGTGCCTGCCAGTACCTGACTATCGTGCCCACAAACCGCCATTCTGAAGGAAACCGGAAATCAGATGTTTACCATTTTTGCCACGGCTTCTGTGCAAGAAACGGTATCGCCGCCGCCATGGTAACAAAGCAGGGTTTTTCCAATCTTGATAACTGCTTTGAGGGAGAAACCTCTGCGTACTGGCAGTTCCTCTCAGACCGGCTGAGCTATGATTGGCTGGTAAAGGATCTGGGCACCCACTTTTATATCAATGACACCTACCTTAAGCACTGGCCCGCCAACATGTGGGTCCAGACTGCCATGGAGGCGCTGGACCGAATCATGAACCGGAGGCCCTTTGGCGCGGAGGATGTGGAGACTATACGGGTGAGCCCGACCCTTGGCATGGTGTGTGGAAACTATGCGGAGAGTTCCCGGACATGCCTGGACGCACAGTTCAGCATCGGCTACTGCATGACAGCCTATATCATGGACAAAACGCACATTCCCGGTAGCCACTGGTTCAGTGAGGAGCGTCTGAACGACCAGAAACTCATCGACTTTGCAAATTCCAAGTATCAGTTCTTTGGCCCCTCTGTCACAACACTGGACTGCTTTGAGGAGTTCCGAAAAAACTCCTTCCCGGAATCGGTGGTGGAGGTACACCTCACCGACGGGACGGTGATCACCGAGGCTGTGCGCTATCCCAAGGGGCATCCTCGGAACAATTTTACCATGCAGGAAGAGGACGCTCACTTCCGAAACTGTTGCGAACCCTATATGGATCAGGGGCAGATTGACCATATTATTCAAGCGGTGGAGCATCTTGAAGAAATGGATGATGTGGCTTTCCTTCCAGAATTATTAGGAATAAGGTAGGTGCATAATGTATGGAGACTTCCAAGAACCCTATCCGGCATGTGTTTGACAAGGCGTGCTGGCTCCTGAATTGGGTGGAAATGAACTTCCTGATTTTTTTCACCTCGTTCATTGGCCTCTATATCATTCTTGAGATCATCCTACGCGTGCTTCACATTCAGGGCTCCCGGTGGATAGAGGAACTGTCCCGTATGATGCTGGTCACCACCACTCTGGTGGGGAGCAGCGTGGCGGTCAAATCCAAGGGCCATATGGGGATGACGGTACTGATCAACATTTTACCCGACAAGTTTTCCAATGTGGTGGAAATCATCTCTAACCTGATTTGCGGCGCCGCATTCCTCTTCATCACCTACCACTCTGTGGACTGGACCATTAACCTGTACAAGCTGGGACGCACCATGGAAAGTATCAACGTGCCTATCTGGCCCTTCTGGGTGGTTATTTCCTTTGCCTATTTCACCACAGGCGTCAGATTCCTGCTCGAAATCAGAAAAAACGTGCTCGGCATCATGAAGGGGACTTATAAAGAGGCCGACCTGAAGGAAATGTGAGGTGGAAGTAATGGTAGCAACAGTTCTGATCGCCTTTGCAGTGCTGCTACTGCTGGGTACACCGGTGGCTTATGTTGTCCTCATCGCCGCTGGCGTGGGCATTGTGGGCAGCGGATTTGCCGGCACCATCATTGCCCAGCAGACGGTGACCGGTGTGAACAGCTTCGTGCTACTGGCCATTCCGTTCTTTATTATCTCCGGCGACCTGGCGGCCAAGGGAAAGACCTCTCAGAAGATCGTGGATTCTATCAACGCATTCGTGGGTCATATTCCGGGAGGACTGGGCATCGCCACAATTTTTGCCAGCGCCTTTTTCGGGGCCATTACAGGTTCTGCCATTGCCACCGTTATCGCCATCGGTGCACTGATGCTTCCCCAGTTGATTGAAGCGGGGTATCCCCGTGGCTTTTCGCTGGGTATCATCGCCTGCGCTGGCACCTTGGGCGTCATGATCCCGCCCAGCATCCCCATGCTCACCATGGCCGTGGCCATGCAGGAGTCAGTGGGCCGGCAGTTCATCGCCGGCGTGGTCCCCGGCATCCTCACTTCGGTGGCCATGAGCATCTACGTGTATTTTGCAGCCAAGAAACTGAAGATCCCCTCTATGCCTAAAATGGGCTGGCGGCAGCGGCTGCATGTTTTGAAGGATAGCATCTGGGCCCTGCTCTTCCCGGTGATCATCCTGGGCAGCATCTACAGCGGTTTGGCTACCCCTACGGAAGCCGCTGTAATCTCTGCCATCTACGTTATCATCATCGAGATGCTGGTCTATAAGGAACTGACCTGGAAGAAGCTCTACGAGCAGCTGGGGCCCTCCATCGTCAACGCCGCCACTATGAGTGTGCTGATGGCCACTGCCCAGACTATGCTATGGTATCTGACCTCCGCGCACGTACCGGAGATGATGCTGGATGCCGTGACACATGCGATCACCTCGTCCACGACCCTGATGTTCATTCTCTGTGGTATCTTCCTGATTGCCGGCTGCTTCATGAACGTGGGTTCGGTGGTCATCATTTTGGCCCCCATTCTGTTGCCGCTGTTCGCGTCTTACGGCATTGACGCCACGCAATTCATCATCATGGCCACCATGATGAATCAGATCGGCTTCATCACCCCGCCCTTTGGGCTGAATCTTTTTGTGGCCATGAAGGTGGGCAACGCGGGTATGAAGGAAGTGTTCATGGGCTCGTGGCAGTTGCTGATCTGCATGGCCGTCGTGACGGTCCTGATCATTTTGGTCCCGCAGATCTCCACAATCTTGCCTGATCTGATGGGGCTGTAACGAAAAAGGAGAATATCATGTCAGAAAAACTGGATATGACTCTGGCACATCACCATACGGCGCTTTGTGTGTCCAACTGGGAGATATCTTCCGCCTTTTATGAAAGACTCGGTTTCCGGGTAGAAAATGACTGGTATTGGCCAGATGGTGTAAAAAATCACAAGTCATTGCTTTGCTTTTGCAAAAAGCCGGACTGCTGGCTAGAGCTTTTTGAGTATCCCGAGGGAAAGGGCGCGTTGACAGAACGGTTTACAAAATCCGCCGGCTGTGTCTACCAGTTTGCCCTGGAGACCTTCCTGCCTGGTGATGTGGATCGGCTTTACCAGTTCGCACTTTCCGCTGGCGGCAGCGCCTGCCAGGAACCCGGAGATCTGCACCTGGAGGGTGTGGGGAACAAAGACGCAGATGTCAGAAAGGCTGTTGTGTGCGGCCCGGACAGAGAGCACATCGTGTTTCTCTGTCCCATCGACGGCGAAAAAGAGGGGACTACGGGCGATAGCCCGCTGGACGGTGTGAAGGGCTTCCATCACAATGCCCTGCGAATCGCGGATCCGGAGCGATCAGTCTGCTTTTACAGGGGACTTGGCTTTAAAGTAGCTGGTGTCTATAAAGCGGAGGACGGTAACGCTACGCAGACTCTGATGCGGCTTCCCAACGGAAACGGACTTTTGCTGCGAAGCGATGGCAAACCCGGCCTGCCCAGCGATGTGGAACGGATGCGAGCTGCGGGCTCCATGTTCCAGTACTGCTTCTGGGTGGATCGGGCGGAGGGAATCGATACGGTTTATCAGTTCTGTCTGGATCACGGCGCCAGAGAGAGAATCAAACCCTTCTGGCACGAGGCTTACGGACTCTCACACTGGGAGGATAAACCGGCTTTTGTGTACGGCCCAGATGACGAGATCCTGGAGTTCCTCTATATCGACTATAAAAACAGCTGAGAACGGAGGGGAAATCATGGATAAACGTACCCGCGTGCGCAATGCGATGAATAAGATGCCGGTGGATCATGTCCCTGTGAGCTTCTGGTATCATTTCAAGGGAGAGGAAATGCTGGGTGAGCCCTGTGTTCAGGCCCATGTACGCTATTTCCGGGAGACGGACATTGACTTTGTCAAAATTATGTGCGACAGCTATTTCCCGCGCCCGCTGCCGCCGATCGAAAAAGCGTCGGACTGGTATAAGTTGAAGCCCCTGGCCCCGGAGGCATCCTATATCAAAGATCAGGTATGGCGCGCGAAGCGGATCGTGGAACTGATCGGGAAAGAATGCTTCACCTTCTATACCTTGTTTGCACCCTTCTCCACCATTCGTTTTTCCGCTCCTGACGAGCTGGTGATGAGACATCTGCGGGAGGACGAGAATGCAGTCCTCTATGCGTTGGATGTTCTTGCCCAGGACAACGCGCTACTGGGTAACCTACTGATCACAGAGGCGGGGTGTGATGGCGCCTACTTCTGTGTACAGGGCGGAGAGACATCGCGCATGTCTGAAGAGGATTACCGTCGGCTGATCACGCCAAGCGACCGCTATGTGCTGGATCGGGTAAACCGTGTTTCCGATTACAACATGATGCACTGCTGCGGTTGGGCTGGAGAAAAGAACCGGATGGAACTCTGGAAGGACTATCCGTCCAAAGCAGTGAACTGGGCTGTGTATGTAGAGAAACTTTCCCTGCCGGAGGGCCGCGCCTTTTGGGGAGACCGCTGCTGTGTGGGCGGCTTTGAAACGCTGCACCAGCATGACAACGTCTATCAGGGACTTCTCTATACAGGATCCAAGGAGGAGATCCAAGAGAGTGTCAGATCCATCATTACAGAGTATGGGAAACGGGGGCTTATGATCGGCGGAGACTGTATCTTAAGCCCGGATGTGCCAAATGAGCGAATCCGCTGGGTCGTGGAAGCTGCCAGGTCCCTGTAAAGAGCTAACACAAAAAATGAGATGAATGAGGTCATGCTATGAAAAAATTGCGCGCCGGCGTTGTGGGAGTCGGCTTCATCGGTGCCGCGCACATCGAGGCAGTACGGCGGCTGGGATACGTGGAAGTCACGGCGATCTGTGACAATATTCCAGACCCTAGCGAGATCGCGAAGAAGCTGAGCGTGGAGCGCTGGTACACAGATTATCGTGAGATGATTGAAAAAGAGCACCTGGACGTTGTTCATATTTGTACGCCGAATGTGTCGCACTTTGAGATCGCAAAATGCGCCATTGCCTACGGAGCGGCGGTCCTGTGTGAAAAGCCGCTGGCCTTTACCGTGTCCGAGGCAGAAGAATTAACCCGGCTGGCAAAAGAGGCTGGTATATGCAATGCGGTAAATTTCCACAGCAGGTACTATCCCATGATCCGTGAAATGCGAGAGTTGGTCCGAAAGGGAGAGCTAGGAGATATCATCTCCATTCATGGAGGATACCTGCAGGACTGGCTGCTTCTGGACACTGATTACAGCTGGCGGCTGGAGAGTGCGCAGGCCGGCGATTCCCGTGCAGTGGCAGATATTGGGTCCCATTGGATCGACAGCGTGGAGTTCATTACTGGTCTAAAAATCCGACGGGTATTTTCGGATTTCGCCATCTTCTACAAGACAAGGAAACGGCCGTCAAAGCAAGTGGAAACGTTTTCTAACAAGGTGGTGGATACGGAAGCATATGAAGCATTTCAGGTGGACACGGAGGACTTCGCCCAGGTTCTGTTCGAATTTGACAATGGTGCAAGAGGTAATATGATCGTCTCCCAAATGTACGCCGGCCGGAAGAACCAAATGATCATTTCCGTGGCGGGATACCAAAAGGCGCTGTACTTTGACAGCGAGGCACTAAATGAACTCTGGCTGGGAAGCCGGAGCGGCTATAACAGCTCCATTGTAAAGGATCCGGCGCTTCTAGAACCAGGCGCAGCGGCGGTGAATGCCTATCCAGGCGGCCATGTAGAAGGGTTTCCTGATGCGTTTACCGGGGCGTTCCGTGCCTTCTATGAAAGAGTGCGCAATGGAGCGGAAGGCGAATATGCGACCTTTGCTGATGGGCTGCGAGAAATGCGGATCTGTGACGCCATTGTTACCTCGTTTAAAAGGGGCGGCTGGGTTGATATAAAAGGATGAGTACGAACAGAGAGCAACTCCGCACCCTGCTGAAGCATATAGTGTCCTATACAGAAGAATGCAGAATGACCGCCACAGTTGGCTTCGATGGGTGCATAGACACCATTTTGAGGCCGGTCCGCCAGCGGCTTTCTGGAAGTATACCGCGGTATTTCGAGACGATTGCCGAGTTTGGAGCATACCTGGAGACCAAATCTGGGCTCAGCTGCGCTATTGAAGTGGAGCAGGTGTCCAGGCGGTTCGGAGGGAATGGGCCAAACTTGGCCGCGGCGCTTACCACTTTGGGCGTGAAAACGGCCTGTGTCGGGAATCTGGGCGCACCAGAGCCGTGCTTTAAGGGAACGGGTGCGGAGCTCTATTCGGTTGGAGGTACTGGCACGTGCAGCGCTCTGCAGTTTTCTGACGGTAAGGTCATGCTCTCCAATATGCAGGTGGCCGACGAGGTAACGTTTGACAGCATCTGTGCCGCCTTGGGCAGAGAGACTGTTCAAAAACTGTTCTGTGAAAACCAGGGTGCCGCGTTTGTCAACTGGGCGGAAATGCCTGCGGCAACAGGAATATGGCGTGGAATCGTAGAACAGTTTTGGGCAGCAGAACCTCCCAAGCGGGACCGGGTATTACTGGTGGATTTGACGGACTGCTCTCGCAGAGCGGAGGATGAGATTCGCGAAGTCGCCGACGTGTGTGCCAAAGCGGGAAAGTATCGGCGCGTGGTTTGGAGTCTTAACGCGGGAGAAGCGGAACTCCTGGCCAAGCATTTTCGATGCCCGGCGGCAGACGCGGTCTCACGCGCAGTACAGCTTCGCATCAGCCTGTCTGCTGACGTGGTGGTGATCCATGACATTGCGTGCTGCGCGCTGTCTGCACCAGGAACAGCGGTGGAAGTGCCTGGGTTCCCTGTAGAGCATCCCCGGATTTCGGTTGGGGGTGGTGACACCTTTAATGGAGCACTGCTGTTTTCGCTGATGTGCGGATTTTCACCGGAGGAATGTGCGCTGTTTGCCGGCGCCTTTTCATCCGCATATGTCCAGATGGGCACCTATATTCCGCTGAAGCAGCTTTATGAACAATACAACTGACGGTGTTGCGTAGGTATCACCCCCCGGTAAACTGTGTCAGCAGTTTGTCGGGGGGTGTTGTAGCTATTTTCCCAAGAGGCACACCGTGAAGTGTCATTCCCTGCAGCCTAGACAGAGATCGCTGTAGCCCAGAACTTTGAACTGGGTGTGGATAATTTTGATGCCAGTGACAATTCACAAGAGGGCTAGATCGAAGACGGTGACCCTGTCGTGCATGACACAGCCGGGCAGGTCCGGGATGGGGACACCGTCAGCAAAGTGGTCAAAAGTTTTTTCGTATTTCTATACTAATATGAGTAAACGTATCTGACATGAGTAAGCGGGAGACTGCCTATCATTATCCATGGTGCTCTTTGCCCTGCGGCGTACAAGAAACAGCAGGGGCTTAAATACAACGCTCCTAATGCTCAAAACAATTCCATATGGGACATGATTACCATTGACACGATCGCTTAAACGCGTCTATGTTGGGAATATGGTGCAGAGCTGCCAACGGCTGAAGAGGTATAAAATCTATATTCAGGAGCGGGTACTAGCGTGTGCCTGACTGGTCACCACGTCAACAGGAGAAGTACTCCTCCTGCTCCGGATCCCAGGCAGTACGGATCTTTTGACCCTCAAAGAGCTGGATCTGGTCGTTCTGCTTTTTCTCATCCATAGTATGTATCTCCCCTGGTTGGTCTCATTTTACCACATTCTGCCCCGTAAAACGAGACGGAGATGGGCCTCTTTTTCTGCCAATATGATCTCTTATCCTCTGGTTTTGCTACTTTGCACCTCTTTTGAATATTCACGACGAAAGGGAGGTGCTTCGTCAGGATGTACAATTACCACCCGCCCCGTTTTGCCAGATCCAGCATCCCGGCGCAGAACTGCTCCCACGGTGACAATGATATCAGTGACGGGTCGCCCTCGCGGATGCGCATCGTCCTGCGGATCTCCTTGGGGATGACCACGCGCCCGAGGTCGTCGATACGGCGCACGATACCAGTCGCTTTCATATATAAACTCCTCCTGCGGTTTCAGTGTTACGGCACTTAGTATCCGCAGGTTTCTTTTGCCTATGCAGGCGGGAGAGCTGGTTTCATTTGGAAGGCACAAGACCATGCGCCTGGTTTTTGTAGCCGCCGGCTGGAAAAACGGAAAATTAAGGCTTTGCTTCTGCAGGTTCTTGGAATTATAGCTTGAAATGGGGGGACGGGAAGGTTATAATCAAAAATGGAATAAAATCGGGTGCAGTGGGAGCAAAACCCCCCTGCCGCCCTGCCGCAGAGCGCCGGAAAGGGCCATGGCCCTTTCGTCCATTCCCCAGGGAATGGACAGGAAGAGCGGGACCTGCGGGAAGGAGGAATGAAATGAAGAGACGAACGCTCGGATTGCTGCTGGCCGTATGTTTGGCGGTGGGCCTGCTGGCGCCGGCCGGTGCGGCGGAGGCTTCCGGCGCCCGTGTCCTGCTGGAGGCGGGCAAGCCGGACGCAGACGGCTGCTTTACCGTAGCGATGCGCATTTACAACGCTGCTTTCAACGCATTCCAGTTCGTGCTCTGGTATGACGGGGACACAGTGCGCCCCGTGGACGCCTCCGGGCAGGAGACCCAGCGCTTTTCCGCCTTTGCCCAACCGGAGGATGACGGCTGGATGGCCACCATCGGCACCGCCATCGATCCGGAAAGGGGACTGATCGATTTCACCGGCTATGTAACGCCGGGGCAGGGCGCGGCGGTGGACGCCCAGCCGCAGACGGGCGTGGCCGTTGTGGGGGAGGACGGCCTGGACCTGTTCACCTTCCGCTTTCAAAAGACGGGGACGGCCCCGGCGGTGATCCGGCTTGCAGCCCGGGGCAAGACGGAGGCATGGCAGGCGTATTTGCCCGAGGGCGGCGCGGTGCTGAACGCCGGGGTCAGCGCTCCGGTGACGCTGGAGATCGTCTTCCCGGAGGAGACCGGCGCGAGCTCTGTTACGGAGGTGGCGGCGCCGGAGCCCCCTGCGGAGCCGGGAACGCCGGCGGCCGGCGGCAGCATGACGCGGGCGGAACGCCTGAACGGCACCGTGATCCTCCAGATCGGAAATTCCGCCGCTTCGGTGGAGGGAATCCGTCAGGAGATTTACCCGGGGGAGCCCGGCGTGACGGCCTATGCCCATGATGGGCGGACCTTTGTGCCCGTCCGTTTTGTGGCGGAGCGCCTGGGCGCCGATGTGGGCTGGGAGAACGAGACCCGGACGGTGGTCATCCGGCGGGACGGGAAGACGGTCCGCATGACGGTGGGCAGCCTGGAATATACGGTGGACGCAGCGCCGTTTTCCATGGACGCCCCGGCCGAATTTTCCGGGGACCCCAGCGCGGTCCATCAGCGCACGATGGTGCCCATCCGCTTTGTGGCGGAGGCGCTGGGCATCGATGTGAAGTGGGACGCGGCCACCGACGCCGTCATCCTGTCCCCGGCGGATACGCCCTGGGACCTGGACGGCGCGCTGGAGCAGGAGCTGCTGGCGGATACGCTGCTGATGCTCTCGCCCCTGGTGTCCGGACTGTTGGAATGAGGAGGAGCGGAAATGAAACGAAGACTCGGAGCGCTGACGCTGGGCCTGTGCCTGGCCGCCGCGCTCTGTACCCCCGCGCTGGCGGCGGCAGCGCCCGCCGCACCGGTGGTGGAACATAAGACGGCCGACAGCTTTACCGTTACCTATCAGGGCACGGCGAAGAATCAGTACGTACTGCTGGTGGTGAAGGCCGGGACCGATCTCAATAGCTTGACGGCGGATTCCATCCTGTACATCGACCAGGCGGCGGCGGATGAAAACGGTGTGGCCGCCTTCGCGAACCTCACGGACAGTACGAAGGGCTTCCTGCTGAAAAGCAGCCAGAGCGCCGACGTATACGTGGGCGGAGCGGAGCTGGCCGCCCCGGCGGCGTCGAAATTTGAGGCGGAGAAGGTCGGACAGGACGGTACCTATACCGGCGGCGGCATCTATTTCGCAGGGGTGCCGGTGAGCGGGACAGTAGCATTTCAGGAATCGTCAGTAGCAGCAGCGGTAACGCTTTACGACGGGCAGGGAGAACAGGTTGCTTCTGTATCAACAGATGCATCCGGCGCATATCGGTTTGAGTGTGTGCCGCTTGGGAATGGTTACAAACTGGTAGTGACAAAACCGGGCTATTGCTCTTATACGATTAGTAACATATCCATTCAAGAGGAGAGCGTACTGCAACCAGTGGACATTCAGTCAGGCGCGGGCGATGTGAACGGCAACGGGGAGATAAATGTTTACGACCTGACGGAGTTGCTGGGTGAGTTTAACCGTTCTGGTGAACAGATACAGAATTCCAAGGCGGATATCAATGGAAACGGTACAGTCAACGTATATGATTTGACTTATCTACTCAGCAACTTTAATCATTCCAGTATTATTGTCGATGCGGCAGGGGAGGCATGAAAAGCGTGAAAAAAGCAAGAGCATGGGTAGCGCTGGTATTGACCTTTGCACTGGTGACGGGTCTTGCGGCCCCAGCCTATGCAAGTGCGGAGACCAAAGGGAGCGTGACCATCCAGCAGGAAACGGCGGATGCTGATCAAGGGGTTTATAAACTGGTTGTGAAAGCACAATCGTCTGTGGCGGTTACAACAGCGGCTATAGCGATTTCCTTTGATCAGAATGTCGTCCAGCCGATGAGTTATCAATCCTCAACGGGAACGTATATAGCAGCAGAAGGTATTTCAGATGGAAATACATCCGTTGTTGACACGTTTGCACAAAGCTGCGCATTTGTTAGTCCTAACACTCCATACTTTAGCAGAACAGCGGCTAAGTGGGCTGTGGGAGAGAACCGGGTGGCCTTTGCGCTTACGATGAAAAGCACAGATGATAGTAATGGAACATCAATTGCACAGGGGGCAGTGATTGCAGAGTTCTATTATTCGATCAAAGCGGGACAATCGCCCGCAAAAGGTACGTTCCGGCTGGAAACCAGTGGAGCAAAGGATTCATTGCTCAACAAGCTTTTTACAGACAGCGGTGAGCAGCGTGCCATCTTCCTGGGCACAAAGAGTGCTGGCGATTATATGTACTACGGGGCCGCAGATGGAAGCGGCAACCTGACGGCAAGCCTTACCTATGATGGAAGTGACGTTCAAAAGCTTGGTGCTCTGGAACTTGGGACTGTAGCGGACATTACCGTCTCTGCGGTCGATCAGACCAGCGCCGCGCCCAGTGTGACTGCGCTGGATACCGAGGGCGGCGCCATGACCGCCCCTGCGCTGAGCTGGACCTATGATCCTGCGACGGCCCCCAAGGGGATTACGTACAACAACGACGGCACCATCACCGTGAGCAAGGACGCGCTGAGTACGAGAATCAAGCTTACGGCCTCCAGCGGCGCGGTCACGAGCAATCCGGTCACAATCACCGTCACCCGGCCGGAGGCGGTGCTGACTTCTGTACAGCTGTCCCGGAATGAAGTCACGGTGACCGGCGGTACGAGCGCCGAACAGACGGTCGCCGCCAAGGCCTATGACCAGGTTGGCGCTGAAATCAGCGAGGTCACCTGGTCTGTTTCCGGCGAGGATACCGCCAATGTGACCATGAGCGGCAATACCGTCACCGTCAAGGCGGCGGCCAAGGCGGGCACGTATACGGTCACGGCGCAGCAGGGGAGCGTGAGCAGGACCGCCGACCTGACGGTCTCCCGCGCCGCGGCCGAGGCCGCTGAGCTGAACATTTCCGGCGGTCAGGTGGACGTGCTGGTCCCCGCGGACGGCGGCGCGGCCAGCACTACCGCGGCGTTCACCGCCGCGGTGAAGGATCAGTACGGCGAGAGCTTTACCGGCGCGGTGAACTGGACGATCACCGATGAAGACAATCAAGCGGTCGAGGGCGTTTCCATTGCGGGCGGCGTTGTCACGGTCACGAGCGCGGCGAAGGCCGCCGTGACCGACACGACCGGGAAGCGCTTCACCATTACCGCTGTCTGCGGCGACGCGCAGGGTAAGGCTGCGATCACCATCAAGCGGGACACACCGGCGGCCACCAAGGCCAAGTTGTTCCGCGGCGGCACGGAGCTGGGCGCGACGGACACGGTGGTCAAGCCGGTCGCCGGCGGCGCAGTGAAGACGTATGCATACACCGCCAGGCTGTACGACCAATACGGCGTGGAAATGAGCGGCACGCTTGTTTGGAGCACAGCGGAATTCACCGGGAATACGGATAACAAGATCACCTTTTCCGATGGAACGCTGACTGTGCCCGCAGACGCTGCGAAGGGGGCTGCCGCCAAACTTTCCGCAGTGATCGGCGGCAAGAGCGCTGCGGTTACCGTCACAATTACCGATCTCAGCGTTGATTGGAGCGGCATTGTAACAAAGCCGATCACTTACGGCGAGCAGAATTTCGCTGCCGTGACCCTTCCCGCCTCTGGTACCGCCGACGCGGCGGGCGTTACGGTCCACGGCAACTTTACCGTGGTGAATCCGGACGCCATCCAGGCCTATGGGAGCGGCACGGTGACCGTGACGGTCCAGTTTACTTCCGCCGAGGCCACGGGAGACTATGTGGGCGTATCGGTCACCAGGGATTTTTCAATCACCATCGGCAAGCGCCCCATTACCGTAAAAATGGACGATCAGAGCCGGGAATACGGGGCGGACAATCCTGAGCTGACCTTTACCATCAACAGCGGGGAACTGGTCGGAACCGATACAGCGGACATGCTGGGGGTCACCGGCCACTGTGAAGCTACCGCTGCCTCTGCCGCCGGTACGCCTGTGGAGATCACCGGTACCTGTCTCTTATACACATTCTCCG
>ENA-UAOW01000455-UAOW01000455.1-human-gut-metagenome-genome-assembly--contig:-NODE-455-length-19692-cov-5.067526_pt1 | contig 19692 bp, 9 predicted proteins | sample MGYA00243470_ERZ654559 | MGnify/ENA primary metagenome ERZ654559 (study PRJEB26926, sample SAMN06164851) | human gut metagenome | biome: ENVO:00009003; feature: ENVO:2100002; material: ENVO:00002003...
GTCAGATGTGTATAAGAGACAGCAAGACCACATGCCCGGCGGTCGTCGGCGCGAGGTCCAGCCCCCGTTCGATCTGCCGCACCCCGTGGTCGCGGTAGAACGCCTCGGCCAGCCGGTTGGTGACGTTCTCCTCGGCCGCAAGCCGTTCCGACGGGTATTTCGCGGCGGGATTCTCGGGCAGAATGCGGTGTTCCGGCCGCCGTTCGCGGCGCGCTCCGGCAAGTGCCGCCAACGCTTCGCGGCGCAGTTCCGCAGCCAGCGACGCCGGCACGAACCACTCCGCGCCCCGCACTTCGGCTTCGCGGACCGCGAAGATCGTGTCGCCCGACTTCATCGCCTGCGCACGCAGTGCGGCGGCATTGGCGTCGGGATTCTTCGCCGGGTCGAGCCGCACGGCCCGCACGGCCGAGGCCGCAACGCCCTCGCAATCCGTATAAGTAAGTTTCAGCCCTTCGGCCGTCGCCTCCGCCGCGGCCTTCGCCGGAATCACCCGCCGCGTGCGGCTGCGCTCCACGGCCAGCGTGAAACGGCGGTCGAAATTGCGGCGGACCTCCGCCCCGGGCGTGATCCCCTCCATGCGATTGGGCGTGATGCGGCGACCCTCCACGGCGTTGACGTTGGTCCCGGTCACGCCGCGCGGCGTCAGGAAACAGATGCCGTCGCCCGGCGCAAGATCGTGCGCACCGTCGAGCGTGAACGTGCCGCCCGAAACGCCCGCCACGCGGCCCACCCGTTCGCCGACCGCCTTCGGGGTGTCGAACGACGCCACTCCGGCGCGCTTTCCGTCCAGAAAATAGTCGGACTCCCCGCGTGTAAAACTCTTCGACGGGTCGGGCGTGAAATCCGGGACGCTCTCGCCGACGGACGACCGCACCAGCCCCGGCCGCAGGGCCAGCGCCTCGTCCACCGCCCGGCGGTAGTGGGCTACAACGTTCCGGATATAAGCGAGATCCTTGAGCCGACCTTCTATCTTGAATGAAGTGACGCCCGCATCCAGCAGATCGCCAATGCGTTGCGAAAGATTCATGTCGCGCACCGACAGCAGATGCTTCCCGGCAATCCAGGTACGGCCCTTTCCGTCGGTGAGGTCCCACGTCAGGCGGCAGGGCTGGCTGCACGCCCCGCGATTGCCGCTGCGCGCGGACATCGACCGCGAGAGAAAACAGCGGCCGCTGTACCCCACACAGACCGCCCCGTGGACGAAGCATTCGACCTCGGCCGCGGTGGCGGCGCAGATGGCCCGGATCTCCTCCAGCGTGAGGTTGCGTTCGAGAATCACCCGCGCAAACCCCGCCTCGCCCAAGAACCGCGCCCCCTCGGGCGTGCGGTTCGAAACCTGCGTCGAGGCGTGCAGCTCCACCGGAAGGTCCATCCGCCGCAGAGCCATGTCCTGCACGATCAGCGCATCGACGCCCGCGTCGATCAGGCTGCGGGCCTGCCGTTCGGCGGCCTCCAGTTCATCGTCCCACACGAGCGTGTTAAGCGTGGCGTGGACCCGCACTCCGAAGCGGTGGGCATACTCCACGACCCGGGCGATCTCCTCCGCGGAGTTCCCCGCGGCCTGCCGCGCGCCGAACCGCGCGCCGCCGATATAGACCGCATCGGCGCCGTAGTCCACGGCGGCCGCGGCCGCAGCATAATCTTTGGCAGGAGCTAACAGTTCGACGAGTTTCATTTTTTTCTTTTTGCAAAAGTAACAAAAAGCGGTCAATATCGGGACGCCGCGGACGGAAAATCGAGGGAACCGCCGCCGGGACGGACATTATCAATTATCATTCAACGGCTTACGCCCCAAATGGTCAATATATAACAAACTCACATTTTTTTACCGGACCGGAAATATCCCTACGATGACAATATCCGACAAACAAAACAATTGCAGCCGCAAAACGGCTGTCATTCTTCAAAATCATTAAAACTCAACCTTATACACACGCATAACACCGAAAAACAAACAATAAGAAAAGACTTTTACGACAATATTTTCAGGATTTCCAGAAAGCATTCGGGCAAATTTTCGTATATTGTGCCGCAAATAAACAAGTCCAAAAATTTCACACGATGCAATTTTCAGCAAATACGGTTCTCCGGAAACGGGATACCGTACCCATTCATTTTTTATTCCTAATCCAATTTTTATGAGAAGATGCTTTACGCTATTGACGGTTCTCGTCCTCTGCGCCTCAAGCGGCTGCGACGACAAGAACAAAGAGGAGGTCGCGGATGTGATCGTCCTCTCGCGAAGTAGTGTCGCGTTCGCCCAGAAAGGCGGAACGACCACCGTCGCGGTAGCCACGCCCTCCGACTGGAAGGTGAGCTGTCCGGACGATTGGGTGACGCTGGCCTCCGAAGAGGGCCTGCTGACCATCTCCGCGACAAGCAATACGACCGACAATGTCCGCAACTCGAAAATCACCGTGGAAACGGCCGGCGACAAACAGGAAATCGCCGTTCACCAGGCATTCTCGTGGGAAACGGTCCTGCTGTCCACCACCGCTTCGGAGGAAATTTCGCTGGATTCCGAAGGTGAGAGCGTTCTCTTCACCGTGGTCTCCAACGGCCAGTGGAGCGTCACGAGCGACGCCGACTGGGTTTCGGTCGAAAGCGACCCGGTCAGCGGAACGGTACGCGTCGGCGCCCCGCGCAATCCCGACGCCCACCGCAATGCGACGCTCACCGTCCGGGCGACCAAAGGCTCCGCTACGGAAGCCTGCAAAGTGACCGTTTCGCAAATCTCACGCGAGGAAAACCCCTACTACCAAATGCTGGGATATTACGGACTTCATGCGGAAAACTGGTATTACGGCCGTGAACCGATCGGCGTGAGCGGCACGGGTACGTTCTGCACCGTCGAAGAGAAAGAGTACCGCAAGAGTTTCTACATCAAGAACCTGTTCCTGACGGGCACGGTCGTGGAAGCCACCTACGACAAAAACACCCAAACCATGTCGATCGAACTGGGCAGGCTCTGCTACACCCGCGAGATCTCCCCGACGGTCTCCCGCTTCCACTACCTGTACTCGATCAACATGCAGGGCGGAGGTTTCCACAACGGCATGCTGACCGGCAGGCTGGGAGAGGGCTACAACGACGACGCGGACGAAACCCGCAAGGCGATCCTCCTGAACGGTTTCGAATCGCCGTACACCACGCTGGGCATCATCGGATACCAGGAGCAGCAGTGGCTGTCGTTCGGCGACCTCTACTACGCCACCGGCACGATGTATCTCGTAGACTGGGACATTCCGGCCGACACCGGCACGGCCCCGACCTCCGTCACCCGGGCCGCCGACGGCATCGCACCCTCGGGCAGCACCTTTCCCGTATCGAAACATTAAACCGCAGCACACATGAAAAAATTATATGCACTGACAGCTTTACTGCTCGGCATGATGGGGTGCTCCGAAGAGACGATCACCTACACCAACCCCGTCCCGGGCGACGAACCGTCCGGCATTGCGGCCGAACTGGGCATCTCGTCGAAAAACACATGGTTCGCCGCTGAAGACGAACGCAACGCCTCGATCGGCTTCAAGAGCCTGGGCGGAGAGGTCGTCGTGGACATCCAGACCAACACGACGTGGAAATACGACGCCGTCAACGCCGGCTGGCTGACCATCGAGAAAGACGACGTCGCCGACCAGCTCGTCCTGAACTGCGAGGGCAACAAGGTCGAGGAGCAGCAGCAGGCTACGATCACCATTACCGCCGGCGACAAGACCGCGACCATCTCCGCCACGCAGAACGCGTACGGCACGCTCGAAATCGCCGCATCGAAAAACAACTTCCAGATTCCCGCCGTCGGCGAACTGACCGCCGAATTCGAAGTGCAGTCGACCGACGAAGACTGGATCTTCGAAACCAAAGACTGCCCGTGGCTGCTTCTCGAACAGCAGGGCGACAAAGTCACGATGACGCTCGACCCCAACGAGGAGATCGAGGACCGCGAAACGACCTTCGTGCTGATTGCCGGCGAGGGGGGGGGAAATCCCGTCTCTGAAACGATCCGCGTCACGCAGGACCGCGCCGTCTACGTCAACGTTTCGCTAAAAACCATTCCCCTCTCGCCCACTCCCACCGAATCCGACAAAAAAGAGTTGGGAATCAGATCCAACTACGACTGGGAGTACACGCTTTCCGAAAATTCCGACTGGCTCTCCGCCACGAAAACCGAGCAGGGACTTACAATCACCGCCGAGACCAATTCGAGCGGATCGTCCCGCACCGCAACCATCACCGTATCGGCCGGCGACGGCAAACAGAACCAGACCGAACAGGTCGTCACCGTCTCCCAGACCGGCCTGGACCTCGACGCCTTCATCCTCGGAATCGACATCACCTCGTCGAGCCTGAAGACCTATCTGCCGTTCGACAAGGCCATCGACGCCACCATCGACTGGGGCGACGGCAGCATCGAGGAGAACGTCACCTCCGCCTACCCCTCGCACACCTACACCGACCCGGGCTACTACATCGTCTCGGTCAAGGGCAGCGTGACGTCGCTCAACTCCTACGACATCCCCGACTACGGACTGGGCGAACAGTTCAGGGAGGTTTACAACTGGGGCCGCACGGGGCTGACCTCGATGGCGCGCGCATTCCAGAACTGCCGCGAGCTGAAACGGATTCCCTCCGACAACACCGAAGCCTTCGCCAAGGTCACCACCTTCCACTATGCATTCACCGACTGCCGCGTCCTCGAAGCCGTTCCCGACGGGCTGTTCGACCATGCAACCGAGGCGGAAACCTTCGCCTACTGCTTCCAGAACTGCAACATGGTCACCGAAGTGCCCGCCGACCTGCTTTACAACTGCACGAAGATCACCTCGGTAGGTTCGCTCTTCTCCGGCACGGCGATCACCCAGATCGACGAGGATTTCTTCTCTCGCAACACGGAGCTGACCGACTGTTCGATCATCTTCTCGAACGGCAAACTGAAGACGGTTCCCGAAAAACTCTTCGCCAACAACAAGAAGGTGACGACCTTCAACTCGCTGTTCGCCAACACCGAGTCGTTCGAATCCGTCCCGGCCGGCCTGTTCGCCAACAACCCCGAGGTCGACTCGTTCCGCATGCTCTTCTCGGGAACAAGCCTGAAATCCGTCCCGGCCGGCTTGTTCGCCAACAACCACAAGGTCACCAATTTCCAGAGCGCATTCAGCAAAACGGCCATCCAGAGCGTTCCCGCCGACCTGTTCGCAGGCTGCGACAAGGTGACGACCTTTATGAGCTGTTTCACCGGATGCAGCGAACTGCAAAGCGTCCCGGCCGAGCTGTTCAAAAGCAGCGGAGCCTTCACGACCGTGACGAAGACCGCCTTCAACAACATCTTCAAGGACTGCGCCTCGCTGACCGAAGTGCCCGCAGGGCTGTTCGACGGCTTTACCCTGGTCACCGCCTTCAACGACGCCTTCAACGGCTGCGCGTCGCTCACGACGCTCCCCGCAGGGCTGTTCGCCACCAATACGGCGGTCACCTCGTTCACCAATGTCTTCAAAGGCTGCACCTCGCTCAAAAGCATCCCCGAAGGCGTCCTCGGCGGACTTTCCAAAGTCACCTCGTTCTCGGGCCTGTTCGCTGGCTGTACAGGGCTTGAAGAGATCGGCGCCAACATCATCTCCGGCTGCGCCGCCTGCAAGAATATCTCCTCGATGTTCAAGGACTGCGACAACCTGAAAACCGTTTCCGCGGAGGCTTTCGCCGGCGCACCCGCGATCACCAGCATCGGCAGCCTGTTCGAAAACTGCACGCTGCTCGAAAGCGTTCCGGAGGATATTTTCGCCGGGATGCCGAATCTGACGACTGCCACCAGCGTATTCGCGGCGTCGGGACTGAAAACGGTTCCCGCCGGTCTGTTCAGCCGCAATCCCTCCGTCACGACCTTCGGCAAGGTGTTCCAGAACTGCGCCGCACTGACGACGCTGCCCGACGGACTGTTCGCCGGCAACCCGAAAGTGACGACCTATTCCAACGCCCTGGAGAACTGCACGGCCCTCGAATCGGTCGGCCTCCTCTTCGGGAAGAGCACGGCCTCGGCCAAATGCGACCGCCTCTTCGCAGGGGCCACGGCGCTGAAGAGCGTGCCCGCCGGAATCTTCGACGGACTGACCGGGGCGACGGCCTTCAACAACACATTCTCCGAATGCTCCGCCCTGGAGACGATTCCGGCAGGACTCTTCGCCAAGAACGTCAACGCGACCACCGTGGCCCAGTGCTTCCTGAACTGCACCCGCCTCACGATGGTTCCCTCGCGCCTGTTCGAAGCCAACACCAAGACGAAGACCCTGACGGAGATGTTCTCCGGCTGCTCGGGAATCGAAAGCATCGCGCCGGACGCCTTCACGGGACTGAACGGCACGTCGCTCAATTTCCAGAAGGCATTCCTCAACTGTACCTCACTCCGGGAGATCCCCGACGGGCTGCTGAAAACCACGCAGATTTCAACCTACACCAGCCTGTTCGCCGACTGCACGGGACTGGTCCGCGTCGGGTCGGAGGTGTTCAACTGCGCTTCGGCCACCATGTTCAATTCGGTCTTCGACGGTTGTACGTCGCTCGAAGAGGTCGGCAAGAACATGCTGGTCAGCCCCGTCAAACTGACCAGCGTCGCGAATCTCTTCCGCGATTGCGGGATGCTCAGGAGCGTTCCGGTGAGCCTGTTCGACGAAGCCGTGAAGCTCAAGACGCTGACTTCGACCTTCCAGGGCTGCGCGTCGCTCGAAGGCGAATCGCCCTACACGGTCGTCGACGGCGTGAAATACCACCTGTACGACCGCACGGCGGAGAATGCCGCCGCCTCGGGACTCACCGCGATCACCGCCGCCAAGAGCAGTTTCGCGGGATGTACGAAACTCTCGGACTACGACAAGATCCCCACCACGTGGAAGGAATAGACGAACACAAAACGATCCCGAACATGAAAAATACGATAATATGCAGCATCGCAGTGCTGTCGGCCGCACTGCTGGCAGCCTGCACCGAAACCACCCGGATATGGCCGGAGGAGGGCGAAAGCAAGGCCTACGTGGAGGTGTCGAGCCAAAAAGTGATCTTCGACGCCGACGGAGGCAACGCCGTGATCACCGTGGCGACGAACGCCGACGGCTGGGACTACGCCGCCGAAGGCGACTGGTTCACCGTCGCCCGGCAGGACGGCAACGCCCTGCTGGTCGAGACCCTGATCAACGCCGGAGCCGAAACCCTGACGGGCAAACTCACGGTCAGCGCCGAGAAGAACGGGGAGACCGTTTCGCAGGAGGTCGCACTCGTACAGCGCGCCGAACGGAGCGTCAACCTGAGCGCCGAAGGCACGGCCAACTGCTACATCGCCCGGACCGGCGGCGTCTACAAATTCGACGCATCGGTCAAGGGCAACGGCGGCGGCGACGGAGTCAGCGACTACATCGCCAACTACGGACTCGCCATCGAGGACGGCGCCTTCGCCGAACTGCTCTGGGAATCGCGCCACGACGGCGACAAGACCATGTCGCGCGAAATCATCGACGGCGCGCCGATCTACCGGGGCGGCTACGTGACCTTCTCGACGGGGCGTTCGGAGGGCAACGCCGTGATCGCCGTGAAGGACATCAAGGGCAACATCGTCTGGAGCTGGCACATCTGGGTCTGCAACGACGAAATCACGGCGCACGACCACATCGACTCGGAAGGCAAAGTCGCCGCCGTGATCATGGACCGCAACCTCGGAGCGCTGAACAACACCCCGATGGACGTGGGCAACCGAGGCATGTTCTACGAGTGGGGCCGCAAGGACCCCTTCACGCCTTCGCGATCGCCCTACCACGCGGATACCGACGGCAACAACGTCCCGGCCTACAACGAACCGAACACCGCGATCGGCGACGGAACGGGAACATGGGTCTACAACGCGCAGGCCGCCGTGCTCGCCACGCCGCCGGCCAACATTCCCAATTCGATCCTGAACCCGATGACCTACCTGCAATCGCCGTACAACGGCCACGCCGACTGGTACTGCACGGGAACAGACCCGAAGGCCACGCATCCGGGACTGTGGGGTCCCGAGAAGACCATTTTCGACCCCTGCCCTCCGGGCTACAAGGTCCCGGGACCCGATCTCTGGGGCATTCCCGCCGGAAACAACTCGATCACCAACGGCGGCGCAGCGGCGGATTACGACGAAACCGGCGTCAGCGCCAAATGGGACTGGAACGCCTACGAAGACTGCGGGCGCCGCTGGAAAAACACCGGCGACTACTACCCGATGGCCGGCAACATCTACTACACGGACTACATCTCGGTGAGCATCTGCAACTACACGGGCGGCATGGCATTCTACTGGACCGCCCAGGCGACTCCCGACGCGACGAAGTCATCGGCCTACTTCGTGAACTTCAACCCCAACTGGTGCAATTACAGGCTCGGCGAGCACGACTGTTCCGCACAGATACGCTGCATCCGGGAATAACACTAAAAACTGATCGTCTATGAAATATCCATTCAAATCGCTTCTCCTGGCGGCAACCGTCCTCGCGGCGGCATCGTGCGCCAAGGACGACACGCAGAGCGGCGGCGAAGAGACCGCGGGTCCCGTCATCGTCAACGCCTCCCCGGCGGCCATCGGCGGCGAGATCATCCTCAAACTGAAGACCGAGGCCTCCGGCATCGTGGAAAAGAGCCGCGCGCAGGGCGTTTCGAAAGGCAGCGGCATCGACGAGATCGACCGCATCCTCAACACGGTGAACACCGTACGTTTCGAACGGCTCTTCCCGGACGGCGGGCGTTTCGAAGAACGCACCCGCAGGGAAGGCCTGCACCTCTGGTATTACGCCAAATACGACCCGTCGGTCCCGACGAGCGAGATGGCCAGCCTGCTCTCCTCGTGCAAGGACATCGAAATCATCGAATACTCGCTGGCCGCCGAAACTTCGGACCACCGCCGCGCGGCATCTCCCGCCGCCGGGGCGCAGAGCGTCACCCGCGCCATTGCAGACGAGGTGCGCAACGTCCCCTTCCCGTTCAACGAGAGCGAACGCTCGCAGCAGATGCAATGGCACTACAACAACACGGGAAACATCTTCGCGCAGACGAGCCAGCTGGGCGCCGACGCCAACGTATACGCTGCCTGGCAGCTCTCGACGGGCAATCCCGACGTGATCGTCGCCGTCGTGGACCAGGGCGTCAAGTACGACCACGAAGACCTGGCCGCCAACATGTGGGTCAACGAGGCCGAACTGAACGGCACGCCGGGCGTCGACGACGACGGCAACGGCTATGTGGACGACATTTACGGCTACAACTTCACCAAGGAGACCGGCGAACTGGATTTCTCGGCCGAACTGATGCACGGCACGCACGTCGCCGGCACGATCGCCGCCGTGAACAACAACGGCGTGGGCGTCTGCGGCATCGCAGGCGGCTCGGGCAGGGGCGACGGCGTGAAGATCATGTCGTGCGAGATTCTCGGCAAGTCGGAGTCCGGATCGTCGGGCGCCGGACTGGCCGGACAGATCCGCGCCATCAAGTACGCCGCCGACAACGGCGCCGTGATCTGTCAGAACAGCTGGGGATACACCGCCGGAACCATCTCCGTGACCGACTGGACACGCGGTTCCTACTCGGCGCTCTCGCGTGCCATGGAGTACTTCAACAAATATGCGGGACTGGACGAAAACGGCAACCAGACAGGCCCGATGGCCGGCGGCATCGTCCTCTTCGCCGCGGGCAACGACGCTTCGAGCGAGGTCTGCTATCCCGCCGCCGACGCCAACGCGATCAGCGTGGGCGCAACCGCGTTCACGGGCGCCCCGGCCTACTACACCAACTACGGCACATGGGTCCAGATCTCGGCCCCGGGCGGCGACCAGATGCTGAGCAACGCCTACGGCGGCGTTTACAGCACGAGCGTGGCCGCCGACGGCTCTTCGGGCTACGAAGGCAGCCAGGGGACCTCGATGGCCTGCCCCCACGTGTCGGGAGCCTGCGCGCTGGCCGTCAGCTATTACTACGGTGCTGAAAAACGCAAGGGCCTTACGGGCGAAATGCTCCGGCAGGCGCTGTTGAGCAGCACCCAGTCCGTCGACCGCTACTGCACCGGCAAATACCAGCAGTATCTGGGCAACATGGGCATCGGCAGCCTCGACACCTACAAGCTGCTGCGGAACATCGCCAAGATCGACGGCATCCCGGCGCAGCGGGTCGGCGTGGGCGACACCGTCAGCATCGACCTGAGCAACCACTTCACCGCCACCAATGTCCTGGGGTACACCGTTTCCGTTCCCGACCTCGTGAAGATCGAACTTCGGGGCGGAGTGATGAAGCTCACCGGCCTCAAGAAAGGCCGGACGACGATCATCGTCTCGGACGGCGCGGCCATTCGCAAACCGATCGAGGTAACCGTCGAATGACACATTCACTAACGCAAAAGAGAATCAAACCTATGAAAACCTTTTATAAATACGCGGCATTCGCGGCGGCGGCCCTCGCGGGACTGTGCGCCTGCTCGTCGGACGACGACGCGGCGGAGACCGGCTCCGGCCTGCAACCCGTCGCACAGCCGCAGATCATCGTCAGCGACCTGACGACCACCGGATTCACCCTCCGCTGGGAAGCCGTCGACGACGCAGGGTCCTACGTCTACACGTTCGACGGCGGGAGCGAAACCTCGACAACCGGCTGCCGGCTGGAATTCAACAGTCTGGAACGGCAGAAAGAGTATGTCGTGGCGGTCAAGGCCTGCCCCCGGGACCCGGCCGAATACACCGAATCCCCCTTCACCTACATCCACGTGCTGACCGACGATCTGGAGCAGCTTCCCCAGCCGAAGATCACGCTCGGCAGCGCCTATGCGTCGAAAACCGTCATCTCCTGGACCGAAGTGCCCGAAGCGGAACTCTATGAGTTCTCGGTCGACGGCGGGGAGGTGTCGACCACCCGAAACCGTACGGTCATCCTGTCGAAACTCGACAAGGGCCGCACCTACTCCTTCTCGGTGCGCGCCATGACGTCCGACGCCACGCGCTTCACCAACTCGGAAGCCGCACAGCTCTCGTTCGTCACCTCGGACGCCGACGTTCCGCCGCTGGTCATCGCCCCGACGACGATCATCTCCGACGCCGTGGCGTTCGACATCTACGCCTCCAGCGACGAAACCTACTATTATGAGATTCTCCCGGCCACGACCTTCGCCAAGTATTCGCCCGAAGAGCTGATGACCGCCTTCCAGACCTATATCGTCGAATTCGCCAAAAAGCAGGGCATCAGCCTCCAGCTGGCCATGGCCTCGATGCTCAAGTCGGGAACCCAGAGCCTCCAGATGACGGGACTCACCCCCGAGTTGAGCTACGTGATCTTCGCCTTCGGCATGGACCTGCGAGGCAACATCACCTCGAACCTCTCCTCCACGCAGTTCAAGACCACGGCCGACGGCTACTCCGCCGGTCCGAACTACGGCGGCAGCGACTGGTTCACGCAGCGGTTCTACATCACCAACGCCTACCTCGCCCTGACGGGTTACGGCTGGACCAACTCCGTGTGGACCCACTGGAAGGGAGACGACGTGACGGACGTCCGTTACCGTACGCTGACGACCAAGCTCTTCAATCAGGTCTTCTCCGATCCCTACGACCGACAGGCCATCGCCGCATTCCTGAAAGACCCCAATTACGGAGTCCAGTTCAACCCCGAGCTGCTCTCGGCGACGGTAAACAGCGCCGACGGTTACAACGGACTTACGGAAGGAGTCAGCGCCGGCACGTCCTACACGCTGCTCACGCTGGCCACCTCGTCGAGCGGCGCCGAAACGGTCTGCGTCAACTCCGTCACCACGAAGACCAGCACGGCCGCAGCCGCGTGGTTCGCAGCCGCAGCCTCGACCAACGCCAACTACGGCCCGACGCACAACACCGTAGCCGGCGTCATGAAGGGCATCGACATCGCAACGGTGCGTTACGCGATTTTCAAACAGAGCGCCCTGGCGAACGTCAGCACGGACAACTATCCGGCCGTGATCGAAGAGTTCGGACACGACCTCAAGGAGGAGTACCTCCCCTACATCAACGGAAACGGCTTTGCCATCCTCTTCACCGGGGAGAGCGGCGTAACGCCCGAAACCACGTACGTCTTCATGGCGACGGCGACCAACACGGTCGGCGACAAAGTCACCAAATGGGGTTCGGCGACCACCAGCGCGGCTCCGGACGCCGCCCGGGCGAAGGCGCAGGCCGCAACCCGAACGGACGAACCGCTCCGGTCGCCCGCCGGGAAACCCATCGCCAACCCCGAGAAGTTCATCTACCCGATGGAGAGCGTCCAGCTGCCCGCCGGAGCGAAACCCGAAGGCGACCTCTGGACCATCATTCACAACACGCACAACATCAAATAAGAGTACATCTATGAACAAGATAGCAGCAATTCTCTGGTGCATCCTGTCGCTGGCATGGACGACGGCCTCCTGGGCGCAGAACGTCGCCGTCAGCGGCAAAGTCACCGGAGCCAACGGCGAAGCCATCATCGGCGCGAACGTTCTCGTGGAGGGCACTACGCAGGGCATCACGACGAACGTCGACGGAGACTACACCCTGACGAACGTCCCGGCCAACGCCACGCTCGTCGTCTCCTACCTGGGCTACAAGACCGAGAAAATCCCTGTCGGCAACAAGACCCGCATCGACGTCACGCTCCGGGAGGACACCGCCGAGATCGAAGGCGTGATGGTCGTGGCCTACGGTACGGCCAAGAAGGAGTCGTTCACCGGTTCGGCCGCCGTCGTCAAAGGCGGCGAACTCCAGAAGCGCGTCGTGGGCAACGTCACCAAATCGTTCGAAGGAACCGTAGCCGGCGTGCAGGTCGCCTCCGGCGGCGGCCAGCCGGGCGAGGCGGCATCGGTCATCATCCGCGGCATCGGGTCGGTGAACGCCTCGGCGACACCGCTATACGTGGTCGACGGCATCCCCTTCGACGGGTCGCTCAGCGCGATCAACCCCGCGGACATCGAGACGATGACCGTGCTCAAGGACGCATCGGCAGGTGCGCTCTACGGCGCCCGCGGAGCCAACGGCGTCATCGTCATCACGACCAAGAAGGGCAAGAAGGACAAAATCCGCATTTCGTACAAGGGCAACGTCGGAATCGCCTCGCGCGCCATCCCGCGCTACGACCTGGTCGACATGAAAGATTACGTCGAGATGAGCTACGAAGCGCTGCGCAACAGCGCCCAATACGGCACGGGCATGGATTTCGAGGGCGCGAGCCGCTACGCCGCCGCCAACCTCGGCCAGCAGATCGGCGGACTGAAGAATCCCGAATACTACAACCCGTACAAGAATTACACGTGGGAGACGCTGATCGACCAGTCGACGGGCAAGATCCGTTCGGATGCCAAAGCTGCATGGAACGAGAACTGGCTGGACGAAATCAGCGACAATTCGGCCATACGCACCGAACACATCGTCTCGGTGAACGGCGGTTCGGAACGCGCCAACTACGTCGCATCGCTGGGATACTACATGGAAGACGGCATTCTCCAGAACACCGACTTCTCCCGCTACACGGGCCGCGTGGGCGCCGATTCGCAGGCCAAGAGCTGGCTCAAGATCGGCATGAACGCCAACTTCGCCCACAGCGAATCGAGCTACCAGAGTTTCGAGGACGCAAGCACGTCGAACGTCTGGTACACGGCGCAGTTCATGGCCCCGGTCTATCCCGTCTACCTGAAGGACATGGCCGGCAACAACGTGCGCGACGCCGACGGGCGGCTGCAATACGAATACGGATCGGAGGACGACAACGGCTACGCCAACCGCCCCTCGGCCCAGGGCTTCAACTCGAAGGCCGAACTTTACAACAACAAGGCCTACTACACCCGCAACTCGCTTTCGGCGCGCAGCTACATCACCTTCGGGACGGTCAGGGAGGAGGCCCGGCTCTACGGACTGAAACTCACGATGAACTTCGGTACGGACTACACCGACTACCAGCGCACGCTGGTCTACGACAAGGAGCACGGCAATGCGGCCCAGCAGGGCGGACGCCTCAGCAAGACCAACACCCGCACGCTGAGCTACACGTTCAACCAGCTGCTGACCTACGACCGCACGTTCGGCGACCACTCCCTCAACCTGCTGGCCGGCCATGAGTACTACCGCTACAAGTACAACTACGCCCTCGGCGAAAAAACCGGCATCGTCGGCGGGATCGACGAGTTGGGACCCGCCGTGACGACCACCGACAACAACAGCTATTCGCACAACTACGGCGTGGAGTCCTACCTCGCGCGCATCAACTACGGCTTCAAGAGCCGTTACTACATCGACGCCAGCTGGCGAACGGACGGTTCGTCGCGCTTCCATCCCAGCGACCGCTGGGGCCATTTCTGGTCGGTGGGCGCCTCGTGGCGCATCTCCGAAGAGCAGTTCATGGAGAACACCCGCCAGTGGCTCGACAACCTCACGCTGAAGGTTTCATACGGCGTACAGGGCAACGACAACCTGGGAACCTATTACGCATGGCAGGGTCTCTACGACTACACGTGGCCCAACGCCACCGATGCGGGCGCCTTCGTCGACAAGCTCGAAAACAGGAAGGTGACCTGGGAGAAGAACGGCAACCTCAACGCCGGCATCGAAGCCACGATGTTCGGCGGCCGACTGGGCGTTTCGGTCGAGTACTACAACCGCAAAACGCGCGACATGCTGCTCAACAGTCCGCTGCCGATCTCGACCGGATTCACGGGCTTCAACGACAACGTCGGCTCGCTGCGCAACCAGGGGCTCGAGGTCTCGCTGCGCGGAACGATCCTCGACAAGCGCGACTTCCGCTGGGACGCGACGCTGATGGGTTCGTTCAACCGCAACAAGGTGCTCTCGCTCACGGGCGGCCAGGATGTCATCACGTCGGGCATCCGCGTCATCGAGGTGGGGCGGCCGATCTACACCTTCTACCTGCCGAAAACGGCCGGCGTGGACCCCGCCACGGGCAAGCAGCTCTACTACGCCTACTGGACCCAGACGGTCAACGACGAGGGGACGCTGGTGAACACGCGCTGCGACGAGTACATCACCGACAACGTGGCGATGGCCACCTTGAGCAAATACTACCACGAAAGCCGCGAGCCGAAACTCTTCGGCAGCATCGGTTCGACGTTCACGATCCTGAAGAACATCGACGTCTCGTTCCTGACGACCTATTCGATCGGCGGATGGGTTTACGACGGACTCTACAACGGCTCGATGTACGTGCAGTACGCCGGCAACAACTGGCACAAAAACGCCAAACGCCGCTGGCAGAAGCCGGGCGACAAGACCGACGTGCCGATGCTCGAAGTGGGCGGCTCGTACGCCACGACCAGCAACTCGCTGATCGACGCCTCGTACTTCGCCATCAAGAACATCACCGTCGGCTACACGCTTCCCAAGCGCTGGCTCAAGAAGATCGACATCGAGTCGCTGCGCATCTACGCCACGCTGGACAACATCGCCATGTTCAACCACATGGACGGCATGGACCCGCAGTATAACTTCACGGGATCGGTGGCTTACAGCTACACCCCGTCGCGCGTGATCGCATTCGGTATCGACCTGAACTTTTAACCACGGGAGAAAACAACTATGAAAAAAGCAATATATCTTATCATCGCACTGATCGGCTTATCAGCCCCCTCGTGCAGCGACTCGATGCTCGATTTCTCCCCGACCGACTCGGGTTCGGGCAAGGAACTGCTCAAATCGGCATCCACGGCCATCACTTCGGTCAACGGCGTCTACCGCTCGATGTGGACGGCCGGATGGTCCACGACCGCAAACACCCACCAGTGCTTCGGCATCGCGGCCTACAACCTGGCGCTCGACTGCATGGCCGACGACCTGATCATGCAGTCGCAGGGCAACGGCTGGTTCTGGGGCGACCACTGCTACAACGTCAAGAGCAACTACACTTCGTCGGCCTTCCGGTCGTACGACGTCTGGTACGCCAACTACAAATGGATCGCCAATGTAAACTACATCATCGACGCCGAGCCGGAAATGGCCGGAACGGAGGCCGACGTGGCCTACGTCGCAGGACAGGCCTACGCCATCCGGGCGCTCTGCTACCTGAACCTGGCGACGTGGTTCTCCCGCGCCCCCTACAACTCCCTGACGGGCGCTTCGCGCTGGAACGAGCCCTGCGTACCGGTTTACACCACCGGCACGTCGATCGACACGGGCGGACAGCCCCGCGAATCGCTGCGCACGGTCTACGGCCGTATCGACCAGGACATCGACCGTGCCATCGAACTGCTCGAAAAGGCCAGGGAAACCACGCTGGCCGAGAATAACAAATCGCACATCAACCTCTACGTGGCCCTGGGCATCAAGTCGCGCGCCTGTCTGGCGGAAGGCGACTGGGACGGGGCATTCAAGGCGGCCAAGCGCGTGATCGACGAAGGCGGCTACGCCGTCGGCACGAAGAGCGACCTGACGGGCGGCATGAACTCGCTCGACAAGCAGAACGTCATGTGGGGCGCAGGCATTCAGGTGGCCGACCAGGCGGGCGGCTACGCCGGGTTCTTCACCCACATGGACAACAAGGAGGGCGCCTATGCCAAATCGGCTCCGAAGCTGATCAGCAAGCAGCTCTACAACCGCATCAGCGCGACAGACATCCGCCGCGACTGGTGGGACCCCTCGGACAAGGAGTCGCCCTACGTCAGCAAAAAATTCTCGTTCGCCAACGTGGCCTCCTTTCTGGGCGACTACATCTACATGCGCGTCGAGGAGATGTACTTCACGGCCGCCGAAGCGGCCCTGCGGCTGGACGACCTCAAGAGCGCACGCGAACTGATGAACACCGTCATGGCCGAACGCGACCCGGGCTACAGCGCCAACAACCGCAGCGGCACGCTGCTCGGCGCGACGACCACGACCTGGACCGGATCGTTCCTCGAAAACATCCTCACCCACCGCCGCATCGAACTGTGGGGTGAGTACGGCCGGCTGTTCGACGTCCGCCGCCTGGGCCAGGGCATCGACCGCCGGACCGACGACGGCTTCTCCGAGGAGTGCATTTCGATGATGAACCGCCGGAACGTCAACATCACCAAAGCCGACACTTACGACTGGGTGCTGACCATTCCCAAAGCCGAACTGGATGCCAATCCGAACATCAACGAGGAGGACCAGAATCCCTAACGAGCCTTTGAACCGTTGAAAATCAAGTACACTATGAAAAACATATCGAAATATCTGGGTGCGGGACTGCTGCTCTTCACCGCGGCCTGCAGCCAGACGCAGGAGGGCGACCAATACACCCCCAACAAGGACGATGCGAAGGCCATCCACTTCATCCAGTCGTCCATCCAGAAGGAGTTTCCGCAGGACGCCGTGCAGGGCGTGATCAACGTCGAAATCGCGCGTCCGGGCAACAAAGGCGCCTACAAGGTCTATCTGGCGACCAAGGACGACGACTACGAGCTGTTCTCGGTTCCGGCCGAGGCGACCATTCCCGACGGCAGCCACTCCGTGACGGTTCCCGTCGAGGTCGACCTTTCGAACTTCGTCATGGGTTCGAACTACAAGACCACGCTCTACATCAGCAGCCGGGAGGCGCGTCCGGGCGACAACGCCGCGCAGGTGGCGCAGTACTCCGACAAGGTGACCCTTTCGGCCACCTACGAACTGGAGTGGGAGACGCTCTACCGCACCACCGGAGAGGGCGAAGAGATCCCCCAGCTGGCAACCTACCACTACAACGGGTACTATTCGGGCCGCGATTCGGGTCTGGAGGTCGAAAAAGCCGTGGGAGCCAATATCTTCCGGCTGAAGGACTGGGCCAGCGGCGTGACGTTCAAGTTCGTCCTCCACGACGACAACACCTGCACCGTGCCGGCGCAGTCGATCGGCTACTACAACTCGAACTACAACGAGTACGTCTACGTCGCCGACATGGCCGTTTACACCGGCAACGACTCGGCGTACGCCAGCTATCCCTGCACGTTCGACGGCGAGAGCACCTTCTCGTTCTACCTGATCTACTACGTGTCGTCGGGCTATTTCGCCCAGGGGACCGAGAAACTGGTCTTCGACACCGACATCGACACCACGCCCGTCGTGGAGATCGCTTTCGAGGGCATCGAGACCACGAGCACCGGATTCAAGGCTCCGAAACTCCACTTCTCGCCCAACGAATACACGAAGTACTACAAGGCCGCGGTCGTCGCCGGAGACATCACCGCCGACGCCGAACGGCAGCAGGAGGTGCGCCGGCAGCTGATCGACGACAAACTGGAGGCCGTGACCCCCGTGGTGACGCTCCTCGCGGACGACGCCTCGGTCTGGAACGTTCCCTCGGGCAACTACACCGCCGTGGCGCTGGCCTACGACTCGATCGAGAACCCCTGCAAGCTCTACACGCAGCGGTTCACGAACGACCCGAACGACGAATATGCTCCCCGATCGCTCGAATTCGAGTTCTACGCTCCGGAGAACAACCTCAACTACTCGCCCTACAACACGCTCATCTGGCAGATGCAGACCGCGAATGTGGCGGCGATGAAATATCTCTGCGTCAAAACCGCCGTCGCCGACTACCTGTGCGAAGCGCTCGGCATGACACTGGAGGAGGTGACCGCATCCCGGGGCTACGACGTTCCCGAGGAGATGATCGCGCAGCTCAACTCCCCCGAAGGCCGCGGCACGTCGTTCAGCCCGCTCGACGAAGGCAGCACGTACACACTCGCCCTGCTGATGTACAACTCGTTCGGCGACACGGCTTTCGTTTCGAAGAGCGCGTCGACGTTCGGTTACTTCGCCAAGGATTTCGACCGGACGAAGACCCTGGAGGACTTCATCGGCGCATTCGGCGTCACGGCGACCGTCGACGTCGATTCGCAGTCGTCCGAAAAGACCTTCCGCATGGACATCGCGCGCATCAACGACCGCGACGTGCTCATCAGCGGCATGACCGACATGCGCGACTTCGCACCCCAGCTGAAAGGCTACTACGACAAGGAGCTGCACATGCTGATCGTCGAACCCCAGTACGCGGGGATGTACAACGGCGCCTATGCGACGCTCGGCTTCTCGAACGGACTGTCGATCTTCTGGGGCGACGCCGGAATGGCCGTCGGCTACATCGGCGACACGCTCTACTGGGCTTCAAGCCCCTACTCGCCCGAAGAGGTCAACAGCTACATGTTCCTGCTCTTCAGCACGCCGCAGGCGTCGAGTTCGAGCTACCTGCGCCAGTACGCCGGTTCGAAAACCTACTCGTCCCTCAAGATGAAGCCCCTCCAGCAGGCGTCCGCACAGACCGCGGCCCGCGCCGCGGAATCGCGGACCGGAAGCATCGAGACCGGCGGACAGCGCTTCACGACCTACCTGACGGGCGAACGCGTCGCCGTTCCGGCGAAAGCCTCCGGAAACACGGCAGCGAAAGTCCCGGCCGAAGGCAAGCGTCTGCGCACGGACCTCGTGCTCCACACCCGCTGATCCGCAGCCCGCACAACCGAAAACCGGATTTCCGCTTTGGGCGGAAGTCCGGTTTTTTCATAAAATCGCAAAAAACGGCGTCTCGGCGTGACAGTTTGGCGCGAATTTACTAATTTTGCAGGTTGTAAGGCGAAAACACAAAAAAACTCACGATATTATGCTTACGATAAAGCAAATCCGCGATGACAAAGAGGCCGCCGCACGCAAGCTGGCCAAGAAGCTGTCTCTTATACACATCTGACGCTGCCGACGA
>ENA-UAOW01000482-UAOW01000482.1-human-gut-metagenome-genome-assembly--contig:-NODE-482-length-18630-cov-6.850283_pt1 | contig 18630 bp, 16 predicted proteins | sample MGYA00243470_ERZ654559 | MGnify/ENA primary metagenome ERZ654559 (study PRJEB26926, sample SAMN06164851) | human gut metagenome | biome: ENVO:00009003; feature: ENVO:2100002; material: ENVO:00002003...
ATCTACACTTATGCGATCGTCGGCAGCGTCAGATGTGTATAAGAGACAGGAGCTGTAAAGCGTCACAGTCACCTCCCCGAAGCGCAGCTTCAGCCCCGCCTTGGCGTGTACCATCTCGAAAACCCCGGAGGAGGCAAGCTGCCTGAACTCTACCTCCGGCGTTTCAGGCGCTACCACCGTCATTGGCAATTCTATCTCCGTCCCCTTGGCGCTGAGCTGCGTAAGCGCATAGCGCAATACCAGCATATCGGACATATGGTCGCTGTGGAGGTGTGAAAGCAATATGCCGTCCAGCTTCAGCCCCGGAAGTATATTCCTCAGGTTGCCAAGGGTGCCGCTGCCAAGATCTACGCAGAGCTTTGTATCTCCCGCCTCTATGAGATACCCCGAGCAGGCGCCTCCCGGCGCGGGAAATGGGCCGTGCCGCCCCAATACGGTGAGTTTCATACTTATTCCACCTCTATGTCAAGTATGGGCGTTTTTGCACCCTATTATACCCCTGCGATATCCTTTACCACTGTGCCTGCAATTATCATGCCCGCAACTGATGGCACAAAGGCTATGCTGCCCGTGGTGCGGTGCTTTCCCGGCAGTATCTTCTCGCTGCCGTCCTCAGGGAATATGGCAGGCTCCTTGGAATATACAACCTTCACTCCGCGCACTATGCCCCGCTTTTTCAGCTCCCTCCGCACCACCCGGGCGAGGGGGCAGACTGAGGTCTCGCTTATATCTGCCACCTGAAACGCCGTAGGGTCCAGCTTATTCCCCGCGCCCATGCAGGATATTATCGGCACTCCCGCAACCTTGGCCCGCTCAATGAGTATGAGCTTTGATGTGACGGAATCAATAGCGTCGACTATATAGTCGTATTTTGTAAAGTCAAAGCTTTCCGCAGTGGATTCGTCATACCGCATAATCCGCTCGTCGATCATTACGTCCGGGTTTATATCCCGCGCCCGCGCTGCCATAAGGCTCACCTTTGGCCGGCCAATTGTGGAAGTAAGCGCGATTATCTGCCGGTTGAGATTGCTTTCTGCTACCACGTCGTCGTCCACAAGCGTTATGCTGCCTATGCCGCTTCTTACTATGACCTCAGCTGCAAAGCCGCCTACGCCGCCCACGCCGAATACCGCCACGGAGGCGTTTTTCAGCCTTTCCATGGCGTCAGCCCCCAGCATTATCTCTGTTCTGCAAAATCTGTTGCTCATCCTATTCTCCCTCGCCATGGCCCGCATACGCCGCGGCCGCGCAGTATATCTTACCCGCGCCGGCGTTTTTCAGCGCAATTGCGCATTCCTCCATCGTGCTGCCGGTGGTTATGACGTCGTCCACCAGCAATATATTTCTGCCCTTGCATTCCCTCGCCCGGAAGGCGCCCCGGACGTTTTCGCGCCTGTCCCTCCCGGCAGTCATGGACTGCATTTCCGTATATCTTATGCGTTTCAAAAGCCTTGGCCGCACCGGTATATCATATCGTCTGCCCAGCTCCTCGGCGAGTATCATGCTCTGGTTATAGCCTCGTTCCTTTTCCCTTTTAGGGTGCAGCGGCACAGGCACTGCAGCGTCTATATTCCAATTTTCCGGCAGATCGATCCCTCCCGCCAGGCCTCGGCCCATGTACCTCCTGTTGCCATACTTGAATCCGTGTATGAGCTGTGCCGCGGCGTCGTTATATGCCATGGCCGCCACAGCCCCGGATATCACGCCGTCAATATGTATCTCCGCCGCCGGGTCTATGCTCTCCCTGCACTTCTCGCATAAGCCGCGCCTGTCCAGCCTTGCGTTTCTGTTGCAGAGCAGGCAGGCTACACCCTCAGGGTACAACGCATTCAGGAACAGGTTCAGCAGCTTCATTGCAGCCCCCTGTCCGCCCGCATGAATGCCGCAAGGGCGCTGTAGCGCTGCTTAACCTGATTGTTGGCCACCATCTGCGCGGGACACTCCTCATGGCCTATTATATATACCGCCTTTCGCGCCCGCGTGACCGCCGTATAAAGAAGGTTCCTGGTCATAAGCATCGGGGGGCCTCCCGCGAGAGGCAATATCACCACCGGAAACTCGCTGCCCTGGCTCTTGTGTATGGATATGCAGTATGCAAGCTCCAATTCCTCAAGCTGGCTGAACTCGTACAGCGCCTCACGCCCGTCGTCAAAGAGCACGTCCACCGTCTGCTCATATAAGTCTATGCTCATTATAGTGCCGAGATCTCCGTTGTAGACCCCCTCCCCAAGCTCGTCCGGCCTGCCCCGCCGCGCCCTCTTCCAGCTCGTAACCGGCGGAGACTATTTCGTCATAGCTGGCGGTGCCAAGATCGAATCCCTTGGGAACCATGTGGGCAAAGCTTTCGGAAACGGAAGCGCCGCTTTCGTCCGCTATGGTGGCGGTAAGGGTGTATTCGGAATCCTCGGCGCAGGCTTCGTTAACATCGATGGTGACCATCTTGTCCTCGCCCAGTTCGCCAACGACTACGGCATCCTCAGCGCCGCTGGTGATTTCAACGGTCCACTGTATCTGATAGGATACGCCGTCCACCACGGCAAAACCAACTACCTGATAATCGGCAGGGGTCTTTACCGCGCTCTTTTTATACATCAGCTTTATGTAAGCCGCGGCGTTCTCAAGCGCCTGAGTGTTGTCAACAACGGGTTCGGCGCTGGGCTCAACGGTCTCTGCGGGTTCGTTGCCGGGCTCTGCCGTGGGGGCAGGCTCGTCCACGGGGGCGGAGCAGCCGGCAAACGCCGCTGCGAACAGCGCCAGCGCAATTATGTATGCTACTATCCTTTTCATGTTTTCTCCCTCTTTTCAGGTTTATTTTTAGTGTATGGAAATACCTTCCGCCGTGAATACGTGCAGCTGCGGCGCATTGTCATACATGTCCACGGCTGCGCGCACGTCTATCGTTTTTCCGGAAATAGTATTTGGGTCGAAAGCCTCGCCGTTTACTTTAAGCGGCTCAAGCCTTACGGTAATTTCGGCATTGCCTGCGGCGCATGTGAGCGTTGCGCAGCCGTTTTCGGCAACATAAACGCTTTGCACCGTTAAACCGTCCATCTCAACGGTGGTGTTCATGGCAATGTCGCTCAGCTTATATTCCGCCGCACCGGCTTCGGTTTCTATGCTCACCATGGCGGAAGCAAAATCATCCGCGCTTATGCTGACATAGCCTGCCGCGTTGCCCTCGCTCAGCTTTTGCAGATTATTCGGATCGTCCGGCTTCATCTGCCGGTAGCTTAGGCCGGATACCTGGTAGCAGCCGCCCGCTTCATAATACTGAACGGTGCCCACTATCCGCGCCCGGTTGCCCACGGAAAGTATATCAAGCCCCGCGCCCGAAAGGCCGTAGCCATAATAGGCGCTTATGCCGTAATACCTGTCCGTTTCCGCGTCATAATCCTCGATAAACACGCCGTTTCCGCTGTTTATGGTTATAACGCCCTCAAACGCTACCTTTTTGCCGTTATAGCCCTCTATGCCGCACCTAAGCTCCTTTAATGTAAGCTCCACGGCGTCCCCGTAATAGAAATCGGGATCCTTCTGCCCTGAATAGATGTTCAGCTTGTTCGCCTTGGCCCGGTTTATGGCCGCGGTGCAGGCGGAGCCATAGCGGTTGTTTGCCGAAGAATAGGCTCGGGCAAGGCCGTTTTGCAGCAGCTCTATATTAAGGTTGCGGTATTCGCCGGCCTTTTCGGCCTTATACCATACCCAAACAAGGTATCTGCCGCCGGTGGAGTCGAAATCCCAATTCCCGTCGTCCGATTCGATCATTATGGAATGGGCACGGGACAGCTTTTCCTTTGTAAATTCGGACGCCGCCTTGCCGTATTCCTCTATTTTGCCGGTGGATTCCGGCGTATCTATGCCGATGAAGCGGGCCTTCAGCACGCCGGAGGGCATTATGCTTTCCGGCACGAAGAAATGCACGGTGTCGCCGTCCACGAACGACTTTACCGTAACCTCCTGCTTCGCTGTATCCGCGCCCGAAGGCTTCACTGACGCGGCATAGTCAATGCTTTCGCTTGCCGCGGCAGCGGGCGAGGGCGCGGCTTCGGGCGCACTGCTTATGGGAGCGGTCTGCTCGGCGTCCGTTTGCACGGGCGTGGGCAAAGCGTCCTTATCCTTTTGCGGCGTGCAGCCGAATATGCAAAGCGCCAGTATTATCAGCGCCAATGCCGGGGCAAGCTTTTTCATAACGTTACTTCCTTAAAAACCGGGCTTATATCAGCCGTTGTATTCGCACTCGTCCACGGCCTCGGCAAAGGCAGCCTCTATCATGGCGTCCACGTTGCCGCCGTCGTCCGCGGTAAGGCACTTGGTCAGCAGGGTACCGACCTGATCACGCGCGGTGGAGGAGCCGTTGAAGGCGGGGGAGGTGTAATAGTAATCTTCCTGCTCAAGGCAGACCTTGGCGCTGAGGGCGGAGATATACTTGCCGCCGTCGGCCTGGGCGATGAAGGAAGCGTAGGCTTCGTTATCGGCAACGCTCTTGAGCACGGGAACATAGCCGGAGGCCATGGAGAACTCGGCCTGGAAATCCACGCTGGTGGTCAGGAACTTGATGAACAGCCAGCTTGCCACGACCTCCTGCTCGTTTGCCTTTTTGAATATGCATACGCTGGGGCCCTGGGAAATGACCTTGTTGTTGCCGTTGCCAAGCTGCGGTATGGTGCTGATGCCCACTTCAAAGGGATATTCGCCGTTTGCATCGGCCGCGGGACGCTGATGGGTTGCGCCTGCGGAGGAGCCGATGGACATATAGCTCTTGACCTCATCGGTGGAGGTGAACAGGCCGGAGGTATAGGCGCCGTAGAGCTTCTGAGTGGTCAGGTAGCCCTTCTGGTACCATTCGCGGAACATCTTTATGAAGCCGCGGTTGGTTTCGTTATTGAACAGATAATGGTCGCCGGAGGCGCTGGTATAATCGGAGCCGTACTGCTCGCACATGGTGATGAACCAGTTGCTCTCGCTGTCGTAACCAAGGGGAATGGAGTTGGGGTCGATTTCCTTTATCTTGGCGCAGGTAGCTTCCATCTCTTCCCAGGTGGTGGGGACGGTAAGGCCGTTGGCGTCAAAGAAGGTCTTGTTGTAGTAAAGTACCTCGGTGGACTTGGAGAACGGCATGGTGTACATGAGGCCGTCGCCAAACTGGGTACCTTCGGCATAGTAACCGGGGATGAAGTCCGCCTTCTGCTCGTCAGTCAGGCCGAGTATTTCGGCGGTGCCGTCCGCGCGGGCAACCTCGATCTGGCTGTTGATAAGGCCGTCAAGCGTGGCAACAGCGCCGGCCAGATTGTAAAGCGCAACATGGTCAGGATAGCAATAGGCTATGTTGGGCTGGTTGCCAACGGTGATCTCGGTGCTTATCTGGTCGCGCACGTCGTCATAGCTGCCGATTTTTTCGCTGGTGATGTGGATATTGGGATAGAGTTTGTTGAACTCCTCGATGTAAAGGTTCAGCACATCGCTCAGGTTGGTGCCCATGGTGTGATAGAAGGTCAGGTTGACTTCGCTTCCGTCGTAACCGGCTTCGGGGACGGTGAAGTTGCCTTCGCTCACAGGCTCGGCCGTCTGCTGATCGTTGCCGGCAGGGGTACCGGCGTTGTCGGTAGTGGTGGGTTCGGCGGTCTGCTGATCGCCGGTGTTGGCGGGGGTGCTGTTGGTGCAGGCAGCCAGCATCAGCGCGCTGAATACCATAAGTACCACCAACATGGTTGCCAGGATACGTTTTGTCATTTTTTGTTTTCCTTGCCTTTCTTTATGCTTAGCATAAATTTATTTAGCCTTTTATGCCGCTTCGGCTTACGCCCTTCATAATATATTTCCTGAGGAATATGAACACCAGGAACAGCGGCGCGGACACCAGTGCTACCGCCGCCATCTGCACGGGGTAGTTAACGTCCCCCGTGGTATCGGTGAATGCATTCCTAAGGCCGTTGGTTATGAGCCTGTGCGCATCGTCGTTGGCAACGAGGCGCGGCCATATATATGAATTCCATGCGCCCATCATCTTCAAAATCGTTATGGATATGAGCGTAGGCAGCGATAACGGTATCATAACCTTGCAAAGGTATTTGAAATCGCTCGTGCCGTCCACCTTTGCGGCAAGGTAAAGCTCGTTGGGTATCTGCAAAAAGTTTTGCCTGAGCAGATAAATATAGAACACGCTTACCAAAAAGGGGACTATAAGCACCGTGTATGTGTTCATCCAGCCAAGGTTGGTAACGGTGCTGTAATTGGTTATTGTAAAAAGCTCACCCGGTATCATCATTGTTGCAAGCAGCGCGGAGAAAAGCAGGTTCTTTCCCCTGAACTCCAGCCTTGCAAACGCGAACGCGGACAGAATTGTTATAACAAGCGAAAGTATGGTGGATACTATGCCCACATAGGCCGTATTGAAAAACAGCCGGCCCAGGCTTGCGGCGGTGAAGGCCTCCGCATAGTTTGACCACAGCACCTTCTGCGGCCAGAACGTGGGCACGCTTTGGCGGTATTCCTCAAGGCTTTTGAGAGATGAATTTATCATCCAGTAAAACGGGAACAGCACCACCAGCGCCATGAATATAAGGAACGCATAGCAGAACGCCTTTGCAATTATGCCAACCGCCCTTGAGCGGGTGCGCTCGGCGGAAATATCCCGCTCATGCATTGTTTTTATCGTTTCTTTAGCCATATTTTACCTCAATAATGCACGCGCTTTTTGCTGACCTGAAGGTTGATTAGCGTTACCGCCAGTATTATGCCGAAAAGTATCAGCGCGGCTGCGCTGGCGCGGCCCTGATTATTGGTGGATAAAGCGTCGTATATAAAGCCTACCATAGTGTTCAGCCTGCCTGCGGCGTCCGCAGGGCCCATAGCCTCGCCGAATATACCGATTATGCTGGTGTATTCCTTAAAGCCGCCTATGAAGCCGGTTATCACAACATAGGCAAGCATGGGCGAAAGCAGCGGCACGGTTATGCGCGCGAATATGCGGCGGCGGGATGTGCCGTCCACCTTGGCGGCGTCGTAATACTGCTTATTGATGCTCTGCAGGCCGCCCAGCAGTATAAGTATTTTGAACGGCAGCGCGTTCCAAACGATGTATATTACCATAACGGTAATATTCGCCGCGTAGGAAGAGCCGTAGTTTATCCAGTTCACGGCCTTGCCGCCGAAGAATTCAATTATGTTGTTTATAATGCCGGCGGTAACGATTATTTCGTTATCCGTGCCGTAAAAGCTGCCGACAATATTGAACATTGCGGCGAACACCATGCCTATGGCGATGGAGTTGGTAACATAGGGCAGGAAGAATATGGTTTGCAGCGGCTTTTGCAGCCACTTTATTGAATTAAGGAACACCGCCACCAGCAGCGCGAGCAGGCTTGATATGGGCACGGTAAGCATGCACAGCAGCACCGTGTTTTTAAGGCAGCTTAAAAACTTTTGATACTTTATTACCTTAACGAAGTTGCCCACGCCGAACGCGAAGCTTTCGCCGCCGGCGACCTTCAGCCCGCTGTACCCTTCAAGAAAGGCCATGCGCACCGTGTTTATTATGGGCCACACCGTGAACACCAGCAATAATACTATCGCCGGGGCAAGGTACAGCCACGCCTTCCATTTTTGCTTGCTTTCTACCATTTTTTATTTTACCTCGAAGCGTATGCGCTTTTCGCTTTCCTTGTCGAAGAGGAAAAGCTTATGCGGCTTTACGGAGAAACGCACGGTTTCCGCATCGTGATCCACGCCCGCGTCCGCATTGATTATGGAGCGGATGGTGGGGTTGAGCGAGGCGGGGTTGGAGGATACAACGCTCACGTCCCTGCCCATTACTTCAACGTTTATAAGCTTGCAGCCGAGCGGGCCGTTTTCGTCCAGGATAAAGCCTTCGGGGCGGATGCCGACGTAAACTTCGCCGTCGTTAACGCCGTTCACGCTGAGCACGGCTTCTTCGCCGATATATACCTTGCCGCCCTTTACGGAGCCGTTGAAAACGTTTATGGGCGGGGTGCCGAGGAACTTGGCAACGAACAGATTGTCCGGATCGTCATAAACGGCCTGCGGCTTGCCAATCTGCTGCACAACGCCCGCCTTCATGACCACTATAAAGTCGGATATGCTCATGGCCTCGTCCTGGTCATGGGTAACGAAAACGGTGGTTATCTTGGTTTCGCGCTGTATGCGGCGTATTTCTTCGCGGGTTTGGAGCCTGAGCCTTGCGTCAAGGTTTGAAAGCGGCTCGTCAAGCAGCAGCACGCGCGGCATTTTGACCAGCGCGCGGGCTATTGCAACGCGCTGCTGCTGGCCGCCGGAAAGCTCGCTGGGCTTGCGGTCCATAAGCTCGTCTATCTGCACAAGCTTTGCGGTTTCATAGGCGCGCTTGAGCATTTCTTCCTTGCTCAGCTTGTCCGCCCCTTTAAGATTTTGCAGCGGGAAAAGTATGTTCTGCTTAACGGTAAGGTGCGGGTAAAGGGCATAGTTCTGGAACACAAGGCCAACGCCCCTGTTTTCCGGCGCAAGGCCGGTAACGTCGTCCTCGCCGAAGAATATCTGCCCCTTTGTGGGCTTCTGCAGGCCGCATATCATATAGAGCGTGGTGCTTTTGCCGCAGCCGGAAGGACCGAGCAGGCCTATCAGCTTCCCGTCGGGAATGGTAAAGCTGCAGTCGTTTACGGCTATTACCTCCTCGCCCGATTTCTTGTTGCGGCTGGGGAAAGCCTTGGTCACGTTGCGCAGTTCAACTTTCATCGTTTTCGTCCTCGATCCTTTTTAGTTTATTTTGTATATCTTGGTTTACCCTTGTTTATTGACCCCATCGTGCGCTGTCCGCTTCGGCGTATTCCCTGCGCCGCGCTTCGCGCTCCCGGGCGGAATCGAATATCATTTGGCTTTCCATATCCACAACTACCGTTTGCGCCAATATATCATGTATTGCGGAATTGGTATGCGTGGCCGCGATAAGCACTATTTGCAGCAGCGCCAGCGCCGCAAGCATTATGAGCCCAACCGTGCCGAGACTGCCGAACAATATAAGGAATATTATCAGCAGCGGGGCCATTGTTTCGATTGTGTATTTGCCAAGCAGTGTGCGTATTAGCATGGCTATGGGCTTCACGCGCACGGAGTCGGTCCGCATTACGGCAAGGCCGAATATCTTTTTGCCAATGGTCTGCCCATTCTTCAGCCACAGTACGGGTATTGCGAACTCCAGCGCCATATACGCAAGCAATACCGAAAGCGACATTATTGCAAGCGAAAGCTGAATTATAATAGAAAACGCCCGGCTGACATCGGCATCATCGTTAAGCTTTGCATATGCATCAGCATAACGGAGCCGATCCTCTTCACCGAGCGCAAGATATTCTTCATCCGAAATATTAAAATCAATGCCATACAGCTGTTCGTATTCCGTATAGTATCGCTGTAAATTATCGTTATAATTATCGTAACCGAACGCGGCGGAAAGCAAAAGCGCGAACCCGGTTGCGAGTACGCTTAGCAGAATAACGTCCAACAGCCAGGCGGACGCACGCTTGAGCATGCTTGCCTTCTGCAAATCGAACATGGGCTTCTCTCCGTTTCCGCGGCGAAATGCCGCCGCTTTCGTTAAAACAGGCGCAGCATATACATGAGCCGCGCAATCATACATAATTGTACAATGTTTGATAAAAACATGCAACAACATTTGCTTTCGCTTTTACTTATATCGCGCGCGGAGCTGTTGACTTATCGGTGGGGATAGGGTAATATGCAAGCTGCACTAATAATTCGGGACGGTGAAAACACCTATGATAAAGTTGCTTATAAGCGACCTTGACGATACTTTATACGACTGGACGGGCTTTTTCGTGCCCGCATTTTACGCCATGGCGGACGAGATAGCCCGCATGACGGGCATAGACGAAAAAAAGCTGCTGAATGAATACATGGCGGCGCATCAGCGGCTCGGCTCGGTTGAATACCCTTATGCAACGCTTGAGCTGCCAAGCATAAAGGCATACTATAACAATGCCCCGGCGGAGGAGATGAAGGCCGCGCTGAGGCCCGCGTTCAACGTGTTCAATTCCGTCAGGGAAAGCCATCTGCACCTGCTGCCGGGCGTGGAGGAAATGCTGCGCGCGCTGACGGAAATGGGCGTGACGCTCATAGCCTATACGGAATCCTCCAAAGAAAACGGGTTTTACAGGCTTATGAAGCTGGGCTTAGAGCCGTACTTTAAGCATGTGTACACGTTTGAAAGCCAATTCAAGAGCGCATACGCCGTGAGCGAAAAGGTACGCACGGTGCTGACAAAAAAGCCGGACGTTGCGGTTATAGAGCGCATATGCGCGGGCGAGGGCTATGATAAAAGCGAAGTGATGTACCTGGGCGATAACCTTACGAAGGACATGTACATGGCCAAAATGGCCGAAGTTACGGCAGTATGGATGCACAGGAAGTGCGAAAACGAAGATTATAAGAACAAGCTGCTTGCCATAACAAGCTGGACGGCGGCCGAATACGCGCGGGACGTGGAGCTGAGGCAATACATGCAGCAGCACGGCATAAGGCCGGATTATGAAATAAGCGATGCGCGGGAGCTGATAGCCATTGCGGCTAAATGATGCCGAGCGCCTTTAGCGCCTGAACCGATGTAAATTCGGGCATTATGAACTCAAGCTCCTCCGTTTCAAACGGCAATGCCGCGCCGCCTGTGAGCGTTATAAGCTGCCGGTTGAGCAGGAGCCTGTCTAAGTTCATCAATATTGATTCCCTCAGCGCGGGCTGCTTTATGCGGTTCGCGTTTTGCATTATGCCGTCAAGCGAGCCGAATTCGTTTATCAGCCGCGCCGCTGTTTTTTGACCTACGCGGGGCACGCCGCGGATATTGTCTGATGCGTCGCCGCAAAGGGCCTTCATGTCAGCATATTTGTCCGCGCCTATGCCGAACTTTTCCAATATATATTCTTCGCCGCAAAGTGCGGTATTTTTTCCGCGGTATCTAAGCACGCTCACATTGGTGGAGATAAGCTGAAAATAGTCGCTGTCGAACGACGAAATGACTATTTCGCTATCATTCGTTCGACTGAACACATATGCCGCTACAATGTCATCCGTTTCGCAGTCCGTGGTTTCGGCATGCTTTATGCCCATGAAATCAAGCGCCAAGTATATGTCCGCCAGCTGGGAAAACGGCGTTTCGTCCTCCGCCATTTGGCTGTAATCCACACGGTTGGCCTTATATGCGGGGTCAAGCGCGGCGCGCGGGTTTTCATGCTCCCCATCGAACAGCACAACGGCGTGCGTGGGCCGCACCATGCGTATTATTTTCATAAGCGCGCCCACAAAGCCAATAGTTCCGTGCACGGGCCGTCCGCTTTTGCCCACTATTCGTGCGGGCATACCATAGAACATTTGGAACAGCAGATTGCTCCCGTCAACAATAAGCAGCTTTTGCATGGCGGACTCCTTGTGGTGATTTAGCTTTCAAATATATCATGAAAATGAGATGAAGGCAATAATTTGCCTGCATATCGGCGCGGCAGCGCGGAATTACAAGGGAAAAGCTGATAAAATGCACCCAAAAGCCTCCTTGCCGAGGGAGGTGGACGCGAGTGAAACGAGCAGCCGGAAGGAGTAAAACAAACAAAAAGCACTGCAAACTATTTTATAATCTTTTTTGCCAGGGGGCCGGGGAAGATTTCGATTTCTCCCCTTAGGCCCCCTGGCGACCCCCGTAACCCCATTGAAACGATCGCTCCGCGAAGGGGTACGGCACTGTACGCCGTGCTTGTACTGTACCCCAAAGGCGCCACCATTTATGGGGGAGCTGGCGGCGTAAGCCGACTGAGGGGAACAGTAAAACAGCTGGGCAGCTTTGAGCCGTTCCCCTTTCGTCATGGCTTCGCCATGCCACTTTCCCCGCACGCGGGGACAGCTTTTGGTTAGTGGTAGCCCCCCCAAAAAGGCTCCCCGGCCGGGGAGCTGGCACGGCGTTAGCCGTGACTGAGGGGTTGTAACAAGCAATGAGATGTGAGTTGCTTATTTTACTTCATCAAACATTATAGATTATCTGCACACACAAAAAGCCCCGGGACGGCGATTGCCGTCCCGGGTTTTGTTAATCAATGCATTACTGCATGTCGTTGAGCTTCTTGTAGTATTCGTACTTATCCTTGGCCTCGTGCTCGGCGCGGTCGAACAGCTTGTCGGCCACTTCGGGGAACTGAGCCAGCAGGGAAGCGTAGCGAACTTCGCCCATTATGAACTCGCGGTAAGGTATGGTCGCGGGCTTGCTGTCCAGAGTGAAGGGATTCTTGCCCTGGGCGGTAAGCTCCGGATTGTAACGGTAAAGCTGCCAATAACCGGCTTCAACGGCCTTCTTGGCCTCGGCCTGGCTCTTGCCCATGCCTTCCTTTACCTTCAGGCCGTGGTTGATGCAGGGAGCGTAGGCGATTATGAGGGAGGGTCCCTTATAAGCTTCGGCTTCCGCAAGGGCCTTGACCAGCTGCTGCTGATTGGCGCCCATGCAAACCTTGGCAACGTACACGTAGCCGTAGCTCATGGCCATCATGCCCAGATCCTTCTTGCTGGTGCGCTTGCCGGCCGCAGCAAACTTGGCAACGGAACCGGTAGGCGTAGCCTTGGAGGACTGTCCGCCGGTGTTGGAGTAAACTTCGGTATCAACGACCAGAACGTTTACATCCTCGTCCATGGCAAGAACGTGGTCAAGTCCGCCGTAGCCGATGTCGTACGCCCAGCCGTCGCCGCCAAATATCCATATGGACTTCTTGACGAGCAGGTCCTTATTGGCAAGCACTTCGCGGCCCAGAGTGCACGCTTCGCAGGGGCACTTCTTGCCGTTCTTGAGCCATGCTTCTTCCCACTGGGTGCCGGTCAGATCGGGATCGACGCTCGCTTCCAGCTCGGCAACCAGCTTCGCAGCCGCCTTCTTGGAGCCTTCCGCATCGTCCATGTTCTCCAGCCATTCCTTACCGGCGGCCTTTAGATCGGCGTCGCAGTAGTCAACCGCGATCAGCTTTTCAACAAGCTCCGCAACATGCGCGCGGCGCTGCTTGGTACCAAGGTTGATACCGAAGCCGAACTCGGCGTTATCTTCAAACAGGGAGTTGGCCCATGCGGGACCGTGGCCCTTTTCGTTGGTGGTGTAAGGTACGGTGGGCGCGCTGCCGCCGTAGATGGAGGTACAGCCGGTGGCGTTGGCAATTATCATCCTGTCGCCGAACAGCTGGGTTATAAGCTTGATATACGGGGTCTCGCCGCAGCCTGCGCAGGCGCCGGAGAACTCGAACAGGGGCTTGAGGAACTGGCTGTTCTTAACGGTGTACTTGTTCATGTCAAGCTCGCGCTCGGGCAGCTTGGCAGCGAAGTCCCAATTCGCGCCTTCGGTCTCCTGTACGGTGTGCAGGGGAACCATCTTGAGCGCCTTGGTCTTGGCGGGGCAAACGTCCACGCAGTTGCCGCAGCCGGTGCAGTCCAGCGGAGAGAGCTGCATGCGGAACTTATAGCCCGCAAGCTCCTTGCCGGTGGCAGGCTTGGTCACGAAGGTTTCGGGGGCATTGTCCTCGTCCTTTACCAGCACGGGCCTTATGCAGGCGTGCGGGCAGACCAGGGAGCACTGGTTGCACTGTATGCAGTTTTCGGGTATCCACGCGGGTACGTCAACGGCTATGCCGCGCTTTTCGTACTTGGTGGTGCCGGTGGGCACGGAACCATCGGGGCTCATTATGGAAACGGGCAGCTTGTCGCCGTTCTGGGCCAGGATGGGGGAAATGAACTGAGTGAAGTACGGATCATCCGTCACGGGCTTCACAACCGCGCCTTCGGTGGTGGTGGCCCAGGATTCGGGATAGTTGATTTCAACTATGGCGTTGGCGCCTGCGTCTATGGCGGCATAGTTGCGGGCCACGACGTCCTCGCCCTTCTTGGCATAGGACTTCTTGGCGGCAGCCTTCATGTACTCTATGGCTTGGTCGGCGGGGATAACGTTTGCCAGCTTGAAGAAGGCGGACTGCATTATGGTATTGATGCGGTTGCCCATGCCGACTTCCTTGGCCAGCTTAACGGCGTCTATGTTATAGAACTTGAGATGGTTCTTGGCGATGGCGTTCTTCATCTTGGCGGGCAGCTCATGCTCCATCTCCTCAAGCGTCCATTCGGAGTTGAGCAGGAAAGTGCCGCCCTCCTTGATGCCTTCGGTCACATCGTAACGGGTGACGTAGGAAGCGTTGTGGCAGGCCACGAAGTCAGCCGCATCGATGAGATAGGGGCTTTGTATGGGCTTTTTGCCGAAGCGCAGATGGCTCACGGTGAAGCCGCCGGACTTCTTGGAGTCGTAGGCAAAGTAACCCTGAGCATACATGTCGGTATGGTCGCCTATTATCTTTATGGAGTTCTTGTTCGCGCCAACGGTGCCGTCGGAACCAAGGCCATAGAACTTGCAGGCGATGGTGCCTTCGGGAGCGGCGTTGACCTGCTCGGTCACGGGCAGGGACAGATTGGTCACGTCGTCAACTATGCCTACGGTGAAGCGGGGCTTGGCATCGTCCTTCTTCAGCTCGTCATAAACGGCCTTGACCATGGAGGGGGTGAATTCCTTGGAGCCCAGACCGTAACGGCCGCCGATGATCTTAACATCGAACCTGCCGGCCTCGGCAAAGGCATTGACCACGTCCTGATAGAGAGGCTCGCCCTGGGAGCCGCATTCCTTGGTGCGGTCGAGCACGGCGATCTTCTTGCAGGTGGCGGGCAGGGCGGCAAGCAGCTTGTCCGCACGGAAGGGCCTGTACAGACGAACCTTTATAAGGCCCAGCTTTTCGCCGCGGGCGTTAAGGTAGTCTATGGCTTCTTCAACCACGTCGCAGCTGGAGCCCATGGAGATTATTACGCGGTCCGCATCGGGCGCGCCGACGTAATCGAACAGATTATAATGGCGGCCGGTCAGCTTGCCGACTTCCTCCATGTAATGCTCAACTATTGCGGGAACGGCCATGTAACGGGTGTTGCAGGCTTCGCGGTTCTGGAAGTAAATGTCCGGGTTCTGGGCGGAGCCGGAAAGGTGCGGATGCTCAGGATTGAGTGCGCGCGCACGGAAGGCGGCCACTGCATCGTAATCAAGCAGCTTGCCCATATCCTCGTAATCTATGGCCTCTATCTTCTGCACTTCGTGGCTGGTACGGAAACCATCGAAGAAGTGGACGAAGGGGACGGAAGCCTTGATGGCGGAAAGGTGAGTTACCAGCGCAAGGTCCATGACCTCCTGAACAGAGGCAGAAGAAAGCATGGCAAAGCCGGTCTGGCGGCAGCCCATAACGTCGCTGTGATCTCCGAATATGCTCAGCGCATGGTAAGCAAGCGCGCGGGCGGACACGTGGAACACGCCGGGCAGCAGCTCGCCGGAGATCTTGTACATGTTGGGAATCATCAGCAAAAGGCCCTGGGAAGCCGTGAAGGTGGTGGTCAGGGCGCCAGCCTTGAGGGAGCCGTGCACAGCGCCCGCGGCGCCTGCTTCGGACTGCATCTCGGCTATCCTTACCTTTTGACCGAACAGATTGGTTCTGCCGTTTGCCGCCCACTCATCGGCAACCTCGGCCATGGGGGACGAGGGAGTGATGGGGTAGATGGCCGCAACATCACTGAACGCATATGCTACATGCGCCGCAGCGGTATTGCCGTCAATGGTCATTGTCTTTGCCATTTTGAGTATATCCTCCTGATGTATTTGGTGTATTCCCGGGCCTGTATACATGTTCGGCCCGGTACAGGCATTCTATGTATCATTATAATGTTTAACATCCCTACTGTCAATCGAAGAGCGGGGCTGCATGCCCCTTTTTATGCGCAATTTTTTATATGAAATTTATGTGCGGAAGCTTATGTGCGCGGGCGGCGAATGTGAAGTTTGCACAAATTCATAATTATGCCATTGTAAAGTTTAATAAACCCGTGTATAATACAAATACCATGTAACATCGTGGGAATTGAAACCGCCGCTTGTATAGGAGGCGGGTTTTATGTACTTAAAGTGTATAAATTTACTATAACATAGATGAAAAGGAGAGAAGAAAATGCCCGCAAATAACAAGATACGCTCCGCGTATGTGACGCTGCCTTCGGCGGAGCGCAAGGTTGCAGACTTTATCCTGGACAATCCTGACCGCGCGATGCGCATGGTCATCAACGAAATAGCCGAGGCTGCCGGCGTAAGCGTGCCAAGCGTTACCCGCCTTGCAAGGAGGCTTGGATACAAGGGCTTCCTTGATTTCCGCGTGGCGCTGGCGGGCGGAGCGGCCGCAAACGGCGCAACGCAGAAGCTTTCCCCCGTGAGCGACGAGGACAGCGACTCCACCGTTATAGACAAGCTGTGCGGATACAGCATAATGTCGCTTGAGGATACATATCATGCGCTGGATAAGGATGCGTTCTGCGCCGCGGCGCAGAATATTGCCGGCAAAAAGCGCGTGTTCGTCTGCGGCGAATCGGAGCTGCTGGCAAAGGACATGGTGCACAGCTTTAACATGATGAATATGGAAGCAATTCCCCTTTGCAACGAGGTGAGTATGGGCATATACCGCACCCGCTTCACAAAGGACGATGCGGTTATAGCCTTCTGCCGCAGCGGCCGCAATAAGGATATATTCGATGAAATAATCGCCGCCAAGGCCGCGGGAGCGACCACGGTGTACCTGAGCAGCTATGCCGGGAATCAGGCCGCGCAAACATGCGACTATTTCTTCACCGCATCGCACATAGGCTCGGCCAAGGTGCCGTTCAGGCTTGAAAATTCAATGTCTACAATAACGCTGAGCACGCTTTTGATAACGCTTGTGGCGCGCTTCCGCGGCATGAGCATATCGGGGAGCAAAAATAGAAAATGAGCATGGGAAGCTATTTGAGCGACCTGCATACGCATACCGATTTTTCGCACGGCAAGGGCACTCCCGAGGAGATAGTCCTTGCCGGCGTGCGTTGCGGGCTTAAACGTATAGCCATAACGGAGCACGCGGGCGGGCACGTTTTTTTCGGCGTGCGCGGCGAAAAGCTGACGCGGCTTAGGAAGGAGACGGAGCGCCTTGCAAGCGTTTACGCGCGGGATATAGAGGTTTTGTTCGGCCTTGAATGCAACCTGACCGGCTTTGGCGAATGCGACGCGCCCAAGGACAGGAGCATGTTCGATGTGCTTCTGCTGGCGTATCACAAGGGCGTTGTGCCGCGGGACGGCTTTTTGCTGAAGCGCTCCATGGAGGCCGCAGGCTTGCACAAAAGCGAACCGGAGCTGACGGCGAAGGCGCTGCTTGCCGCGGCGGAAAAATATAGGATAGATATTTTTGCCCATCCGGGCGAATATGTGAAGTGCGATATAGAAACCCTTGCCCGCGGGGCGAAGGAGCTGGGCACGATGATAGAGATAAACTCCCGCCACGTAACCCTTTCGCCGGATGACATACGGCTGATAGCCAAAATAGGCGCGGTCATGCGCCCGGACAGCGATGCGCACAGCCCCGAGCGCGTTGGCGAGCTTGGCCCCGCCATAGCCGCCGCAGCCGCCGCCGGAGTTGAACTGCCGGGGGACGGGCTGTAAGAAACGGATTCGAATAAAGCTGAAATGAAAAACCAACAAAGATCGGATGCGGCGCTCCCGCATCCTATTTACTGTATCTGTTCAAGAATCTGAGCATACTCTTCGGATTCAACGCTTATCACGCTGTTGTTGCGGGTTGGCATACCCGCCAGGCCGTTTGTCCTGAAAAACAAATATGTTTCACCTACCTGCAAGCCTTGCGGCACAAGCATTCTTATTTCGTTTTCTTCCGCGGGCCCCGTGGGGCTTTTTTCTGCGGTCCCTTTGAATACCTTGTTTACCGTGACAGCGGCACTGCCTCCCGAATATGGCGAAGAATAGGACAACTCCTTGACCGTGGCGGTGAATATGGCTTCGCTTTCGGCTATCAGCTTGTCGTACGGCAATTCGTCTGTAACGGTCGGCACGGTATTTTCGCGCATGGACAATTTTGTTGCAGCATCGATCAATTCATCTTCGCTCATGCCGGTCATACCGAACCTATCGGGCGCAATAACTTTGCCGGACTGTATTTCAAATATCGATTCGCGGTCGACCAGCAGCGTCAGCGGCATAGGCCAGAAGACTTTATCATTGTTATAGGTGAACAGGCAGTACCTGCCACCCTCTTCCATCAGCCCTACTACTCCGTATATGCTTACGGAGTCCACATCCTGCCCGCATAAGACCTTAAGATCCTTTATGTGGAAAAAGCTGTGGAGGTCATCGGCTTGTTCCACGCTATCAACTGTACCGATGATGACGTTATCCGCATTTTCGGATAGCTGTTCAAGCGTGGTGTACTCATAATCGTATTGGGGAACGGAAGGCACAAGCCCCGGGTTGTTGTTTGCACATGCACTTATAATCGTGAGCAGCGTGCAAACGAGCAAAATCATCAATGATTTTTTCATACACATGTCTCCTCTCGGTTAAAATTGTGAGTCCAAAAACTGTTTCCTGAGTTACTGTTAACAATGTATAATACTACCTAAGCCCTAATACCACCTCCATATGACATTGAACACAAAAACCAGACGTCTTAACGATTACAACACAAGCAATTGCTTAATTATAAGATAACATAATTT
>ENA-UAOW01000488-UAOW01000488.1-human-gut-metagenome-genome-assembly--contig:-NODE-488-length-18501-cov-7.761520_pt1 | contig 18501 bp, 16 predicted proteins | sample MGYA00243470_ERZ654559 | MGnify/ENA primary metagenome ERZ654559 (study PRJEB26926, sample SAMN06164851) | human gut metagenome | biome: ENVO:00009003; feature: ENVO:2100002; material: ENVO:00002003...
CGAGATCGCTCAGTGTCTCGTGGGCTCGGAGATGTGTATAAGAGACAGGAGTAAGCGTTGCAAAGATGAAAAACTGCGAGGAACGGTTAAGGAAGTGGTTCATCAAATCAGCCATTCAAAGAAATGGAAATCGGATATTCCGCTGACCGATGAAAAAGGCAATCCGCTTCTCAGAAAGAACGGAAAACCTATGTTTCGAGCTTCGTACAGTATTCTGCAAGACGAATTGTTTAATTATATGACGGAGCGAGGATTCAAAGGCTTTCAGCGTGGCGAATACGGAAGTACAGCAGAACACCTGACTTCCCTGCAATATCAAATCAAGCAGGACAAGAAGCGATTGGAGAAGTTGCAGAAGCGTATTCAGCGTGAACAGATAAAGTATGAGCCTGCCCGTAATGTTTCCAAAACCTATAACGAGATTGACAGTATGGGGCAGAAAACAATCACGGGTAAAATGGCAATCTCCAAAGAGGATTATTCCCAACTGACCGCCCTTGCCAAAGAGGGCATTACCAGTCGTGCAGAAATCAGCGAATTAGAACAGAGTGCCAACTATTACCGACAGAAATATTTTGACTGTGCAAACGCACTCGAAAGAATGAAAACTAAATACAACGAACTGAAAGAAAAGTGCAGACCTTTTCTTCAAGCGTTGGAGCATTTTCCTGAAGTTGCTAAACTTTTTACCGAAAAAGTGAAGCAACTTTTTTTCTTTTAAGGAAGCACAGGAACGAGCCGAAAAAGAAGCAAGGGAAAAAGAACGACAGGAGCGTATCAAGGCTCGAAGGAACAAGCGTGGTATGGAAAGATAGCCTTTTCCATTATACTCACGACTTAATGACTTCTTGAACTATTGAGAAACTGCGGTTACTGGGTGCTCTAATGTGAATGCCCAGCAATCAAATTTTATGAAAGAGAGGAACTGACTATATGAAAGAACAGAAATATTCTTATTCACAGCGAATTGGAAAGACAACATTCATCGTAAATGTAAAGCAGTCCGAAAGTGCCAAAAAGCCTTTGAATACGGTGTTTCAGGACATCTGCAAGCACGAGGTTTTGGGCGGCTTTTTTACGGACAAATCGTTTAATTTAGAAAATCCACAAAAAGTATCTTGACAAACTCGACCCCGAGGGAACGGGCTATCGTGCAAAGACACGGTTCGCCCGTTTTTATAATCTTCCCGAACTGATCTCAATGTTCAAGCAAGTAGCTGATGTACAAACAGCCGATATGTTGAAACTTCCTATCCCTGAAGCGGAATACCACAATGAGGTCATTAAGCCATCGAAGTTCCAAACCGACATGGTAGCTTCTTTCTCGGAACGTGCCGAAAAGGTCCGAAACGGCATGGTGGATGCAACAGTAGATAATATGCTGAAAATCACCAATGACGGCAGAAAGCTCGCCCTCGACCAGCGCTTAACCGATGACCTGTTGCCCGACGACCCTGAAAGCAAGGTCAATCTGTGCCTCGATAACATTCACAGGATATGGGAAAGCAGCAGTGAGCAGAAATCTACGCAGCTCGTGTTTTGCGACCTGTCTACCCCGCATGGAGACGGAAAGTTCAATGTGTACAACGATTTGAAAGCAAAGCTGATTCGCATGGGTGTTCCCGAAGCGGAGATCGCCTTTATCCATGATGCAAAGACCGAGGCACAGAAAGCTGCCCTGTTCACGAACGTTCGCTCCGGCAATGTGCGTATCCTGCTTGGTTCCACCGCAAAGATGGGAGCAGGCACAAACGTACAAAAGCGGCTGATTGCCGAGCACCATCTGGACATACCGTGGCGACCTTCGGACATTGAGCAGCGCGAAGGCAGGATTCTCCGTCAGGGCAACGAGAACAGCAAGGTTGATATATTCAGGTATGTTACGGAAAACACCTTCGACAGCTACATGTGGCAGACGATTGAAAGCAAGCAAAAGTTTATATCGCAGATAATGACGAGCAAAAGTCCCGTCCGCTCCTGTGAGGACGTGGATGAAACCGCCCTTTCATATGCCGAAATCAAGGCATTGGCAACGGGCAATCCGTATATCAGGGAAAAGATGGACTTGGAGATTGAAGTATCGCGGCTGAAGCTTGTGAAAGCCAACTACCTTTCGCAGAAGTATATGCTTGAGGACAGCTTACTCAAGCACTATCCCAAGGAAATTCGCCTGACGCAGGAACGAATCAAGGGATATGCGATGGATATTGCCCTGTATGAGCGGCACAAGAGCGAGGATTTCCCCGGCATGCTTCTGTACGGTACTCACTATGAAGAGAAAAAGGAAGCCGGCACGGCGATACTTGAAGCCTGCAAGGCAATGACTTCGCCTGAGCCAAAGGAGGTAGGAAGCTATCGCGGGTTTACGCTGCTTCTGTCCTACGACATTGTTGCAAAGGTGTTCCGTATGACGTTGCGCGGAGAACTATCCCACACCGTGGAACTCGGCAGCGATATTCACGGCAACATTCAACGCATGGAAAATGTGCTTGAATCGCTCCCCTCCCGCCTTTCCGCCTGTGAAAAGGCCTTGGCTACGCTGAAAGAGCAAATGGAGAACGCAAAAGCGGAAGTTGAAAAGCCTTTTGAGCAGGAACAGGAGCTTTCCGAAAAGGCAGCCCGCCTTGCGGAACTCAATGCGCTGCTTAATATGGATAAGCGGGAAAACGCCGCGCTGGATGCAGAGCCTGAGCATACCGAGATTGAGACTGTTAAGGCTTCCTGTAAAGAAAGATGAAAACACCACATTTATGAATTACAGAAGCCATTGTCAGTACCGAGTAATTCGGTGCTCCTTTTACAGATTGAAGTTAAGCTATAAGTTGCGTATCCGATAAAACGCGGGTATAATAATAAAAAGAATACCTTTAGAAAGGAGGCATCAATCATGCCGGATGCAATGATACGGGAGATGATACCGTTATTCAAGTCGTATGGTATAAAGAAAGCTGCGCTGTTCGGTTCTGTTGCTCGTGGTCAAAACACGCCAGACAGCGATGTTGACCTTGTAGTCTCCTTTGGAAAAAAGTATGACCTGTTGGATATAGTCGGCCTTAAGCAGGATCTTGAGGAAGCATTGCAAGTTCCGTTTGACGTAATCACATATGAATCACTGAAAAGCGGAGCATTTGCGGATTCAGTCTATACAGATGAGAGGGTAATATATGGTTAGAGTTAATGTGATATTGGACCACATCCGCGAATGCTGCGAAGACATCTTTGATTTTGTTCGAGATATGGAATTAGAAGATTTTCTGAGCAATAAGCTTGTTCGCAATGCAGTAGGGATGTCCTTAATTAATATCGGTGAACTCGTCAAGGCGCTCCCTATCGAGTATCGTAATGATCATCCCGAAATACCTTGGAAGAGGATAGCAGGCATGAGAGATTTAGCAGCCCATAAATACCAAACGCTGGACATGGTTGCTGTTTGGAACGTCGTACAGGATAGAATTCCCGAGCTATATGAATTCACAAAAAGATAAGCTGTACTTTATGCAAGACGCCGATGATGAATCGACGTCTTTTTGTATCTAAATACTTGAAAGAAAGTGAGGTGTAAAACCTATTTGAGTCTTACAAAACCATACGTAACAAAGCAGGAGATTGAGCAGGCCAGGCAGCTCGATCTCCTTTCTTATTTGCAGCAGCATGAGCCGGAAGAGCTGGTGCGGTTTTCGTCCAATGTGTATACCCTCCGCAGCCACGACAGCCTTAAAATCTCAAACGGCAAATGGTATCAGTGGTCAACAGGGATAGGCGGCATAAGCGCACTGGATTACCTTATAAAAGTGCAGGGCATGGACTTCGTCAGCGCCGTTTCGAAGATATTGAGCTATAGCCCGCTTGCGGAACCCGCAAGGCCCACTCCTGCCAAACGTCAAAAGCCCGTCTTTACCCTGCCCGCACCATATGAAAACAATGACAGGGTTCGCACGTACCTTACCGGCCGTGGGCTCTCGATGGACTTGCTTCGCATGTGCATCGATGCAGGGTTGATATATGAGGATATGCGGCATAACTGCGTATTCGTGGGTTTCGACCGCAAAAAAGTTCCGAGATATGCCATGCTCAGAAGCAGTTCCCAATATTCAACATTTCTGGGCGAGGTGTCTGGCAGCGACAAACGATACTCTTTCTCTCTTTCAGGCAGCAGCGAAACGCTGTATGTGTTTGAAAGCGCAATAGACTGCCTTTCCTTTATTGAATTGCAGCGCATGAAAACGGATGAACTGAAGCCCGATAACTATCTTTCCCTTTCCGGCGTATACCGACCCGGCGAAGGCAGGCGCACCGAATTGCCTGCGGCTTTGCAGGAATATCTTTCCATGAACGACGACATCCGCCACATAGCTTTGTGCCTGGACAACGATGAAGCAGGGCGCAGCGCCGTCTTGGCAATATGCGCCGCGCTGCCGGATAAATACACGGCGGAATTATTGCCTCCGCAATCAGGTAAAGACTACAACGAACTTCTCATGTTAACCAAGGGCATACCGCCGAACATCAGGGTAAGAAAGCCGAAGGAGCGCCGCGAAAGATAGGCGCTTTATTTATCGGCAGGTAATGTGGATGCGATGCGCGCATCGCATTAGCGAGCATTGGATAATGCCAGCCTTATCCGCCCGTAAGGGTGTCCCCTTAAACCCCAAAGAGAAAGGAGCAATATGCTGAAACGAAATATAAAGATAACATTCCGCCTAAACGCCAAGGAACAACAGCAGCTAAAAAAGAATGTAAAGCGAACGGGCCTGTCGCAGGAAACATACATCCGAAGGCTCATCGAAGGCTATGTTCCCAAGGAGCTGCCGCCCATAGACTACCACGCCATGATGCGCGAACTTAACGCCATAGGCAACAGTATGAACCAGATAGCGGCCCGTGCAAATGCCACGGGCTTTCTTCTTGCCAATGAATATGCTTCATATGTGCATGAGTTTCGCAAAGCCGTTCTTGCAATACAGCGCGCCGTGACTCAGCCGGAGCGTATATGAAGCATGGCTACAACTTCCATATGGAGCGTTAAGTCAACCTTGGGTCATGTGATTGAATACGCTGAGGACGGGACAAAAACGGCTAACCCCAAATGGAGCAAATCCGAATACCAGTCCATGCGCGACGTTATGGACTATGCCATGAACGATTTTAAGACCGAACAGCAATACTATGTGACCGCGCTTAATTGCGATGCCGGCTGCGCCAGAGAGCAGATGCAGCTCACAAAGCGGCAGTTCGGCAAAACGGATGGTATTCTTGCTTTCCACGGCTACCAGAGCTTTGCCGAAGGAGAAGTGGATGCAGACACGGCGCACGCGATAGGCATAAAGCTTGCGGCGGAGTTGTGGCCGGAGTATCAGGTAATCGTAGCAACACATCTGAATACGCATTGCTTTCATAACCATTTTGTGCTCAATTCGGTATCCTATCTCGACGGCAAGAAGTTCAACGCCTGTAAAGAAAGCTATCTTAAAATGCGGGCCGCTTCCGATAGGCTATGTAAGGGATATGGGCTGTCCGTAATCACGGAGCATGCGGCGTATTATCCCAAGCACTACGCAGAATGGGACGCGGAGCGTAAAGGGCAGCCAACATGGCGAAGCGCAATCCGAGAAGATGTTGACAAAGCAATCATGGCAAGCATGAGCTTTCAGGCATTTCTCCGTTCCCTCAGAAGCATGGGATATGGAGTCAAAACAGGCGTAAAGCACATGGCGGTGCGCCCGCCTGGCAAGGAACGCTTCGTGCGGCTGCGCTCGCTTGGTGAACGATATACCGAGGACGCTATACGGCAGCGTATATTAAAGCAGCGCGCACCGGAACGTCCGGCAAAATGCGCGCCGTCGATACCATTGCGCATCCGAGTTCATGGTGACTTTCATCTATCCAAAGTCACATGGAAAGGACTTAGGGCATTGTACTTCTTCTACCTGCGGAAGCTTCGCAGAACACAACGTGCTCAGCAGTGCAATGTTCCATATGTACTGCGCGAGGATTTAAGGCACTTAGACGCGATAGATGCACAAACTCGTTTCCTGTTCAGGCACGGAATCAACAGCACAGACCAGCTTGATATTTACCGTGCTTGTGCAGACGAGCAGCTTACGCAGCTATATACTGAGCGCAAAGCGCTGAGGAACGAGCAGCGCCGCACCGGTATTCCCGATGAACGTATGGCGGAGATTCGTGCACGCATTGCCGCCATCTCTGAACAAGCGAAGCTGCTTCGCAACGAGCTAAAACTATGTGACGCAATCACGGAACGTGCCATTGCACTTTCGAAGCGGCAGGAGCAGGTGAAGCAGCTTCAGCGGGAGGAACAAGATGCAGGACGCCACCGTAATCTGTCCAAGACTTCATTGAAGATTTACTGATAATAATCTTTTTGAAGGAATCATTATATAGTAAAGGAGTGATTATACATGTCTCAACACGGCGAAGCAGCCGAACAGGTCGTCAATATGGCGACCAATGCGGCGGTAAAAACAGCGGAGTGCGCCGCAGAAATTGTGGGCAAGGGTACATTGTCCCTGGCAACGTTTCTGTTGGCAGTACTTAAAGACCAGAAGAAAACAAAGGGCCGAACACGCATACAGTCCTTTAACGGCAGACCAACTAAAGTATTTGCCATTATGGCAAAGGACATGAAAACATTCTCAAAGGAGGCAAAGGAATACGGCATCCTATATGCGGCGGTAATGAACCGGAAAAGTACCGACGGAATAGTGGACGTGGTTGTAAGCGCAAATGACGCGGCACGGGTAAACCGAATAACAGAACGGTTTGCGCTGTCTACAATAGAAATACAGAAAGCAGTTGATACTCCCGCCGAAGAACGGGCGGCTGATACTCAAAACCCTACCGCGCGGACGGACAACCGGAATCCGTCCGCACATTCATCAGGCAGCAAAGAGCGTTCCGAAACGGCGGATACTGATTCGGAGCATGCTCGCCCTTCTGTAAGGCAGCAGCTTAAGGACATACGTCAAGAGCGACAGAGCGTACACCGGAAGCCGCTTGAGAGAAGCAGACCTGTGCATGGAGAACTTCGCATATGAAAAGCCCTAACGAAGATAAACTCACGGAGTATATTCTTATAGGGTTTGGCATAATACCCGTGATATTGGCGGCCTTAACGGTCGCTCCTTTTTTATCTGATGGGCTTGCGGGCATTGTGAAAGGCCTTACCCACAGCATGAATAACCCCATCAATATACAGTGGTGCGCCGACTCGCCAAAGGCCATTCTGGTATTCCTTGCAGCTTACGGCACAGGCATTGGGGTATATTTCTCCACGCGCCGCAACTACCGCAGGGGCGAAGAACACGGCAGCGCCAAATGGGGTAACGCACGGCGAACATGCAAAAAGTATGCCGAAAAGGACAGTCGCAAGAACCTTATTCTTACCCAAAATGTCCGTATTGGGCTGGACGGCAGGAAGCATCGGCGCAATCTTAACGTACTTGTGGTCGGCGGCAGCGGCGCGGGCAAAACCCGCTTCTATGCCAAGCCCAACATCATGCAGGCAAATACATCCTATGTTGTGCTTGACCCCAAGGGCGAGATTCTGCGGGATATTGGCTATCTGCTTGAATGGCATGGATATAACATAAAGGTACTTGACCTGATACATACGGAGCGCAGCCACGGCTTCAACCCATTCGTATATCTTCGTGACGATAAGGACGTTCTGCGGCTGGTCAATAACCTTATACGCAACACCACACCCAAAGGCGCGCAGAGCAGCGACCCTTTCTGGGAACGCGCGGAAACAGCGCTGCTCGAAGCCCTTATTCTATATCTGGTGAATGAAGCGCCGCCCGAAGAACAGAACTTCTCAATGGTAATGGAAATGATAAACGCCGCAGAAGTAAGAGAGGACGATGAAGAATACGCTTCCGTACTTGATGAACTCTTTGAGCGGTTGGCTATGCGCGATCCTGAACACCTTGCCGTTAAGCAATACCATGTTTTCAAATTGGCGGCGGGCAAGACAGCTAAAAGCATACTTATTTCCCTCGGCGTTCGTCTGGAGAAGTTCAACCTTCCACAGATAGCGGCGGTAGTATGCCATGACGAACTGAACATACCCGCCCTTGGCGAACACAAGACGGCTTTGTTAGCCGTTATTCCGGATAACGACAGCAGTTTAAACTTCATAATCGGCATGATGTACTCATCAATATTTCAGGAGCTCTATTACGTTGCCGACCAGGTATACGGCGGCAGGCTACCCGTACATGTGCATTGCGTGATGGATGAGTTTGCAAACGTGGCCCTGCCGGATGAGTTTGATAAGCTGCTTGCAACAATGCGTTCAAGGGAAATATCCGTCAGCATAATCATACAGAACATTGCCCAGCTAAAGGCCCTTTTTGAAAAGCAATGGGAAAGCATAATAGGCAACTGCGATGAGTTCCTCTACCTTGGAGGCAACGAAACCTCTACGCACAAAATGATTTCAGAATCTTACCTTGGCAGGGCAACCATAGACACGAATACATACGGAAAAAGTACGGGCAGAAACGGCAGCTATTCAACAAACTATCAGCTTTCAGGGCGCGAACTGTACACGGCCGATGAAGTGCGCATGCTCGACAACCGCTATGCGTTGCTGTTCATTCGCGGAGAGCATCCCATACAGGATGAAAAGTATGATATTTTGCGTCACCCTAACATCAGTTTTACAGCAGACGGCGGTATGCCGCCCTATATGCACGGGCAAGCGCCGCTGGCATTTGACCCGGACGAGGTTCTTCTCTCCGGCGAATACGGCGATTATGAAGCGCTGTCCGAAGAAGAGATATTTAAGCTTTACAACAACGAAACGGAGGAAAAGAAAGATGACTAAGAAAACAAAGCGGGTCTTTGCCATGCTCTGCGCTATTACGATGATATTCACCGTTGCAGCAACGGCGTTTGCCACCGACGACCCGTTGCAGGTGATAAACAACCTATCCGAGTTTATATTCGGACTTATCCGCGCCATAGGCATGATACTTCTGGCATTCGGCATTGTTCAAATTGGTCTGAGCCTTAAAAGCCACGACCCAAGCCAGCGCGCCAACGGATTCCTTACGTTTGCCGGCGGTATCATAATCACATTCGCAAGGGAAATTCTGAACCTTATCACGGGCTGACGGGAGCACGGCAAATGAACAGCGGCAACTGGATAATAGACAACATAGTTAACGCGCTTAACGTATGGAACGATAAATTGCAGGAGATATGGCAAATAATCACCCAGTCTCCGGAGAGCTTCAAGGGCGGCGGGATATGGGGCGTTGTTCTGAGCATAAATGCCGCATTGAAAGCCATAGGCTACGCATTGCTTGTGCTGTTCTTTGTGGTCGGAATTGTAAAGACCTGCGGCTCGTTTGCGGAAGTCAAGCAGCCCGAGCATACGGCAAAGCTCTTTATTCGCTTTATTCTTGCGAAGGCTGTAGTCGGCTACGGTTTAGACCTGATGATGGCTCTGTTTCGCATAGTGCAGGGCGTTATATCCACCACGATGGATACGGCTGGGCTCACGGCACAGGCGGCAGTTACAATGCCCGAAGAAATGACAGCGGCAATTCAGGCGCTGACATTTTGGCAATCCATACCGGCATGGGCGGTCAGCCTGATAGGCAGCCTTGTGATTATCATACTGTCATTCGTAATGATAATGAGCGTCTACGGGCGCTTTTTCAAGCTTTACCTATATACGGCAATCGCCCCCATTCCCCTGTCATCCTTCGCCGGAGAGCCATCCGCAAATATCGGCAAAAGCTTTTTGAAATCATATGCGGCAGTATGCCTTGAAGGAGCCGTCATTGTATTGGGCTGCATCGTATTCAGCGTGTTCGCATCAAGCCCGCCGTCGGTTGATGCAAGCGCAAGCCCCGTCGCCATGGTATGGATGTACATGGGGGAGCTTATATTCAATCTGCTTGTGCTGACCGGCACGGTAAAGATGGCTGACAGGGTAGTCAGAGAGATGTTTGGGCTGTAAATGCTGCAATTTGAATAATTCCTTGACACAGCGCTCATAATATGAAAAAATAAAGTTGATTTTATATTTTCGTATTTTGGAGGGTATTATGGAATACATCAAAAGAGAACTTGAACGGAAGTTCCTGCATATGAGCGATTTTTTTAAGGCGGTTCTTGTTACGGGAGCGCGGCAGGTGGGAAAAACCACTATGCTGAAGCATTTATGTGAAGGGCAGAACCGCACCTATGTGACGCTTGATAATATGATGGCGCGTACATTGGCTCAAACCGATCCCGCTTTGTTTTTTCAAACCTACAAACCACCTATCCTCATTGATGAAGTACAGTATGCACCGGAGCTGTTTGCACAAATCAAGATACTCTGCGATGAAAGCGAACAGACTGGTCAATTCTGGCTTACCGGTTCGCAGCAATACAACGTAATGAAGAATGTGCGGGAAACACTTGCGGGCAGAGTGGGAATTCTAACTCTATATGGTCTGTCACAGCGAGAAAAAGACGGTATTTTGTTGGAAGATACACTGGACTTTTCACTTCCCTGTTTGCAAGAAAGGCAGCGTCTTATTCAAAGGAACGATGTGCATACCGTTTTCGAGCATATCTGGCGCGGAGGAATGCCACAGCTTTTTCATGCAGACAGCGAACAGCGGCAGGAGTATTTCAATTCCTATATTGATACCTACCTTATGCGTGATATTACTGAAGCGGGTGGTATTACGGACTACGCGCGCTTCAAAAAACTGCTGTCGGCCTGCGCTGCACTTACCGGGGAGCAAATCAACTACAATACATTAGCAGAAGCTGCCGATGCGACTCCACCAACAGCAAAAGCGTGGGTAGATGTGTTAGAAGGGCTTTGTATCGTCTACCGTTTACCTCCCTATTCCAACAACGCGCTCAAACGTCTCTCCAAAACGCCAAAGCTGTACTTTTGCGACACGGGATTATGCGCTTTTCTCTCCCTGTGGCTGACAAAGGATACGTTGATGAACGGAGCGGCAAGCGGACATTTTTATGAAAACTATGTCGTTATGGAACTTGTCAAGAATTATGCTTACGCAAAGGACAAGGCGAATCTCTCTTATTTTCGCGATTCCAACGACAAGGAAATCGATGTGTTTGTGGAGGAAAACAACCTGATCCACCCGTTGGAGATAAAAAAATCCGCTTCACCCGATCGGCGTGAAATCAAAAAATACTCTGTATTGGATAAAGCGTCTATCGCTCGAGGCAAAGGTGGTATAGTCTGTATGTGTGACGAACCAATTCCCATTGACGCGGAAAACTGCTTTATTCCAAGCAATCTAATATAAAGCAAATACAAAAGAAGCAATAAGATAACGAAGCATCCGTAAGAACGGGTGCTTTTTCATTTGGAGGCAACATGGAAATCAAAATAAACAAGGAAATACGGAACTATACGGAAAGCATGTTTTTCGGGCTGAATGCGCGGCAATGCATATTTTCGCTGCTTGCCATAGGCATAGCCGTAGCAATCTACTTCGGGCTGCGCGGTTACCTTGGCACGGAAACGATATCGTGGCTTTGCATCTTAGGGGCCGCGCCGTTTACGGCGCTTGGGTTCCTTAGATATAACGGTATGCCGGCAGAAAAGTTCATCGCGGCGTTTATATGCTCTGAATTTCTTATACCCAAGCGGCTGCTGTTCCATCCCACCGATATCTACTATGAAATACTGCAACCCACAATTCGAAAGTACGAAAAGGAGGCGCAAAAGAAACATGATTAAGACTTTGCAAACCATACTGCGGCAGGACAGAGAACGCTTCATTATCCCCAAGGAAGTGCAGGAGATAATCCCCGTCAACCGTATTTGGAGCGACGGTATTTTCAAATCCGGCAACGTATACACCAAAACATTCAAATTTTCCGACATCAACTATGCCATGCTTTCAAAAGAGGATACGCAAACGCTGTTCTTGAAGTACTGCGACCTGATAAATTCCTTTGAATGCGGCTCCACATATAAACTTACTATTGCCTTGTCCCGTTACAATCAAAAGGCGCTTAACGAATCGATAATAATGCCCATGTGCAATGATGACATGGACCGCTTCCGCAAGGAATCCAACGCGCGGTTTATGGACGAAGCCATAGGCGCGGGTAACTTCCGGCATTTGCGCTATCTTACGGTAAGCGTCAGAAAGGGCAACATTGCCGACGCCCGAGCATATTTCAACAGAGTCGGCAGCGAGCTGGCCGTTTATCTCTCTCGGCTCGGTTCAAAATGCGAAGAGCTTGACGCTATGGAACGCCTTGCTTTGATTCACAACTTCTTCCGGCCCGATGAGGAAAGCGATTTCTACTTTGACATTAACGATGTGGCTAAAAAGGGGCATAGCTTCAGGGACTATATTTGCCCCGATACATTTGAAACAGAGCGCGACTGTTTCCGCTTCGGCGACCGCTGCGGGCGGGTGGTATTTCTTAGGGATTATGCCAACTACATAAAGGACGATATGATTACGGAGCTTTGCGACATAGGCGCAAGCATGATGCTTTCGCTTGACTTCATCCCCATTCCCACGGACGAGGCCGTGCGGGAAGTTGAAAACCGACTGCTGGGCGTGGAGACAAACATTGCCAACTGGCAGCGGCGGCAGAACCAGAACAACAACTTTTCGGCTGTTATCCCCTTTGACATGGAAGTGCAGCGCCGCGAGAGTAAGGATTTCCTCAACGACCTGACGAACCGCGATCAGCGCATGATGTTCGGTGTGCTCACCGCCGTACTTACGGCGGACAACAAGCGCCAACTCAACAGCTATACCGACGCCCTCTTTACCATAGGCCGAAAGCGGCTATGCCAATTTGCTACGCTTAATTATCAGCAATTCGAAGGGCTGAATACCGTTTTGCCATACGGCATACGCAAAATAGACGCGCTGAGAACGTTGACCACGGAAAGCGCCGCCGTATTCATGCCCTTCCGCGTGCAGGAGGTGTTTGACAAGGGCGGCATCTATTGCGGCAAAAACGCCATCAGCGGCAACATGATAGTTGTCAACAAGGCTAACCTGATGAACGGTTCTTCTTTTCACTTCGGCATACCGGGTTCAGGCAAATCCTTCGGCTGCAAAGATGAAATGACGCAGATTGCACTCAGTACCGACGACGATATTCTCGTCTGTGACCCTGAGCGCGAATACGGCTTCCTGCGGGAGTTCGGGGCAGAGATTATACACATTGCCGCCGGCAGCGACGACCACATAAACGCCATGGACATGGTAGAAGGTTATTCCGATACGAAGAATCCCATCGCGCAGAAGTCGCAGTTCATAATGTCGCTGCTGGAGCAGCTTGACCAGACGCGGGAGCTTACTTCCATAGACAAAAGCATAATCGACCGCTGCACCGGCGATGTATACAGAAACTACCGCAACGGCGGTCCGTTGCCCACTCTTCCGGCATTGCGTGAGGTGCTCCTCACTCAGCCCGAGCCGGAAGCACGCGACTTAGCGCTCTCGCTGGAGCTTTTCACCAAGGGCAGCCTTAACGCTTTCGCCTATCCGACCAATGTGAACACTCAATGCCGCATTCTGGTATATGACATTCTCGACCTTGGGGAGCAACTCAAAACAATGGGTCTGCTTGTTATAACGGATGCTATTCTCAACCGCGTGACGGAGAACTGGAGGGCGGGCCGCCGTACTCATGTATACCTTGATGAGTTCCATGTTGTATATGAGAACCCGTACAGCAGCATGTTTTTCACCTCCGCCTGGCGCAGGTTCCGCAAGCGTAACGCCTTCCCCACGGGCATTACCCAAAACGTGGAATACTTACTGGACAACACCTCCGCGCGAAGCATGCTCTCCAACTCCGAGTTCATAGTCATGCACAACCAAGCCGCAAGCGACAGGGAGAAGCTTGCAGCGCTGTTCAACATATCTGAGCAGCAGATGAGCTACATCACCAATGCCGAAGCCGGCCATGGCCTGATGAAGATAGGCAATGCCCTCGTGCCTTTCGTCAACCGCTTCCCCAAGAATACTGAACTTTATAGGCGGATGACAACTAAGCCTAATGAAAAGTTTGAATAATGAGCCGACCATGTCCTTCTCACTCGCTCCACTGAAATGTTGTCGGGTTTATCTATAAACTTTTCAGTGAGACCATTGGTTTTTCTCTCATATTGGAGTATAATACTCATTGAAAAGTAGCATGATAATACCAGCAAGTTTTCAACGGAGGTCGGATTATGGAAATAAAACGGGATCGCTATTTGAAGAAAATCATCTCCTTTATGTGGGATGGTCAAGTAAAGGTAATCACCGGCATTCGCAGATGCGGCAAGTCCTATCTGCTTCGCAATCTGTTCAAGAGCTACCTTCTTGGCGAGGGTGTTGCCGAAGACCACATTCTGTCCTTTGAGCTGGATTTGACCCGTGATATTCGCTATCGCAATCCGCTGGAGCTTGCGGCTCATGTCCGTGAGATTGTGGAACACAGCGCAGACCAATATTATCTCTTTGTAGACGAGATTCAGATGTCCGATGAAGTTCCGAATCCCTACAATCCGGACGGCAAGAAGATTACCTTCTATGATGCGCTCAATGATTTGAAGTCCCTTACCAACTTGGACATTTATGTGACCGGCAGCAACTCTAAAATGCTGTCCTCTGACATACTGACTGAGTTTCGGGGACGGAGCGATGAGATTCGCGTGCATCCGCTTTCATTTGCCGAATACTACTCGGCTGTCGGCGGCGATAAGCAGGACGCTTTTGACGAGTTTGCTTTCTACGGCGGTATGCCGCTGATTCTTTCCCGTCCCACAGACGCCGCAAAGATGGCTTATCTGAAATCGCTGTTCTCCGAGGTTTATCTGAAGGACATTGTAGAGCGGAAGAAGATTAAGCGTGAGGATGTGCTGTCCGCTATTCTTGACTTGCTTTGTTCGTCTATCGGCTCTCTGACCAATCCGACGAAGGTTGCAGCCATCATCAACACCGTGCAGAAGCGCAGCGGTGAGAATGCGGTTGCACAAAACACCGTGAAAGCCTATATGGACCACTTATCGGATTCCTTCCTCTTCACCGAATGCAAACGCTGGGATGTTAAGGGCAAGAGCTATTTTGACTATCCCAACAAATACTACTGTGAGGACATTGGACTGAGAAACGCCCGTATCGGCTTCCGCCAGCAGGAAATGACGCACATCATGGAGAACATCATTTTCAATGAGCTGATGATCCGTGAATGTTCCGTTGACATCGGCATCGTCTATGGCAATGAGAAAAATGCCAAAGGAAGGATTGTGCCGGTTGCACGGGAAATCGACTTCATTGCAACCTCCGGCGGCAGGAAGACCTACATTCAGTCTGCCTATGCGCTGGGAACAGAGGAAAAGGCAATAACCGAAAATAAGCCCTTCGCGCTGACCGGCGATTCTTTCCCGAAGATTATCGTGCGTCATGACATTCGCAAGCGTTGGTATGATGACAACGGCATTCTCAATATCAGCGTCATCGATTTTCTGCTGGATGACACGCTTGTCTGAATCCGCTAGGATACACAAAGAACGGCTTAACTAAAGCAAATAAAAGGCAGCATCCTTCTCGGGTGCTATTTTCCGTTCATAAGGAGGCCAAGCATTGAACCCAATCAAAACCAAACCTCGCTCCGCGCATTAAGGCCGACACCGCACGAGCACCGAAAGAGCTCATGCGGCGTTCGCTTTTATCGGCAAGGGAGCAGGCCATGGCCTGATGAAGATAGGCAATGCCCTTGTGCCTTTCGTCAACCGCTTCCCTAAAAATACTGAGCTTTATAGGCGGATGACAACTAAGCCTAATGAAAAGTTTGAATAATAAGCCAACCATATCCTTCTCACTCGCTCCATTGAAATGTTATCGGGTTTATTTGTAAACTTTTCAGTGAGGCCATTTGTTTTTCTCCTATCTAAAGCAAATAAAAGGCAGCACCCTTCTCGGGTGCTATTTTCTGTTCACAAGGAGGCCACGCATTGAACCCCATCAAAACCAATCCACCAGACTGCGCTCCGCGCATTAAAACCGACGCCGCACGAGCCCCGAAAGAGTTCATGCGGCGTTCGCTTTTATCGGCAAGGAAGCAAGCACTAGTCTGATTAAGATAGGCAATGCCCTCATGCCTTTCGTAAACCGCTTCCCCAGGAATACTGAGCTTTATAGGCGGATGACAACTAAGCTGGTGGAAAATTGGGGGTGGGGTAAAATACTGACGTAGCGGCCAAACACCCCCGCTTAAATATACTCAATATACATGGTATAATAAATATTGCCAGTATAATATTAGGCATTTTAGTTTGGAGGTAAGATTATGTGGGATGCATTTATATCACACGCAAGTGAAGACAAAGATACCTTGGTAGCACCATTAGCCTCGATGCTCAAGGAACTAGGTGCAAAAGTATGGTATGATGAATTTGAACTGAAAGCCGGAGACAGCTTATCAAAGTCCATTGATAAAGGTTTAGTTAACTCAAGGTATGGAATAGTCGTTTTAAGCCCCAGCTTCATTAATAAAGGATGGCCAGACTATGAGCTACGCAGTCTCATTAGTAAAGAAATCGGTAAAGACGGCATCATAATTCCAATTTGGCATAATATTACACAGCAAAGTTTGATGGAATTTAGCCCATATTTAGCCGATAAACTCGCACTTAAATCTGATATTGGAATTGAAAAGCTAGCCATTAAATTGTTAGAGAAAATCAAGCCCGAAATAGCTAATTCGTACTTAACGATGATGGCCCTCAGAGAGTTAGGCGATACTGCTGAAGTACATAAGTTCAATATTCACGACATAAAAGAACGTGAATGTCTCTTACACCAAGAACTCTCTCCCCATGTAGTAATGATGAGCATAATTCTCTGCGACTTGTTCTGTGATGTTCTCAAAATGAATCATTCAGATTTTGTAATGAATTTGTGTAAGGATGCTGATTATGAACGAGAAATAGCCATATGGTGTGCTATGGCAAGTACATATCTGTTATTTGCACGTAAATTTAATCTCGACACCCGAGACAAAGAGAAGAAACATGCGATAGTATCTACACTTCTCTCATATTCTTTAGGAAATATCTCAGTTGATGACATTGATGATATAGTACAAAGCAAGATATTAAGCGAAAATGAAATAGTCCATCTTCTTCGATTATTCGAGCAAAACATGGAGACGTTTAGAGACTATGCAGGGTTAGGAAAATAAACGTAAAGTGGTAGGATGTATCAGCACCCTTCTCGGGTGCTATTTTCTGTTCACAAGGAGGCCAAGCCATTGACCCACATTAAAACCAAACCACCAGACCGCGCTCCGCGCATTAAGACCGACGCCGCACGAGTACCGAAAGAGCTCATGCGGCGTTCGATTTTATCGGCAAGGGAGCTGGCTCGGGACGTTGCGGAGCCGCAGCAGCCGCAGGACGAACAGCCGGAGCAATATGCAGAAGCGCGCATTGAGCATGCCGCCGCCAAAGCAGTGCACGGCATTGGAGACGAGACTACATACCGCAGGAAGCGGCTTATGCTAAAAGCAAGCCGCCGCATAAAACAGAACAGGCAATCTCAGGGAGGAACGGAACAAAGCCGTTCCTCCTTTTATTCTGCCAAAAGCAATACCGTGCGGCAAGGCCGAGAATACGCCAGAAGAAATGCCCAAGCCTTACGGCTGACAGCGCAAGATGCTCCTCAAAGCATTAAGCAGAATGCAGAGCCACCTAAAGCGGCAGCTAAAGGAGCGGTTAAACCCATGCGGCGCGGCGTGAAGGCTGTACAGCATACCGTCAAAACAGCCGAGAGGACAGTTAAAACCACACAACATGCGGCAAAGGCGGCGCAAAGAACCGCTCAAGCTACCGCAAAGGCGGCTCAAACGACAGGACAAGCAGCGCAGCTTGCCACTAAAGCCGTAGCGACAACCGCAAAGGCTGCTGAAAAAACCATTGCCGCCATTATTAAAGCTATCATCTCGGCAATAAAGGAACTTGTTGTGGCAATCGCCGCCGGTGGCTGGGTAGCTATCGTAATTGCAGTATTAGCGGTACTCGTGGTTGCCTTGCTTTCATTGTTCGGTGTGTTCTTCGCCAACGAAGCGGCTGATGGCGGTAAGCCCATGACCGAGGCCATAGAAACCATAAACACCGAATTTAAGAATGAAATAGAGAGCAGAATTGCCGAACTGACTGCGCAAGGCGCTGCCGATGCTGTAGAGATTATCTATGAAGGCGATATGGAGAGCATCGAAAGCGCCGTGCCGAATTGGGCCGATGTGATAGGCGTATACGCCATAAAAGTCGGCGCGGATGCAGAAAACCCGTCCGACGTAACGGAAATGTCGCCTGAGAATATGGGAAAGCTCCGCGAGATCTTTCTTGATATGAACGAAGTCTCATACCGCACAGAATCTGAAACCGAAACTGCCATCGTAACCGATGAATACGGTGCTATTGTTCTTGATAAGAACGGGAAGCCGATTACGGAGCGCAAGACAACGCTGTTC
>ENA-UAOW01000498-UAOW01000498.1-human-gut-metagenome-genome-assembly--contig:-NODE-498-length-18183-cov-6.192134_pt1 | contig 18183 bp, 10 predicted proteins | sample MGYA00243470_ERZ654559 | MGnify/ENA primary metagenome ERZ654559 (study PRJEB26926, sample SAMN06164851) | human gut metagenome | biome: ENVO:00009003; feature: ENVO:2100002; material: ENVO:00002003...
GTTCCAGTTCCAGTTCCAGTTCCAGTTCCAGTTCCAGTTCCAGTTCCAGCTCCAGTTCCAGCTCCAGTTCCAGCTCCAGCTCCAGCTCCAGTTCCAGCTCCAGCTCCAGCTCCAGCTCCAGTTCCAGTTCCAGTTCCAGCTCCAGTTCCAGTTCCAGCTCCCTGTCTTCTTCCTCCAGCGAACCGCCCACTGAAGAGGAACCATGCCCCTGTCCCTGCTCCTGTGATGAGGAAGGAGACGAAAACTGCGTCCAGCAGCAGCCCACTCCGGGCGACCCCGACGATGAACAGGACTGCCAGGGAAATGCATGCATCAATCCTTCCTCTCCAACAGGACCCACACCCCCCGCTCCGGCCAGGTTCATGCGCATGGCGCGATCTTCCACTCCCCTTACCCCCAGCTCCAACAGCGGGCCTGCCCTGCGCTACAACCACCCCATGGCATGGAGCGCCTCCTTCTCCCAAGACGAACGGCGCGTCACCGTCAAGCGTCCCTCCGGAAGCCATATCTATTTCAAGGCAGAAATGGGAAGTTCCGAGGCTTCTCCCGTCGGCAGCTCCAGGAAACTGAGCTATCGCGTACGTCTGCTCAACCAAGACCTCACTCCCAATACCCAGGGTACTCCCGCCTACATGGACATGGTGCTTCCTTCCGGCATGAGCCTGCGCTTCTCAGCAGCCACCGGAGAGGTTGTCTCCGTCACCAGCTCCTCGGGCCACGTTATGACCGCCGAGGAGTATGCCCGCAAGGTCCAAGTGGCCTACAACCCGGACGGCTCTCTCAGCAGCGTCTATTCCCGGGCTCAGGGGCTGATGCGAAGCATTCCCGGAAACAACAGCCTTGCCCTGGAGTGGTACGCTCCCGGGAATGTTTCTGCCTCCCATGATGGGGAATTTGTGGTTACCGGAGAGCCCTACAAGACGGCCGTTTATAGAACTTCCATGGAGGATGGCGTAAAAGTGACTTACATCACCAATCAACGGGTCGGGCAGGAACCGCACTTCATCGAACGGCGGGAAGAAGGCAACAAGGTAAGCATCATCAAGGGAGAGGGGGATGAGCGCATCGTGCGCACGATTGAACGTAACGCCCTGCCCGGCTCCAAGTGGGAGCGCATTGAAACTATCAGGGGCATCAATGATTCCCAGCCTTCCCGCAGTACACGCACAGTGAAGAAGTATACCGACGGGGGATGGCTGACCATCAGCAGCACGGAAGGATACAATACTTCCAGTGAACAGACCACCCTCTACACGTACAACGACCAGTTCCGCGTGTCTTTGGAAATCAAGCCCAACGGAGGCTACACGCGCTACGAGTACGACGGCCAGGGCCGGGTAGTTTTGCAAGCTACGCCGTGGGCTGGAGGAGGAGAGAAAGGGATGCGTACCACGTACGCCGATCTACGCTTCAATGATTTCAGGCCAGCAACGGAAAAGGAAATTATCATTGCCCAGGACGGAACGGAAACCGTCCTGAAGACAAAGACCTACACCTATGAAGACACTTCTCAGGTGAACCGAACGACGATAACAGAAACGGCCTTGGGTTCGGACCAGGTTCACACAAGCGTCTCTGAAACCTATGGAGACGCAGCACAGTATCCCTATGCCAGGGGCAGACAGAAGATGAGCCAAGACATTGAAGGCATACAGACGCTCTACACTTATGAAACAACCGCGGAATATAGAGCCATCCACAAGGTGACGGAAACTGTTCAAGCCAATGGAAGCATTGTTCCCGGTCAAAGCACCAAAACCGTACAATACATCGCTGAAAACGGCACGATTTCCAGAAGTGAACAGTATGTTCACACCGGGGAAGGCTGGTCGCTGATTACCTCGGAGGATTATGAATATGACGACGAGCAGAGACGTGTCAAGACGACGAAGGGCAACGGCCGCTTCAGCACGACGGAATGGATGTGCTGCGGTCCCTTGACGGAAACCAACGAAGACGGTGTGGTCACCAGCTACAGCTACAACTCGGCCAAGCAACTAGTGGAAGTCATCCGCTCAGCCACGGAAACCACGCCTGAAACAATCACGTCCTACACAAAGGATGTTGCGGGAAGAATTCTTTCCGTACGAAAAGACATAGGAGCTATGTCGACAGTCGAAAATATGGAATACGACGACTTGGGAAGAATTATTTCCACAACGGATATTCTTGGTCGCACCACCAGAACTGAATACAGCAACGATCAGCTTACAACAACCGTCACCACTCCTTCGGGGGCTATTTTTGTGACGAAAACTTATTATGACGGCTCTACTCTTTGGCAGGGAGGAAACGGACAGCAAGAAATTGAAATACAGCTCGAATTGACAGAAGAAGGTATTCTCACCACCACTCTGTCCAAAGGAGTAATTCTCTCACGTACCTTGGAAAATGGTTTTGGAGAAACTATTCGGGAGGAGCAGTCCAATACTCTGGGAGGTTTCATTGTCACTAGAAATGCTTACAATAGCAAGGGTCAGCTTGTACGCATTCAAACAGAGGATATGGCTCCTGAGATAACTGCTTATGACCAATCTGGCTACGAAGTGAGGCGGATTATTCTTCTGGATGAACTTTGTCCGGATGATGTTACAAAAAACAGGATCACGGAGAATACCATACGCTATCAGATCAAAGAGGACGGAGTTTACCGGGTACATACCACGACTAATTACAATGCCAATGGATTTCCTCTTGTTCAGACCGTGGAAAATCTTCTTTCACAATCGGACCCTATGTTAGAAAGCAAGACTGTTTCCACTGATATTTACGGTCAGTTGAGTGTTCAGTGGACAGAATATGCCGCTCCCACCAGACGCATCCAGTTCAACCGGATTCCCACTTCGGACATTGTCGCCAAGTCTTTCGTTGTTGATGGATTTACCATAAATCAAAATGACCATGCAGGCTTACATTCTTCCCAGGAACGTTTCTTCACTTCCTCAGGAATAACCATGAGGAGAACCGATGCACGAGGCAATGTTGTTATCACAGAGTCCGACGTAGCCGGACGAACTACCAAGACGATGGATGCCGAGGGCAATATGACCTCCATTTCTTATGACGTCTGTTGTGATGAACCTGTCTGCATCACTAATGCATTGGGAGGTACTATGTGCTATTCTTATGACATTCGCGGTAGAAAGACGGCTGAATACGGTACTGCCATTCAACCTGCATGTTTCGCGTATGATGATAATGACCATAGGGTTGCATTGACCACTTTCAGGGCGGATGAGGAGGACATTACCACTAATCCTTCCAACCGAACCGACGGGGATACCACCACTTGGCTTTACGATGTGGCTACTGGTTTGGAACTCAGGAAAACCTATGCTGACGGTTCCTGTATTTCCAAAACCTACGACAAGTTTAACCGTTTGGAAACGCTCACTCAAGCCAGAGGTATCGTAACAACCTATGAATATGCTCCGTTCACTGGAGAACTCATCTCAGTCTCCCATAGTGATGCTACCCAACCTTGGCTTTATTCATATAATCATCTTGGTCAGATAATTTCTGTCTCAGATGCCTCATGTATCAGAGAAATCTCTTATGACGTTTATGGGAGAATGCTCCAAGATGTTTCTTTGGGGAAAGTGGAAAGCTGTCTCCAGGAAAAGTATGATTCTTTTGGACGATCCTCCGGATACTATTTTATGCTGGGAACCCGCATTGTCCAGCACTCCATCCTTGACTATGATCACAAAGGCGCCATAGTCAGGATGAATCTGGAAGGTCTTGATTCTCCCTTTACATGGGAATATGACAAAACCAGTGGCTTCCTTAAAAACATGTCCTATCCCAATGGCGTCGTTCGCAGGAATAGTTATCATCCTTCTCTTAACCTAATGAGCGCTATTGAGTATGAAGATTCCAGGAATGGAAGTGCGGTTGCTCGTTATAGTTATCAGTATGATGAATTGATGCGGCCCACTCAACATCAGGATTATTGGGATGTTGAGACGCCCATAGCGGTAAGAAACTTCACCTACAATAACCGCAGTGAATTGATTAATGGACAATTTCAAGCAGAAGGAAATTGCAGCTATCAATATGACAACATCGGTAACCGTAAAATCTCTCAGGAATTGGAAAAGGAATTATTATTATATGGTACCAACCACCTCAACCAATATACGGATATTGCGCAGGGAGAATTAAAGTTTCAACCTGTCTATGACGCAGATGGCAATCAGATCCTTACCAAAACTTCAACAGGAGTTTGGAAGGTAACTTATGATGCCAATAACCGCCCTGTTAGCTTTATCAGTGAAGACGGACGGACCGTAGTTGTCTGCGGATATGACTACATGGGGCGCCGCTTCGAGAAAAAAGTTACTTTCAATGAATCAACTATCAGTCACGTCTATTACCTGTATCGAGGTTATCTGCAAGTTGCCGAGCTAAACATGATGAATCCCATGCCCGTACTGGAAAAGAGTTACCTGTGGGATCCGACGGAGCCGACAGCCACGCGCATTCTGATGATGACATGCTGGAAGGAAAACGGAATGGCAGCTGGAGAACATCTCTGCTTCACCCATGACGCATTGAAGAATGTCACCTCCATTTTCGATGAACAGCAGGTACAAAGGGCACGCTATGAGTATGCCCCCTTTGGCGCCCTCATCACGGCACAGGGAGACATGGCTCAGGAAAACAGGTTCAGGTTTTCCTGTGAATGCATGGATGATGAACTGGAGCTTGTCTACTACAATTACCGCCATCTCAATCCCCTGGACGGCAGATGGATCAGCCGTGATCCCATTGCTGAAAACGGAGGGGAAAATTTATATGGTTTTGTTTCCAACTCTCCTTCTGTTTATTATGATTATCAAGGGTTAAAAAATAATAATTCCGGAGGAGCTATAGCTATAAATTTCACTCATCTTTTCGGCATGGGTTCTTCGCCTTCTGATGGCTATTCCATTGATCTCACACTCACGGCATTTACACAAGATAGAGATTGCCGAATAAGAGGAGAACTTTTTGGGACAGTATCGTATAGAAAAAATATGCCGTCAACTCCCCATCAGGGTGGGGGAGATGGATTTGACTTTAGTTGGGGTGCAAAAGGCGCCGTTGGATGGGGTGGCCCTCATGGAAGTAATATTCCGGAAAGAATTTTAAATAACTACGGCAAGCTACCACCCATTCCCCACGCACAAAATGAAATATCTTACGGGTATGTATTCAATTTCAACTCCTGCATTCCAGAGATAACATCGCATAACCTGGTTCAATTGAAATTTGATAATGTGGTTCTCATGTATCAAAATGACCAATCATGGTTAAAGAAGTGGCATCCGACAACGGATCAGGCATGGACGGCAACTTTTGCATTAGATATAGAATTAGGCAAAGGCACCATCTGTTCTTTACTTTATCAACAGTTTACGGGGAAGGCTAATTTAAATGAAAAAAGGAGCCTGACAGATACGATTTATCATCAAACACCTTATCAAGAATCATTAAACTGGGGATTGGGGGGAATATCAATCGGACAAGGCGGCAATAGCTTTGGATTTTATACAGATACACATGCAGGACAAGATTTGATTCATTGGTTGATAGGTGACAAAAAATTTAAACAAACCGACTCTCCGCGATTTTACTTTGAGCAACAAATGATGATTGAAACAAAAAAGAAATAATAATCTTAAAATATAATAAATAAATGATTAAATACATATTTTATCTCATCTGTTTCTTCATATGCCCCCTAGGGGCTGCAGCGGTTCATACTGAATTCGTACCACAAATTCGGCAAGAAAAGAATTCATTGGCTTTTCAGCTTGTTGTTGACGATTTCAGTAATTGGAAAACCGATTTCTTCAGCGTTTCCGAAAAAGAAAATGATGCTTACCGCCTGATAAAAGACGAACATATTCCCGTTGTTGAAGTGGTCAAAAAACTCCAGTCCCTGGAAGAAACAGGAGACAACTGTGCGGCCCGAGCATTAGCGGGTATGTATTTACAAGGAGAAAAACTCCCATACGCCCGGCTTGATGCCCTTAAAATTCTGAAAAAGGCGGCAGGCCGGGGAGACAAGGTGTCCAAACGGATAATCGGTCAAATGCTGCTTGATTTTCAGTACACGGATTTTTCCCCGGTAAATGCATTTTCCTTTTTAAAGGAAGCAAAAGAAGGGGGAGATCCGGAAGCGGCTGTTCTTTTCACGACCGCCTGCATTTTAGAGGACCTCGAAGAAGGGAAAGAATCTGCGGAAAAGATTCAAGAATTGAAAGAACTCTCGGAAAAAGGTTCTCCACTAGCCCAAATGTATCTTCTCCTCACCCGGAAGACACTCCTGAAGCAGGCAGGAAAAGACACAGGCAAGATTGACGAGGCCATGATCCAATTAGCTTTGCAATCTCCTCGCCTGACTTACATTGCAGCCTTGAACCAGGCAGGGGAGCGGCAAAAAGAATGCGTGGAAAAGCTTGTCAAAGCCAATCATCCCCTTGGAATAATTCTAAAGGCAAAAACCTATATGGCAGACGGAGATTGGAGCATAGCCGCCTTCATGTTGTCCAGGCCGCCCGTCAATAAAATGCCGGAGGCCCAACATCAATTGGGAGCGTATTTGTTTCTCAGCTTCATGAACCAATCCGATCCGGACCTCAAGGAACATTTGAGGGAGAAATTCATCTCTTCATTACGGTCTGCCGCCGACCAGCATCACCGAAAAGCGGAGTACAAGCTTGCTTCCTTTTTAATGCTTGCAGGACCATCTCTCATCGAAAATTATTCTCCTCAGGAAAAAATGCGAATGGTTGACGTTTTAAAACGGGAAGCACTGAGTGGGGATGCCATGGCCATGAACAATTATGGTTACCATTGTCTGACAGGTTTTTATTCAAGGAAGAACCTGAAGGAAGCTGAAAAATGGCTGTTGAAAGCAGTTCAGGAAAACTATGTCCCCGCTTTAACCAATCTGGCCCTGCTTCACGCCGGAGAATTTAATGATGGGACCGAGGGAGACGCTCCCATCAATTATAAAAAATCAATAGAATTTTTGGAAAAAGCCAAAGCAATGGGAGATGCCGATGCACAACGGCACATTGATTATCTCAAGGAAATCTCTTCCAAACATCAAAAAACCAAATCAGAAAACCTGTAAAGCAGAATATTGAACTATGGAATCAAGACCATAGTCTTGCAGTTTCTTAGCTCTTTCTTCTTTTCCTGATCTGCGCCCATTCCAACAGATTTATTTTTCCGGCCGAGTCACACGGCCGTTTTCCATGCCGTCATCCTTTGAATGTAATATCCCAGTAAAACGCGCAAAGCATGCTTCTATACCTGGCCTCTACAATTTTCCCTTCTTTTATGCATTGTAGATAAGTCAATTGCAAAAAAGAATAGATTGTGTTGATAAAAAATAGAAAGATATGGAAACAAGCAGATTCTCCAGGAGAACATAGGGCCATCAACCGTTTCTTTAAAAAACCTTCTGGCTGTAAATTTGAGGATCATCCATTTATGGGAAAATAGACGTAAGGAAAGATTATTCCTAATCCTGCGCCTTTTCCTTCATGCCCCGCGCCTCAAACCGCGCCAGATCCAGATATACCAAGGATTTTGACGATGACCACAGTGCTGTATATGATCCTGGAAAAATCAAAACTACCGGGAGGATGTTGCAGAATCCCTAGAATGGAACCCTCCAAACGACATATCAAATATGAAAACAATAAAAATTATTTTCAAATGCATTGCGGGCATTATTATTGTAATGGGGGTCATGTGGATCGTCATGCCGTTTGCTTTCATGTATCCCTTTTTATACATAAAATATACTTTAAACCCCGAGATGACTCCTGGGATGATGGATGAAATTATCAAGAAAAATCCTAAAGATATATACGATATAGAACAACGATTAGGTAAAAACAGAGTTCTTCCCAGGCAGGATGATTCCGCCTTTCAGTCCTATATAGAACGGCTGGAGCGAGCCACAGCCAGATACATAACGGAAGGGAAATTAAATTCCCTGCACATCAATTGGTACCACGGCAATAAAGAAGCCGATGAAGTAAAATATATAGTTGAGTATGAGACAAGAACAGCATGGGGACGCACCAAGGCCAATGCGGGAGATCTTTCAGATAAAACGATTTACTATTTCCTGCTTGACCGAGATCTCTACATACTTGGATGGATGAAAGAAAAATTAGAGAAATAGAAATATGTGGCGATAATTCATTTGTCATGAATTCCTTACTTATACAGAACACCATCATTTCATCTATAAATTTCACGCCTCACACTATCCTTCACGCATGTGTGTAACAATCTCTGTTTCCTCTCCTCAGTCATTAAAAGGATATCTTACGGCTTCTACAGCAGAATTGGTCCAATATTTCTTTTGTATAAGCAAAAAGATTTTTAAAGAAAATTTCTAGATTGCGGAAAACTCTTTCAGTTGGGGGTATGTCGAACTCAGCAATTTCTTCAAACAACCTCAAACTATACGTAAAGAAGATTAACTACACACTCTTTCCCCTTGATCTGTCGCCTTAACCGATTAAAGAAAAAACGCGTTAATTAATGGTTCCTGCTATCTAATTACCCCGTGTAAAAATGTATAACCCTCCCATTCCCTGGAATAAGAGGACTTTTAGGGTACAAGGCCGTTCCAAAACGGAACAGGGCTTCACAGTCTCCCGGAGGGGCGGCTGTAAAGGAGCATTATCCCTCATCCCCTGTCTTTTCCTTCGCGTCGAGAGCTTCAAAACGGGCCAGAACCCAACAGAGGTCGGACAGGCGGTTCAGGAACAGGGCGGTGTTTATATTGCTCAAGGCGTTGTCCAGCCTCAATGCCACCACCCGGCGTTCCGCGCGGCGGCAGACGGAACGGGCCAGATCCAGATAGGCGGATCCCAAAGATCCTTCCTTGCCGGGGCGCGCCCAGCCTTTGAAACGGATGTCGCATTCCTTTTCCAGTATGTGGGCCTGTTCCTCCAGCCATGCTACGTCCTCCGCCGTAATACGGGCATAACCCTTGGCATCGTACTTCGGCAAATCCTCCTCCAGCGTGGCAAGTTCCCCCATGGCGCCCACCAGACGAGCCTGAACGCCGTCCAGCACAACCACCGTACGCGGATTTACTCCGGAATGCCGCACGACGCCTATCAGGGAATTCAATTCATCCACGGTTCCATATGTTTCTATGCGCGGCGCCGTTTTGGGGCTGCGCCTGCCGAACATCAGATCCGTTTCGCCATCGTCTCCACGCTTGGTTATCACGCTCATACCCCGTACCCTATCATGCCATTCCCAGCCTGCACGCAAAAAAGAAGGCATGATTCCCGCAGGAAAAGCACTCATACAACGCTTCAAAAATAACAGGTTGCCTTCCTGCTTACCTACCTTGACTTTCCGGGCGTGAAAATATTAGACTGAAACCATTAATCCTATTTTCTCCATGATTCAACTTCCCTCCTGCGTGCTTTCATTTCTCTTTATCCTGCCATTCTTTGAATGCATTCACGACAAGCCTTATTCATTAACCAGCGACGTGGTCGTGAACGCCTCCGAGCTGCCGGGCCCCCTTCCGGTATGGAAGACTCTTCCTACGGACTCCGGCAGGCGCCTGATCATCAACCTGGATCATCCGGAACTTCCTTGGGCGCACGTTTCCAGAAGCATTCAAGAAGCCTACAACTTTTGCCTCTGCATGGACATCCGCCTGCGCCAGGGAAACGCCTCCGCCTCTGCTTTCCCGAACTACTTTGAACAAGACCTTCCTGTCGTCGTCAGCCCTGAACCCATGCCGGAAATGGAAAATTCAGACCATCTGGTCATGGAAATCCCCGTTTCTGCCAACTCCTCCCCTGCCCTCAATTCCAACCAAAAAACATTTTCCTACCCCTTCACGGAATCCATCCGGTCGCGCGACCCGGCCAGAGGAATCTACCAGCTCACCTGGTGGCGCATTCAAAAAGAAACGGATGCGGCCGCCCGGGAAAATGACCTCATGGCTTTTGCCGCGACGGCGAATGCCGATATCCGGCAACGCAGGGCATTCATGTTCCATGTTGACGATGATATTCCCTGCGGAGAAGTGTTCCGCTATCTCCATGCCATCAAAGAACCGTCCACCCTGGTCGGAGTAAGTTTCAATCAGCCTGAAGCTTCTTCAGACAAAGAACCGTGATTCCTCTCCTTTTCCATCTCACCCTTCCGCATGACACGTCCATCATTTGAAACTTTTGGAGATGGCTGTACAACCCCTGCATGAACCGGACGAGAGATGAATTGGCGGCGGCAGCCATTCCACCGGTCAAAGTCCCTCTCTGGACCCGGGACTATATGCTGGCCTGCTGCGCCAACCTGATGATGGGGCTGGCCTTTTTCGAGCTGGTTCCCGTTCTTCCGCTGTACCTGACGGGCCAGCTTCAGGTCTCCTCCGGCTGGCTGGGCTGGATCATGTCCATTTACGTGCTGGCGGCCATCCTGTCCCGTCCCTGGTTCGCACACCGGGTGGATTCCGGAGACCGCAAAAAGATTTACGTCACGGTTTACATCCTGCTGGCCCTGTCCTTTTCCGGATACGCCGTTGCCGCCACGGCCCTGATGTTTTTTGCAACGCGCTTTATCCAGGGGCTGATCTGGGGCGGCATGACCACGTCCGGCCCGACGATGGCCGTGGACATCATTCCGCCCTCCCGCCGCGGCGAAGGCCTGGGCTTTTTCGGGATGACGATGACGCTGGGCATGTGCCTGGGGCCTGTGATCGGCCTCCAGGTGTACCAGCAGTACGGCTTTTACGTAATCACCTGGAGCTCCCTGGTCCTGTGCCTGGCCGGAGCGGGCATTGCCTCCCTCATCCGCGCCCCCAAACGCCCCGTTCAGGAGCCCGTGCAGGAAACGCCCAAAAAGGTGCTGGACCGGCTCGTGCTGCGCGTGGGCATTCCCCTGGCGGTCAACGTCATGATCGCTTCCTTTTCCTACGGAGTGGTGGCCGTTTACTCCGCCTTGTACGGCAAAATGTACGGCTTCAAGTACGCGGGCCTGTTTTATGCCTTGATGGGGATCGGCATGCTGGTCTCGCGGTTCATGGTGGGCAGGCAGATCGACCGCGGCCGCGTGGCGGAGCTTTCCGTCATTTCCCTGGGCATCCTGACGGCCAGTTTCGCCGCTCTGGCCCTCTTCCCGCTGGAATGGGTGTATTACACGGCCGCCATCCTGATCGGCTTCGGGTTCGGCATCTTCATTCCCACCTTCCAGACCATGAAGCTGAACATGGCGGACCGCGGCCACCGGGGAGCCGTCAATTCCACCTTCTTCACAGCGTTCGACATCGGCGTAGGAACGGGCATGTTCTGCGGAGGCAAGATTTACGCGTACCTGAACCTGAACTGGGCCTTCGGCATAGGCGCCTTGCTGAACCTGCTGGCCATTGTCTATTTCTACCGCATATCACTGGACCATTACCGGAAAAACAAGCTGGGCGTGGATTCCGACTGAAGCTCCCGGCCCTCCTCGGTCAGACCTGTCCCGGAACGGCAAAGGCCTCGATCACTTTTCCGGCGGAAGGCCGTACGCGCAGCAGCCGCGGATTCCAGGCCAGGGAAATGCTGCGGGCCAGTCTGTCCAGCGCGGGATGGGTGACCTTGAAAAAACCCTTTCCCAATTCCTCCTCCGCCATGCAGGGCAGGATTGCCATGAAGGCGCCGCTTTTCAACATGCGCGCCGCAAAGGGGAACGATTGAGTTTCACACTGCACCCGCAGGTCTATTCCGTATTCCATGCAGCTCCGTTTCAGGGAGGCATAAAATCCGGAACCGCCGGCCAATGTGGCCAGAGGCAGCGTTTCCATCAGACGGGGAAAATCTGCGGACGTTCCGCTTGTTCCCTTTCCCGCCAGCGCCGCAGGAACGTACAGAGCATAGTCCATGGTCCGGATCACCCGGCTTTCCAGTCCTTCCGCCGCCAGTGCGCTGGTGCGGACAATGCCGAAGTCCACGTCCATGTTCTGGAGCTTGAGAGGAACGTCGCTGTTGCGCAGGTTCTGCAGGGCAAACAGCCAGGGCAATCCGCGTTTCTGCATCTCCGCCAGCGCGGGCGCCGCAATCCACGCGTGAAGGCTGTCCCCGGCTCCGATCGTGAAGCGGTACGGCATATTCCGGCTGCGGCTCTTAAAATCATCCAGCAGGCACAGGCTCTCATGGGCGCGCCTTACCAGCTCCCACCCGGGGCGGGTGAGCACCAGCACCTTTCCGCGGCGGCGTGTCAATTCCACGCCGAAGAATTCTTCCAGTTCCTTGATCTGCCGGGAATACAGGCTCTGCCGCGCACTGTCGCCCCGGGCAGCCCCGGCAATGCTGCCTGCCCGGGCAACTTCAATCAGGGTCTTCAACCGGTCCAGGGATAATCCGCGTTCGGAAAAAAGATGCTCAAACATGACTATATAGTCATAGTACATGCATCTTCCTATAATGCAAGAGTCAGAAAATACGTTATGGTCACGAAGTCACAGGGCGCCTCCCGCACTTCATGCACGCCATTACGGCCGCCCTTCAACCATAGGAATGAGACATATGATTACCATCAACGGAAAATACACGGAAGCCCGGGTGTTCACGGATGAACTGGAAGACCTGGCACGCACCCAGATCAGGGACGTTTGCCACCACCCGGCCTTTGAAGGAAGCCGGGTGCGCATCATGCCGGATGTCCACGCCGGAGCCGGCTGCGTGATCGGCTTCACCGCGGAACTGAAAACGGACAAGGTGATTCCCAACCTGATCGGCGTGGACATCGGCTGCGGCGTCCTCACGGCGCGTCTGGACGCTCTTCCGGATTTTGCCGGGTTTGACGCCCGTCTGCGCGAACGCGTACCGTCCGGCATGCACGCCCGTTCCGCTGTCCACCAGGCCCTGCTGGACGATCCGGAACTGGATGAAGAGATCGCCCGCATCTGCGTGGACATTCTGAGGACGGACAAGGACAAGCACCGCCGTTCCGTAGGCTCCCTGGGCGGCGGCAACCACTTCATTGAAATAGCGCAGGGAGACCGGGACGCCTTCCTGTGCATCCACTCCGGCTCCCGCAACTTCGGTCTGAAAATAGCGGAACATTACCAGAAATTGGCTACCGCCACATGCCCGAACGAATACCTGGTCCAGCGCAAGAAAGGGCTCTGCTACCTGGAGGGGGAAAACACGCTGAATTACATGCGGGACATGAAAGTGGCCCAGCGCTTTGCCGCACTGAACCGCCGCGTGATGCTGCACGAACTGATGGACAATGCAGAAGAACTGGAAAGCTTCGACACCGTCCACAACTACATCGCGGAAGACAACATCATCCGCAAGGGCGCCGTCCAGGCTTCCGCGGGCTGCAAGCTCATCGTGCCTTTGAACATGCGGGACGGCTCCGTCATCTGCATCGGCAAGGGAAATGAGGAATACAACAATTCGTCCCCGCACGGGGCAGGTCGCAAAATGTCCAGAAAGAAAGCCAAAAGCAGCATCTCCCTGGAAGAGTTCGAGACCTCCATGCAGGGCATCTTCTCCACCTGCGTTTCCCGCGCCACGCTGGATGAAGCGCCCATGGCCTACAAGGACGGAGACAGCGTGCTGGACAACATCCATGAAACGGCGGAAATCGTGGAACGCCTCCGGCCCGTATACAACTTCAAGTCGCCTGAATGGTAGACGCCCCGTCGCCCGCCCCTCCCGGAAACGTCCTGTTCCAGGAGGGGTCCGGGAGCTTCCGAACGGCGTTCAGGATTTACCGGCCTGGTAAATCAGCTTGTAGGGTTCCGAGGCCTGGATCGGAATGGCATACACCCTGGAGGTATCATTCCATTCCACTGAAGAAACATCAAATTGCTGGCGATCATAATACCCCACCACCTTGCCGTTGGTCGTCACGCAGAAAGCCGCGGCATTTTCCCCGTTCCTGACCACGATCATGCTGCCTTTCCTGGTGGCGGAAACGGAAGAACTGAGCCGGGCGTTTTTCTTGTACTTGGTCCAATAGCCGTTGAGCTCGGAACCGTGCAGGTTCTTCCCCCATAAATTCACCGTCTTCCCGTGCTGGTGCAGGAAAGCGATGCGGAACTTCGGCTTGGGATACCTCTTGGCGGCAATGCGCGCCTTGGAGGCGCGGGCCATTTCCTCCGTCATCTTGAAACTGTACTCCCCATACTGGTTCCCCTTGTAGTCGATGGGAACAAACCAGTTGAAGATCTCGAAATCCTCCGTGAAGTCCGTTTTGGAGACATTGCAAACGCGTTCATACCACGCCAGATGGGCTTCAGAAACCTCATACTGCTGTTTGGCAAGAGGCTTGCGCCGCAATGACTCAAACAGCACGGGATAAAATTCCGGATTGATCCCCAGCTTGTGGAAGTACAGATAGAAGGAATATTGGGCAAAGCCCCATTTCGCCCATCCATTGATATCGTGAAAGGGCTTTCCCTTCACGACGTCCTCCAGCAGGTATTTGCAGGGATTCTCCATATCCGTGGCCCGTTCGTTGCCATTGATCCGGTTGGCCACCTGATCCAGAATCAGCTGCGCGAAGAAATTGTTGGAACTTTCCGACATACTGCGCCAATTGAACGGATGCTGATAGCAGTGACCGATTTCATGGCCTATTCCCCAGAGGCGGTTTCCCTGAAGCACGCCGGGCGCTATCACTTCATTCTTCATCGTGCTGCCGTTATCACCGATGCTGTAGCCGCAATAATACCAGGTGGCGAACATGTGGACGCCGTTGCCCACGGAAACGCCAAGCTGACGGTTATTGTGCGGCTGGGGGTATTTGTCAAAACCCATGATCTTCCACATGGCCTTGACGCTTTCATCCCATGTCTGGACGGACTTCGTGATGGAATCCGGGCTGTAGGCCCTGAGGTATTCCGTATGAAGAATCATCATGGAATAACGCCCCACGATGTCAAACATGCTGTGGGGAGCCTTGCCGATCATCCGCTCCCAGTCCTTGTCCGTATGCCTGGTAACATCGAAATACCCGTTCACCGTTCCGCTGCCTACGGGAATATGGACGGTTATGGGCCGCTTGGGCTTGCTGATATCCGTATGGTACATCACATACAACAGCCCTGAACGGGAAATTTTGATCTTGTTGATTCCTTTGTCAAGAGGATAGGAGGAGGATTCTATCCCCGCCGGAGAAACGGAAGCCAGGGCGATATCTTCCCCATGCGTGGGCCCGACGAACACCAGAATTTCATCTCCTTCCTGCGCTACGATCCCGGTAGGATTGTCAAATTTATTCAATGCGTTGATGTTTCTTACTTTCGCAGAAAATTCGGGATGGCTGTAAGCGTTGTAGGAAGCGATGCGGAATTCCTTGTCCTCATACCGTCCGGATTTCAGCTTCCGCGCTACTATCTGGAGAAACTCCGGCAATGCTTTGAGATCTGCCAGCGTGCACTTGGGATTCAGGGAGGAACAGGACGTGTCTTGGAATACTTTCAGCAATTGCCGGTTGAGGCCGGATTCCGGTTTCTGGTAAAAACCTACTTCCCGCACGGTGAATGAAGGAGACGTTCCTTCCGGATAATCCACCTCCATCCTGATTTTCTGCACCTTCTGGAGCGGCGTCTTGAATTTGACGATCCTGGAACCGCCCAGATTGAACTTGCCGAGCTTCCGCCAGGAGGATCCCGTCATGACGGAAAGGGACACTTCGTTGAAATTGGCTCCGGAGAAAGACACGTAATGAAGGGTGGACGGTTCAGCAAGCTCAAACTCTCCCTCCACGTGCCTCGCACCGGGCGCATGCCAGTTGGCGGATTCCAGGGAACCGTCTATCGCCTGGTTCACGGAATGACCGGAAGAATAGGGGGACTGGGGGGAGGAAGCCTTGTTCACCTTCAACGCAATGTCTGCGGGGACATCCAGGGCAGGATAATCTTTAGCTGGGGAAATCCCTGAAAAGAATACTGCCAGAACGGCAAGAAGAACCGTCAGCCAGCGCTCATGCCGGAGTGCGGAGACAATGGATAGGAGCTGAACATTCATTGGACTATCTCATCTTACGCGTTTTTCATCTCTTTTTTTCACCAAAAACCAACAACAGCAAAAAGACCACATGTTCGCCCTTCTTCTTCCATCTTCACCACCCCCTATTTCCGAATGGACAATACGCATCCCTCCATGCCATGCTGTGAAGCCGTCCTCCACCGGAACACAGACGGCATGCAGGTAAAAAACACATTCAGCAAATGTTGCGCCATTCTGGCTGTTCCCATATTCCTTCTGGGCACGGCGGTATTCTCCTTTGTGTGGAATATTCCATTCGACAAGCTTTCCGCCCTCCGTTCCGCAGAATCTTCCCCTGAAATCCTTTTCCGGGACGGACCGTCCCCTTCCCCCTGTCCGGTGGATTCATCCCTCCTCCCCTGCATCCTGCCGGTACTGAATCATTACGTGGGCAGCATCAACAACTGCGGCCATGTTGATTTCACTTCATATGCCCCCGCAGAAGCGGAAATACGGCTGGACCACCTGGTCATCGGAATGAATGCCGGCAAGGTGATTTTCAATTTCCGGACCAAATACGGCTTTTATCTGCAAACAAGCCGGAAACTTACCGCGCGCGACCGGGCCATTTACGAATGGTTGAAAAACCTGCCGCGCGCCGGGAATACCCCCCGGGCGGCAACCTTCCGCTGACATTCCTGGCGAACACAACGACGCCGGCATTGTCTAACTTCATAGCCTTCCGCAAAATATCCGGACATATTCCGGAAGGCAAGCGCAGCAATATGGTTATGAAACGTATCTACCACGGTCCCTGGACCCTAGCTGGCCTGGCATTCGCCATTCTGGCGGCCGTGGCCTTGCTTTCCCTGCTTTCCTGTGGAGAAAACGGCCATGCGGACAACAGCAAACATCATATGGACAACAAGAATTTGAAGACAATTTACCTAGCGGGCGGTTGCTTCTGGGGGGTGGAAAAATATCTTTCCCTGATTCCCGGAGTCAAGGAAACGGAGGCCGGGTACGCCAACGGCTCCACTCCCTCCCCCACGTATGAAGACGTGTGCCGCAAAGGCACAGGGCACGCGGAAACGGTGAAAGTAGTGTACGATCCGGACGAGGTCAGCCTGCCCTTCCTGCTGGAACAATACTATGCCGTCATTGATCCCCTCTCCGTCAACCGGCAGGGAAACGATTCAGGGGTACAGTACCGCACGGGCATTTACTACACGGATGAAAAGGACAAGCCGGTCATAGAAATGTCTCTGAAACGCCTCCAGCAACACTTCAAGCAGCCTCTGACCATTGAAGTCCAGCCCCTCAAACAGTTTTCCAGGGCGGAAGAGTACCATCAGGACTATTTAAATAAAAACCCCGACGGCTACTGCCACATTCCGGCCTTCCGCTTCCAGGAAGCCAGACAGGCCAGGGAAACTAAACCCGTCTATCAAAAGAAATCGGATGAAGAACTGCGGAAATCCCTGACGCCGGAACAATTTGCCGTCACCCGGAAAAACGCTACGGAACCTCCCTTCCGGAACGAATATTTCAACAATGACCGTCCCGGCATCTACGTGGACGTCACGACGGGAGAACCCTTGTTCCTTTCCACGGATAAATTTGATTCCGGCTGCGGATGGCCCAGCTTCAGCCGTCCCATCAAGGAAGACTTGATTCAGGAAAAACAGGACCTTTCCTACGGTATGAACCGCACAGAAGTCCGCAGCAAGACAGGAGATGCCCACCTGGGCCACGTCTTCCCGGACGGTCCCAAAGAACGCGGCGGCCTGCGCTACTGCATCAACAGCGCTTCCTTGAAATTCATTCCGGAACAGGACATGGAAGCCCAGGGGTATGGAAGATACGTTCCCCTCCTGCAAAAGAACTCCAGAAAAGATCGATAAGAAGGCGGAGTAAACAACCGCTACATGCAGAAACCAACTTTCCGGCACGGTCACGGAGAAGCACCTACGGCTGCATGCCAGCCGGTACGTTTGCCGCGCGGCGTGTAGACACTCCGATCAACAGCGCGGGCAGACTCGCCCACGGAACGGCTCCCACAAGCCGTATTTTCTCCATAAAACAGTCAACCCGGGCGGAATCGTTACAGAGTGAAAGCGAATGCCGTGCTTCTACCACCGTAAATCTTAACGATCATTCTCATATGCCCCATAGACAACAGGGGCGCACATGATGGACTGTCTCTTATACA
>ENA-UAOW01000510-UAOW01000510.1-human-gut-metagenome-genome-assembly--contig:-NODE-510-length-17929-cov-8.485174_pt1 | contig 17929 bp, 17 predicted proteins | sample MGYA00243470_ERZ654559 | MGnify/ENA primary metagenome ERZ654559 (study PRJEB26926, sample SAMN06164851) | human gut metagenome | biome: ENVO:00009003; feature: ENVO:2100002; material: ENVO:00002003...
GAACAGTTGGGGCGTTGCCCCAAACCCCACAAGGGACGCTGTCCCTTGACCCTGCGAAGGGGCAAAGCCCCTCTCAACACCCATTGACCGGCAGAGCGGCTTGAGCGCGCTAAATCAACAAGTCTTTTCCGAAAGTTTTTCTTTTCCCTATCCCTACCTTTAGGAGGAAATCATGAGCTATCAGCGTATTGAACGCATTTCCGAGGAAGTCCGCCGCGAGGTGGATCGCATCATCCGCGACGAGGTCAGCGACCCCCGCGTGACCGGCACATTCTCCATCACCCGCGCCGAAGTCACCCGCGACCTTCGCTATGCCAAAATTTATGTCTCCGTGCTGGAGGACGATAAGCGCGAGCCGCTGATGAAGGCGCTGAGGAGCGCGGCGGGCTTTGTCCGCCACGAGCTTGGCAAGCAGATGGTCATCCGCTATGCGCCGGAAATCCAGTTCGTCAGTGACCAGAATATCGCCTATGGCGTGCATATCGCGCAGGTGCTGGCGCAGGCGCAGAAGAACCAGAGCGAAAATCAGCCGGAAGCGGCGGCCAACGAGGAAGAACCCGAAGCATGAATGGCTTTCTGAATATCCTCAAACCGCCGGGAATGACCAGCGCCGCCGTCGTGGGGTATGTCCGCCGCATGACGGGCGAAAAGCGCGTCGGTCATGCCGGGACGCTTGACCCCGAAGCGGCGGGCGTGCTGCCCATCATGATTGGGCGGGCGGCGCGGCTGTTCGACTATCTGGTGGATAAGGAAAAAAAGTATGTGGCGGAGTGCGCGTTCGGCGCGGCGACGGATACGCAGGACGCGACGGGCAAAATCATCGCGACAGGGGAGAATTACCCTGCTTTTTCCGCCGTGCAGGAAGCGGCGGAGCACCTTGTCGGCGATATTGAGCAGCGCCCCAGTATCTTCAGCGCCATCAAGCAGGACGGCAAGCCCCTCTACGAACGCGCCCGCGATGGCGAGGATGTCGAAGCCCCGGTGCGTATCGTGCATGTGGAATCCATCGAATTGCACGAGGAAACGCCCGGCCACGGCGTTCGCATGACGATTCGCTGCGGGCGCGGGACGTACATCCGCTCCATCTGCGACGATTTGGGGAAGCTGACGGGCTGCCCGGCGCATATGCGCTTCCTGCTGCGCGCGCAGAGCGGCGTGTTCACGCTGGACAGCGCGATGACGATGGAGGAAGCAGCAGCGTATCAGGCGCAGGGGACGCTGCAAAGTCACCTGCTGCCGCTGGATTACGGCATCCAGCACATGCCGCGTGCGGATGCGCCGGAATGGCTGCGCAAGCAGGTGTGCAACGGCGTGAAGCTGCCCGCGAAGAAGCTGCCCGGCGTATTGGCGCTGCCGGAAGGGCAGGTCACACGCGTGTATCTGCGGGACGAATTCTGGGGGATGGCGGCGCGGGAAGGGGAATTCCTCGTCTGGAAATGCCTGCTCCCGCCGGAGAAGGAGGAGAACAATGCGAATCATCCATGACCCGAAGCGCCTGAACCCCTGCGTGCTGGTGCTGGGGATGTTTGACGGCGTGCACCGCGGCCATCAGGCGCTGCTGATGCGCGGAGACGAGCTGGCGCAGGAGATGGTGTATCCGCTGGCGGTCTGCACCTTTCAGCCACACCCGCTGCATGTGCTTGCGCCGGAGAAAGAACCGGTGATGCTGACGACACTGCCGGAAAAAGCAACGGTCATGCAGTCCTTCGGCGTGGACGGGCTGTGCGTGACGACGTTTACACGGGCGCGCGCCAATCAGTCGCCGGAGGATTTTATGGCGGAACTGGTGGAGGTGTACGCACCGGTTGTGATTGTGTGCGGTTTTAATTTCACCTTCGGCGCGGGCGGCAAGGGCAATGGACAGATGCTCAAGGAGTACGGCAAGAAGCACGGCTTCCGCACGGTCATTGTGCCGGAAGTCGTGATTGACGGCGAAACGGTATCTTCCACGCGCATCCGCCGCTTGCTTGCGCAGGGCGATATGCACGAGGTCAACAACCTGCTCGGACGCGGCTACAGCATTGCGGGGCGCGTTGAAGAGGGCAAGCAGGTCGGGCGCACCATCGGCTTCCCGACGGCGAACATCACCATTCCGCCGCACAAGGCGCTGCCCGCGTTCGGCGTGTATGCCTGCTATCTGGAAACGAGCGGCGGCATTTTCCCGGCGGTGGTGAACGTCGGGCGGCATCCAACGCTGCCAGAAGGGCACGTCACGGTGGAAGCGCATGTGCTGGATGAGTTCCTCTCGCTGTACGGGCGGAACGTCCGGCTGACGTTCCTGAAATTCATGCGCCCGGAGCAGAAGTTCGACAGCATCGAGACACTGCGTGCGCAGATTGCGCACGATGCGGATGACTGCCGGACCTATTTCGCGCAATTGCAATAAACAAATCACCCGTGCATGGGGCAGAAAAGCCGATGCACGGGTGATTTTGGATGTTTCGGTCAATTTTTACCACCAGCAGTTTCCGCTGATGCCTCCCAGTAAAATGGCGATTGCTGCGACTGCCAACAAAATCAGGAGGTCTTTTCTGTGCATGGTGAATAGCGCAATGATAGTGAATGACAAGCGACAGCGGGGGCAAAGCAAGCGACAAATTTTGTTCATAGATTTTTCATAGTAGCCGGATTGAGATTTCACCCGACTTATGGTATTCTTATATTTGGGTTTTTGCACCCAAAATACATATAGAAAGTCAGGGCGCGAAACTATGGCGAAAAAAGAAGCGAATTTCGATTTATACATACATGATTTGTTGGTTGAAGCTGGCATCCAGGCAGACACACAAGGCAGTAATATTGTTCCTATCAATGAAGCACTGAAAACAGCGTCAAAGCACCAGACAGGCAAGGCAGGATTTCCAGAATACACGGCGGTTGTAGATGATTTTGTGCTTGTCATGGAAGATAAGGCAGACCGTGCAAACCTCTGCTTAAAAGAAGAGGACGGCACTATTTCTATGACTGTGCAGGCAACAACTAATTATGCCGTTAACGGTGCGCTGCATTACGCACAGCACATCTTGCAGAAAACCACTTACAAAAAGGTTTTTGCGTTCGGCAATGCCGGGGATAGCAAGCACCATACTTTACAGCCGCTATTTGTAGATAAGAATGGTTATAAGTGGCTGCCGGAAGTTCAGACATTTGAAAACTTTTCGGCAGCGCATATTGTGGAATATTACAAACGGCTTGTGCTCGAAGAAACGCCGCCGGAAGATATTGAACTTGCTGACATTCTGAAAAAGGCAAAGGAACTGCACGAATATTTGCGGAATTATGGCGGGCTTGGAGAAGACGAAAAGCCGCTTGTTGTATCTGCCATTCTTCTTGCTTTGCGTGAAAAGGAATACGGCTTTAATCTGAATCAGTTGACGGGTGACGCACTGGAAAGCAACACGGACGGTGCTATTCTGTACCAGTATCTTGAAAAGAATCTGCAACGCGCAAAAGTTGCCCCAGAAGTTAAAAAGCAGCGTGTGCTGAATCAATTCACGCTGATAAAGGACAGACCGCAGTTAAATACAAAGCGTCAGGATTTGTGCGATAAAACACCTCTGAAGTATTTTGCGGAATATATCAACAACAACATTTTTCAGGCGCTTGTATCAAATGGGCGTGAAGATTATCTGGGGCGTTTTTACGGTGAATTTGTTTCCTATTCAGGCGGTGACGGTCAGGCTTTGGGTGTCGTGCTTACACCCCGCCATATTACGGAATTGTTCTGCGAATTGGTAGATTTGAAACCTACCGATGTTATATTTGACCCATGCTGCGGCACAGGCGGTTTTTTGATTTCGGGAATGCACAAAATGCTGCGTGCTGCAAAGAACGATACAGAACGCAAGCATATCAAGCAGCAGCAAATTCACGGAATAGAAATTCGTGATGATATGTTTTCAATCGCTACAACGAATATGATTTTGCGCGGTGACGGTCAAAGCAATTTGATTTGTGAAGATTTCCTGGCACAAGACCCCGGCGAATTACAGTTAAAGGGTGGCGGCATTACAGTAGGCTTTATGAATCCGCCGTATTCACAGGCAAAAGGCAAAGACACGGCAAACCTTTCGGAATTGTGCTTTATCCGTCATTTGCTCAATTCAATCACAACAGGCGGGCGCGCTGCCGTGATTGTACCTGTGTCCGCTATGATTGGAAAGACAAAAGAAGATAAAGCGGTCAAGCAGGATATTTTGAAAAAACACACCTTAGAGGGCGTTATAAGTTTGAACAAAGACACATTCTATCGGGTTGGTACTGTTCCCTGCATTGCTGTATTCACAGCAGGCGAACCGCACCCGGCAGATAAGATTGCAAAGTTCATCAACTTTGAAGATGATGGCTTTGAAGTCAAAAAGCATTTGGGGCTTGTGGAAACCGAACGTGCAAAGGATAAACGGCAGTATCTTCTTGATTGCTGGCGTGGCAAGGTTGCGGATTTTCCGTCAAGTTTCATGGTAGAAACAACCGTTGAGGATACAGACGAATGGCTGCATTCCTTTTACTACTACAACGATGAAATACCAACAGAAGCGGACTTTATGAACAGCATTGCCGATTATCTGACATTTGAGTTCAACATGGTTACGCACGGAAAAGGGTATCTGTTCGGACAGAAAGGCGGTGACGGCAATGCTTGATTTGCACGATAGAGAATGGTTAGCAATTCCATTAAGCAGTGTTTTTTCGATTAAATCCACATCAAGTGGAATAGATAAGAATAAATTGATATATCAGTCTGGTAAATATCCGTATGTGACACGCACGGACACAAACAATGGAATCAACGATTTCATATGTGAACAACCTTCTTATGGCATGGATACAGGTAATTGTATTACTGTTGGATTGGATACGCAAACTGCATTTTATCAAGAAAATTCTTTCTATACAGGACAAAATATACAGGTGCTTAGAAACGATAAATTGAATGCGGTAAATGCAAAATTCCTTGTTCCACTAATAAAAAACACATTATCTATTTTTAGTTGGGGCGGAAACGGTGCAACATTGACGCGTTTAAGGCGCAGTAAAATTATGCTCCCTGTTGATGAATCCGGCAACCCTGATTATGCCTTTATGGAGCAGTACATCAAGGAGCGGGAACAGCAAATTATACAAAATTACATTGATTATATTGGTGATAATGTGCAAATCGGGGAGGAGGGGATAACGCCCCTTAACCAAAAAGAATGGAAAGAATTTTTTGTTGAAGATGTTGTCACCATTCTGCCGGGGCGTGATATATATGACGCTGAACGAATACCGGGGAAAACGCCTTATGTTAGTTCTTCCTCGGTCAATAATGGTATCTGCCATTTTGTCAATAACGCCAATGACACACTGGAAGCAAATTGCATTTCCGTTAATCGTAATGGGTCGGTAGGTTTTGCATTCTACCATCCGTACGAGGCATTATTTTCCAACGATTGTAGAAAGCTTCGTCCCAAATATAAAAGCAATTATATTTCACTGTTTATAGCAACGCAAATAACAGCACAGCGCAATAAATATAGTTATGGCTATAAAATGGGGACAGCGCGATTGAAACGGCAAAAGATTATGCTACCGACAACTGATAATGGAACTCCGGATTATGATTACATGGAGCAATATGTTAGACAGCAGATTGCAACATTAAAATTACAATACCTGCAAGAAAAAGTGACGGTCGCTATTTGACCGTCATTTTTTCCGCTTGCAGTACAGCTTCAAGTCTGCTTTGTAGCCCTCGAACGGGTCAATGCGGACAATATCATACTGCACGCCCCGGAACAGTATCATGTGGCTTGTGGTAAGGTCTGCCCGGTAGCCGATTTGAAACAGCGCTTCTTCGTCAAGCTGTGTGGTAACGCTGTACAGTTCTTTCATGGATAGTTGCCGGAAATACGCCCACACATTCAACGCAAAGGGGTTCAGTTGCCTTTGGCGTGCAGCCGCTGCCGTTGGGGAAGTTCCAACCAGCCTTGTGCCGCTTTTCCGTTTTTCATACAAGGGCGCACCGTTAATGTTTGCAATGCTTGACTGAAAAAAATGGTACGGGCTTCCTTATCCCTCCAGCGCCGTTCGCAGACAAATCTCCAGCCCCTTCGCTGCATCCACGGCGGAAACGACATCCTCCGTCGGAACATGCACGAACACGCCCTCGCCGCCGACAGTCAGCCCACGGTCAAGCAGCGCAAAATACAGGTCGTTGCACACATATGCCCCAGCGGTCAGGCTCAAATCAGCAGGAAGCCCGGCGGACTTCATGGCGTCCACCATGCGCAGGACGTTCAGGCGCGTCATGTGCGCATCGGGACGCTTCGGGTCAATCTTCTCGCCGGCGTACAGCACATCCGCATTATCCGCAATCGCGGCGCGGCGGTAGTTTACCGCAATCAGCTCCGGCGTGATGGCCTTGCGTCCACCCGCAACGCCGCAGCAGAGCGTGACTGCCGGGCGAATCCGCCGCATCATCTCCACCAGCAAATCGCCCGCCTGACCGTAGCAGACCGGCAACCGCATCCGGTATACGGCGTGCCCCGCAATCGTCTCCGGCAAAAGCGAAACTGCCTCCCATGAGGCATTGCGGCTGCTGCCGCCGAACGGTTCAAAGCCTGTGACAAGAATTGACATAGCGCATCCCCTCCGCCCCTTATCATACCCTGCAATCGCCCGCAAGTCAATACTTGCCCCGTGCCGTCAAGTGTGTTATAATATAAGTGATATGCGCAAAGGAGGATTTCCCTATGCTGAAAAAAATCGCGTCCTTCACCATCAATCATGATACGCTCACGCCCGGCATGTACGTTTCCCGCATCGACGGCGACTGCGTGACCTACGATCTTCGGCTGAAATTCCCCAATCAGGGGGATTATGTGGCGCAGCCCGCCCTGCATACGCTCGAACACCTGATTGCGACGTTCGTGCGCTCTTCTACCGCATCGGAGCAGGTGGTGTATTTCGGGCCGATGGGCTGCCGGACGGGGTTCTACCTCATCCTCCGCGACAGCATGAGCAAGGCGGACGCTTTGCAGCTTGTGCGCGACGCATTCCGTTTCGCGGCGGATTTTGAGGGCGAAATTCCCGGCGCGAAGAAAATTGAGTGCGGTAATTATCTGGAGCATGATTTGACCGGTGCCAAACAGGAAGCCGCGGCGTACTGCGGCGTGCTGTCCCGCTGTTCTGAAGCGGCCATGGTTTATCCGGATTAAGGCAGGAGGCCGCGCATGAAGAAAATTGCAATGTTGGGCGACCTGCACGGCAACTTGACGGCGACGCTGGCAATGGAAAAGGCGCTGAAGGACTATCACGTTGATGAAATCTGGTTTCTGGGCGACGCGGTGGGCAAAGGGCCGCAGTCGCGCGAGACATGCGACTGGGTGCGGGCAAACTGCACCCGCTTCGTCGGTGGCAACTGGGATTATGGCATCGGCGGCAAGCGCTTCGCCGCGGATAACTATTTCTGGGATCAGCTGGGCGAAGAGCGCATGAACTGGCTGAACACGCTTCCGCTGGACATGGACGAGTGGATTAGCGGCACGCATTTTCGCTTTTTCCACGGCCGCCCTGTGACGGACTTGATGCTTGTGCAGCATGACAAGAGTGTTCTGGCACAGCCTTTCACAGCGAATGGCAAAGTTTACGGCGGCGTAGTTTTTGCCGACAGTCACCGTCCGTTCCTGCGGACGCTGGATGTGGGCTACATTGTCAACACGGGCAGCGTTGGCAACAGTATGGGCGTCCCGAAAGCCCACGCGGTGATTGTCGAGGGCGATTTCGGCTCGCGTGAACCGGGTGTTCTGCTGATGTCGGTGATTTCTGTGCCATATGATAATGAAGCCGCGGCAGAGGTTGCACGCAGGGATGCGCACCTCCCGCACCGGGAGGCGTACATTCGGGAAATCCTCACGGGGATTTATTCGCGGTGATGCTGGCGCTCCTCAGCACCCCTTGCGGGGGCATTTCCCTCATGCTAATTGATTTTGTTGTTGCAGAGGGAATCGCCTCTGCGGAGGCGACCAAAGGGCATGAAAACAGACGAATGTCTGCGGTCGCCCTTTGGAAACCTTCGGGTCGCACCCATGTTTATTGGCTTTTACCGGGACAGAACCAAACAAATCAACACATTAGCGTATTAAAGCGAAAAGTTCTGGAAAAAGGCAGGGATTCCTCTCTGCCTTTTTCAAATACTTCAGCGATACAGCACTTCGTGGCGCTTCGGGCCGTTGGAAACCATCTTAATCGGCACACCGCACGCATTCTCGATGAACTCCACATACTTGCGGCAGTTTTCCGGCAGCTCGTCATACGACTTCACGCCGCGAATATCACATTTCCAGCCGGGCAGCTTCACATACACAGGCTTGCAGCGCATCAGCGTCGGGGTCGCCGGGAATTCCGTAATCTGCTTGCCGTCCACTTCATAGGCAACGCACACCGGAATCTCGTCCAGATAGCCCAGCACATCCAGATTCGTCAGCACAACCTGCGTCGCGCCCTGCACCATCACGCCGTAGCGCGTCGCCACCGCGTCGAACCAGCCGACATCGCGTGCACGGCCTGTCGTTGCGCCGAATTCGCCTGCGTCACCGCCGCGGCGACGCAACTCGTCACCCGCAGCACCTTCCAGTTTCGAGACGAAAGCACCCGCACCCACGCAGGACGAATACGCCTTCGTGACGCACACAATGTCCGTCATGTCGCGCGGAGAAACGCCCGCACCCACGCAGCCGTAGCCCGCCAGCGGCGAGGAAGACGTCGTGTAGGGATAAATGCCGTGGTCGGGATCGCGCAGAGAGCCAAGCTGACCTTCCAGCAGGATGGTCTTGCCCTCCTTGTTTGCCTGATAGAGGAAGTGCGTCGTGTCCGCGACCATCGGGCGAATCTTCTCCGCCAGCCCCTGCAGATACGGCACCAGTTCGTTCACATCAATCGGCGGCTGATGATACAGGTGCTCCAGCAGCACATTCTTCTTCACCAGCGCGATTTCCAGCCGCTTGCGCAGCAGCTCTTCGTCGTACAGCTGGCAGACCTGAATGCCCACCTTCGCGTATTTATCGGAATAGAACGGCGCAATGCCGCTTTTGGTGGAGCCGAACGCACTCTTGCCCAGGCGCTCTTCCTCCAGCTTGTCAAATGCAATGTGATAGGGCATCATCACTTGGCAGCGGTCGGAAATCATCAGCTTAGGCATCGGCACGCCGCGGGACGTGAGAGACTCCAGCTCGCTCAGCAGCGCCTCGATGTTCAGCGCCACGCCCGGCCCGATGACGTTGACCACGTTTTGATGGAAAACGCCGGACGGCAGCAGATGCAGCGCAAATTTGCCGTATTCATTGATGATGGTGTGACCCGCATTCGCGCCGCCTTGGAAGCGGACAACCACGTCGCTTTCTTCCGCAAGCAGGTCGGTCACCTTGCCCTTGCCTTCGTCGCCCCAGTTAGCGCCTACAATGGTACGAACCATTTGGAACATCCTCCTTGAGCGGCAGACAGAAACCTCTGCCGCAATTTTCGGCATTACGTCTTATTATGCAGCATGTGTCAGCCGATGTCAAGCGAAAAACAAAAGAAAGCCGAGCAAAATGTTCTTTTCAACGAAATTCCGAATGTTCGGCTTTTGATTTTCTCATCGGATTTTCATGACACGGCGGAAAAAGTATGCTATAATGATGAAAACTCGCTGTGCAAAGGGGGAAAATGCGGTGGAGAACTTGATTCCGCGCTGGTATCGGGAACTGGAACTGTTTCGCGGCGTAAAGCCGCTGCTGGTGCTGGAGGGGTGCGTGATGGATCAGGTGCGCGTGCCGGTGACGGGTTCGGTGGCGGAGGATACGCTGCTGCCGCTGAGCGCGTTCCTGAATGCGTACCTGTCCGATGCCGGGTATGAGCAAGTAGTGTTCTATTCCAATCTGGTGGGGCTGATGAACCCGTATGCGCCGGAGATGCTGGATAATTTCGCGAAAACGAATCAGGCGGAAGTCGTCAGCGGGGCGATTCCGGCGGAGTTCAAGGGGAACGACGCGAATACCGCGCCGAACATCATCCGCCGCGCCATGATGCAGGGTAAGCACGCGACCGCCGTCGTGATGGAGATGGCGAGCCGCTATATCGTCACGCCTGACCGCCTCGACCAAATGGAGGTCAACAGCTTTAATCTCCTGCTGCAAGCGTCGCTGTCCGCCGCGACCGTCCGCACGGCGCAGGGAAAGCTGCCGAATCTGCTGATTTTGCTGGTCAATAAGCTCAACGACCTGCCCGCGTGGTTTTATCTGGACAACCCTGTTTGCAAGACGATTACGCTGGAAGCGCCCGATCGCGACGAGCGGATGCGGTTCCTGAGCGGCAGCGCGTGGCCATCGTTCTTCGATGCGGCGGTGTACCGCACGGACATGCCCTATTATCAGCAGCATCCGGACGATTTGCGCAAGCTGCGGGAGAAGTTCGTTGGACTGACCGAAGGCATGAGCTTCACCGAGCTTGACGCGCTCCGCCGTATGAGCCGCAGCCAGTGTGCGCCGATTCGCGACCTGTGCAGCATTGTGGATTTGTACAAGTACGGCATCCATGAAAATCCGTGGGCGAAATTGTCGATGGAGAGCCTCAAAACGGCGAAAACGGACTTCCAGAAGCGCATCAAGGGGCAGGACACGGCGCTGGAACGTTCGCTGGATGTCATCAAGCGCGCAGTGACGGGGCTGAACGGCGCGAATTCCTCCGGCACGGGCAAGCCCAAGGGCGTGCTGTTCTTCGCCGGGCCGACCGGCACGGGCAAGACCGAAACCGCCAAGGCACTCGCGGAAAAGATTTTCGGCGACGAATCCGCCTGCGTCCGCTTTGACATGAGCGAATACGGGCAGAGCCATTCCGACCAGAAGCTGCTTGGCGCACCGCCCGGCTATGTCGGCTACGAGGCGGGCGGGCAGCTGACCAACGCCGTGAAGAAGAACCCGTTCTGCATTCTGTTGTTTGACGAAATCGAGAAGGCGCATCCGTCGATTTTCGACAAGTTCCTGCAAATTCTGGAGGACGGGCGATTGACCGACGGGCAGGGTCACACGGTCTATTTCTCTGAGACGATTATCATCTTTACCAGCAATCTGGGTATGTACGTCAAGGATGCGCTGGGGCAGCGGCACCAAAACGTGTCGTATGACATGACGTATGACGAGGTGACGCGCCGCCTGCGCGAAGCCATCGGGGACTACTTCAAGCTGGAGCTGGGACGTCCCGAAATTCTCAACCGCATCGGCGAGAACATCGTTATCTTCGACTTCATCCGCCAGGAGGCAGGGCAGGCGATTCTCCGCGCGCAGGTGGACAAGCTCATCCGCCGCCTGAAGGAGCAGAAAAACCTGACGCTCGTCATCCCGGATACGAGCTACCAGCAGCTGTCCGACGCGGCGCTGGCGGATTTGACCAACGGCGGGCGCGGCATCGGCAATCAGGTGGAGGCGCTGCTGATCAACCCGCTTTCGCGCTACCTGTTTGACAGCGGCATTATCGAAAACGCGACGGTGACGGTGGTTGCCTTCGAGACGGCTGCCCAGCCGCCCGCGCTCCGCTGTACCACAACCAAGGAGGAAAACACATGACAGGCTATTCACCGCGCCGCCGCGCTTCGATACTCAGCGACATGGCGGATATTGCGCAGGACTTGTGGGCAAGCGTTCCCGAAACCGTTCCGGCGGAAAAACCGACCGCGGTTCGGGACGAACCGACCGCGCCCCAAGCACCGCAAACCGCGCAGAATCCCGCGAAATCCGCCGATTCAGCACCCAAAGCCACCTATGCGGACGAAAAATCGCTGCCCTTTACCGAACTGTGGAAAGTGGCGGATGAACCTATCGACTGGACGGAAGTACTGTCCTCCCCAATACCGACTGACGGTCTGGTTTCGGCGGAGAACTGGGCACTCTACCGCCAATATGCCGACAAAGTGCTCTCCGGCGACACGGCGGCATACCTTGGCGTGCTGAAAGCCGTTGACCCGATGAGAGACCTTGCGCCCTACACGTCGTCGCTCTCCGTTGCGACGCGCGATGCGGACGTGATGCTGGCGACGTTTGCCGTGCGGGACGACCTGCTGGACAGTGACGGCGAACACTATTTGTGCGGCTTGTCGCTGCGGATCGCGCGGGACTTGTTCGCGACGCTGCCCGTGACGCACGTCATCGTGACCGCGACGCAGAAGGAGCAGCCCATCAAGCGCGTCGATTTCCCGCGCAGCGCCATGCAGAACGCGCGCTTCCAGTTCGTTGATCCGGTGGCGTTTGTGGGGCAGATGAAGGAAACATGAGCAAATACAACACCCTCTGGGACTATGTGCGTTCTCAGTCTGCGCCGCTGCTGACGCTTTCCTTCGATGAAATTCAGCAGATTGCGGGCATTCCAATTGACCATTCCTTTCTGCAATATAAGAAGGAACTGACGGCATACGGCTGGCAAGTCCAGAAAATCTCCATGAAGGGGCAAACGGTTTGCTTTGCCAAAATAGATTCCTGATACCCGCATTTCACCCCGCTGGCGAAAGAAACGTCAGCGGGCTTTTTTCTCCCCAAATTTGCGAAAAAACAGCCCCCTGCTTCGACGCTTTTGCCCGTTTGATTGCCGTATTATGATTCCCTACGGCAAGGGAGGGGACAGGCATGACCGAAGTGCTGACACGGGAGAAGAAGGCGGCATGGACAGCGTGGCGGAGCGCATACAAAAGCGGCACGGGACGGAAAATCCTGCGGCAGGCGGGCAGAATCCTGCTGGGGGCTGCACCGGGGTTTGCACTCGCGTTCTCGGACATATGCGGCGTGTCGGCGGGCGCGTGGGCGGCGTACGGCATGGCGGCAGCGTCGTGCGGACTGGTGACGTACCCGGTGTCACTGGGCATCGCGGCGGCGTTTTTGATGCGGATGCTCTGGGGACTGACGACGCGCTGGGAGCTGCTCATCGGCGCTGTGCTGGTGCTGCTCTCACCGCATGTGCTTAGGCAGAGAAACGGTGCGTTCCCGCTGATTGCGACGAGCTTGGCGCTGCTGCCGGGGGCAATCATCGGCGTGTGGCAAGGGTCGGCGGCGACGCTGCTCTTTGGCATCGGCACCATTCTGCTGGGAACGCTCTCCGCGCCGGTTATGCGCCGCGCGATTGAGAGCATCCGCAGCGGAAGAAGTTTCGAGACGCTCGAAAGCCGACTGTCGGTTGGGTATCTGCTGCTGATGCTCTTGTGCGGCGGCGCGCGGATGATGCTGCCGTATGTAAACCTTGGCGTGACGGCGGCGGGGCTGATGACGATGGCGGCAGCGGTGTATCTGGGGGGGTGCCCCGGCTGCGTGATGGGGCTGATGGCGGGCGTGACGCTGGCTTTACAGGGACTTCCGCTGAGCGTGACGGTCGCGCTGTCGCTGGGCGGTTTCCTCGCTGGCATGGGGCAGATGACCGGGCGGCGGATGGTGCCGTGCGTACTGTTTGCGCTGGGAACGGGCGGAATGCTGGCGTACACGGGGACAATCGCGTGGGGAGCCTTGGGTGCGGCGGCGGCTGCTCCGCTTATCATGGGCGTGCTGCCGCGGGAGGCAGACGAATTTCTCCGTCAGCAGACGCGGCGGTTTCATCCGCTGCCCGATGCGCCGGGGGATGCGTATGCTGCCTATGCCCTCCGCCGCTGGGAAAAGACGGTCGGCGATATGGCGCGCGCTGTGCCGTCGCCCGTGGGACTGGGTGAAAAGCGCACGCCGCAGTGGTGGGAAGAGCATCTGTGCGCCTCCTGCCCGGAGCGGGCAGTGTGCGGATGCATGAACACAGAATTGGGACAGAGCCGCGCCGAATACATCTGGAAAGCGCACGAGGCGTCGGACGAGGTGTGGGCACAGCGGCTTGAATCACTTCGGGGACTGGGGTGCGCACGGCTGTATCAGCTGATGGACAGCATGAACCTGCTGCGCGCTGAGAACGCGGACGAGCAGCGCATTATCCGGCGCGCATGTCAGCAGCGGGACATGCTGGTGACGCATCTCACTGCGCTTTCGAGCAGCGCAAGGCATCTGGCGGCGCTGTCCAGCGGCGAAAGCTGGTGGGATGAGCAGTACGCGCGCAAGCTCCGCCGCGCCTTGGCGGAGGAGGAAGCAATGGCGCGCCTGTCGTTCGTGCGGCAGGTGGATGGGCACTTGCAGGTAGCCTATGAACTGCACGGCGCAGGCAGCGCGGATGAGCAGGCGGCGCAGTTGTGCGGCATCACAAGCCGATGCCTTGGCAAGCCGATGACGATTGCCGAGCGCGAGCGGGCGCATGTCCGCCTGACGGAAATGCCGCTGATGATGGTGGAGGCGGGTGCGGCGAGCCGGTGCATCGCAGGCGCGGATATTTGCGGCGATACGTTTTCGCTGGGGCAGTTGCAGGACGGGCGATTTGTGGCGGCGCTGTCCGACGGCATGGGGCACGGGAATCAGGCGGCGCTGGAATCGCGTCAGGCGGTGGAGCTGCTGCGGATGTGTCTGGATGCCGGGTACGACCGGGCGCAGACGCTTACGGCGGTCAACGGCATGATGCTGCTGGCGGGGCAGGGGGAGCGGTTCACGACGGTGGATTTGTTCCTGCTGGACTTGTGGACGGGCAAGGCGTCGCTGGACAAGCTCGGCGCGGCGGGCAGCTACCTGATGCAGGAGGAAGGCTTGTCGCTGTTGGGCGGCGACGCGCTGCCGCTGGGGATACTGGAGAACGTCGAAAGCGGGGAGAAACTGATGCAGCTGCATCAGGGGGACACGCTGATTCTGCTCTCCGACGGCGTGGAGGATGCCTATGAAAATCGGCAGTCCATGGAAGAGACGATTCGCGACGCCTTGACGCTCGAAACTGCGCAGGATGCCGCAAACGCGATTTTGACCGGTGCGCAGTCCGGCGACACCGCCCCTGCCGACGACCAAACTGTGCTGGTGCTGCGCTTGATTCGCGCGCGGGCGGATGCGAAGATTGAGGAAATGTATCAATAGAATGAAGCACTTTTCCATAAATCGGCTGACAAAAAAGCAGAGCAGCGAATGAAAAAAACGAAAGGCTTTACAATGCCGCATCAAATCAGTATAATAGACCCCGAAAGGATGATGCGGATGTGGAAGAAGAACCGCTGGATGCGTCCGGAACGGGTAATGGCGCTTGGATTTCTCGCGCTGATTCTGCTGGGCGGCGTGCTGCTGTCGCTGCCGTGCGCCGCGCAGAATGGACGAAGCATCGGATTGGGCAACGGCTTGTTTACGGCGACGAGCGCGGTCTGCGTGACGGGGCTTGTAGCCGTCGATACTGGAACGACTTTTTCGCTCTTTGGGCAGCTGACGCTGCTTTTGCTCATCCAGATTGGCGGTCTGGGCTTCATGGCGTTCGCGACGCTGACGATGATGCTGCTGGGACGAAAAATCGGTCTGCGCGACCGGATGCTCCTGCGCGAATCCATGAATACAAGCGGATTGTCGGGGCTGGTGCGCCTGACGCGCTGGTACTTGACGGCGGCGCTGGTCATCGAGGGCGGCGGCGCGGTACTGCTTGCAATTCGCTTCGTGCCGCTGCTGGGCTGGGGGAAGGGCGTGTACTTCAGCATTTTCCACGCCATCAGCGCGTTCTGCAACGCGGGCTTTGACCTTTTCGGACATTTCTCCAGCCTGACCGCGTTTCAAAATGAACCGATGGTGCTGCTGACCATCAGCGCGCTGATTGTGTTGGGCGGTACGGGGTTCGCTGTGCTGGGCGAGGTCACCCGTCAGCGCTTCCAGTGGCGAGAATTGTCGCTCCACAGCCGATTGGTGCTGGGCATGACAGGCGTGCTGCTTGTGCTGGGCACGGCATTCTTCTGCCTGACCGAGTGGCGCAATCCGGCGACGCTTGGCGGCATTTCCGGCGCGGAAAATAAACTCGTAAACGCCCTCATGCAGTCCACAACGATGCGCACGGCAGGCTTCAACTCGGTTGACCTCGCGTCCATGCGACAGTCCAGCAAGCTGATGAGCATCATCCTGATGTTCATCGGCGCGTCGCCCGCATCCACCGGCGGCGGCATCAAAACGACAACCGTCGCGGTGCTGGCGCTGACGGTCTGGTCGGTTATCCGCGGCGACGCGGACGTGCAGCTGGCGCGTCGGCGCGTTCCGCCGGGACTGATTCGCCGTGCGCTGGCGATTGTGAGCATCTCGCTGGCGATGGCGCTGGGCGGAACGATGCTGCTGACGCTGCTGGAAGGCGACGGGCAGCCGTTCCTCGACATGATGTTTGAGGCGTTCTCCGCGATGGCAACGGTCGGCGTGTCCAGCGCCGGAACGCCAAACTTGACGGCGGGCAGCAAAACCGTGCTGGCGCTGATGATGTTCTTCGGGCGTGTCGGCCCGCTGACGATGGCAAGCGCGCTGGCGAGCCGGCAGAATCGCAATGCGTCAAAGATTCGCTACCCAGAGGAAGAGATTACGATTGGGTGACAATTCAGACGCGAAAACGCACTTTTCGATCAGAAATGCTGGTAAAATCGAGGGGGTGTGCTATAATGACAGCATCCCCCGATGAAGAACGAAAGGAGCGAGAAATATGACGAAGAAGCCGATTATTACGGTGCTGGAAATGCTGCTGGCTGCCATTGGCATCGTGAACGGCGCTGTCCTGCTGGCGCATCCCGCGGAAAGCAGTCTTGTTTGGGCGCTGATGGACATCATTTGCGGCGTGCTGTGCTTCGGCGTGGGCGCACATTGGCTGATTGTCAAGAAGCGCGGCGTGACGGCAAGCGCATGGAAAATCGAACTTAGGCTGATGATTCCTGTTTTTGCCGCGTCGATTGTGCTGCTGCTTTTGCCCGTGGAGGGGAAAGACTACTATCAGCAGATGTTCTGGCTGATGATGAGTTTTGCGCTGGGGTCTGATGCGTGGGTGCTGAAGCAGCAGGTAGAGAACAACTGGCACGAGTCGAATGCGGGAAGCGAAAAGAAACTGTTTTGGAAAATTATACTGGTTGCCGATATTGTACTCTTTATTACGCTTGTGGTGCTGATGCTGATTCGCGGGCAAGAAGCGGTGCATCAAAGCCTTTTCTGGATGAGTATCATCGTAATTCAAATACAGACTGTACTGAACAAGAAGCAGCCCAATGAAGCCGAAGAAGCAGAAAAGCGCGCGGAGCAGGAGAAGAATCAGTATGACCCGGATTTGATGCACGATAGGTACGAGTGAGCGTTTCGGGCGAGAAAAACGAAAGGGGCAAGTTCATGCGAAAGGAACATCCGGCGATTGTAGCGCTCGAAATGCTGCTGGCGCTGACGATGCTGATTCATGCCGTGGTGCTGATGGCGCAGCAGCCGGAGGGTGCGGCGTGGTGGCTGGTGCTGGACGTCGTGGGCGCTGTGCTGTGCCTTGCGGTGAGTACGCATTGGCTGATTTGCCGGAAGCGCGCCGGGACGAAATACCTTTGTGGAATCGAACTGACGCTGATTCTCGTGTTCATTGGCACCGCGCTCGTGCTGCCCTATCTTTCGGTGGAGACGAAGGAATATCAGCTGCTCCTTTGGGCGGAGATGAGCGCCTTGCAAATCAGGAATGCGCTGGACATGTGGAAACGCAAAGCGGAGCTGGAATGCCAATGGAAATGGCGGGGAACGACCCACGATTATCTCATTCTGGCGATTGGCGTTTTCGCTGTGCTGATGCTCGCGCATCTGATTCGCTTCGGCGAAAAGGCTTACTATATGTCGATGTTCTTCATGGCGGCGTCGCTCGTGTGTCTCAATAATGAAGTCATGCTTGCGCAGGACGATGAAGACAAGAAAGCAGAGAAACAGACGGAAAATTCCGCGCAGGAATGACCCGTCAGGCGCATAAGCTGTTGGGCGGGGGCGTCCCTCAATCAACACGCGGGCGTTGTATGCAGAAGTCACCAACTCAATCGCGAAAAAGGGAGTCCAGAGGGTCGAAGACCCTTTGGCGG
>ENA-UAOW01000526-UAOW01000526.1-human-gut-metagenome-genome-assembly--contig:-NODE-526-length-17664-cov-8.387813_pt1 | contig 17664 bp, 8 predicted proteins | sample MGYA00243470_ERZ654559 | MGnify/ENA primary metagenome ERZ654559 (study PRJEB26926, sample SAMN06164851) | human gut metagenome | biome: ENVO:00009003; feature: ENVO:2100002; material: ENVO:00002003...
CTACACTTATGCGATCGTCGGCAGCGTCAGATGTGTATAAGAGACAGGCTCAGAACATTTCGGGAAAAGTAGTGGATGAGGAAAATAATCCACTGCCTTATGTTAGTGTTATTCTTCAAAGTGTTCAGGATTCATCATATGTAGGTGGAGTCGCCACGAATACTGAAGGTTTATTCGCTTTGCCAGCAAAGGCAAATAGAGAGTATGTATTGATTGTATCTTATATTGGGTATCAAACTATCAATAAAATCTGTAAGGCTGGAGATGTTGGTTCTATCATATTAAAAGAAGATGTAATGATGCTTAAAGAAATCAGTGTTGTTGCCTCGAGAACTCAACACGATGCAAATGGCTACACTGTCAATCTTCGGTCATCAGGAATAGTTAAAGGCAAACAGTCTTCAGATGCATTGGCTTTTCTTCCTGGTGTAACTAATGAGGATGGTAATTATAAAATTAATGGATTACCTGTAAGTGAGATATACATAGATGGAGTAAAGCTCTCATCTGCTAACGAACTAAAAAATCTACCAGCAGATATGATTGACAAAGTGAGTGTAAAGTATTTGGCAGGTAGTAATCAGAATGCAGCAATGACTGGCGGTACAGTTGAAATCTCCTTGAAACAACCACTTAAAGGTGGATATTACGGAGCATTGACAGGTGGATTAACTTTCTATCCTTCGTACGGTTTTAGTAATGAAAATCTTGGTGGTATTATGTACTATCGTCATAAAAACTTAAGCATTTACGATAACTTGTCATTGAATTTCAATCAACCAGAGGAGACTGCTGAGCAAATAATCTGGGACCAAACTTCCAATTTGCGTACTGAAATAGATGAAGAGACTCGCTATAAAGGACATACAATAAACAATCGTTTGAGTCTTACACAACAGATTAATGAAAAGAATACTATCGGAGGTAGTTATTATATCTCCACAAATAAACTCAACACATTCTCTAATACTATTGGCAGAGATGTAAATGCTATTCAGTCTATAATTGATAGCAAAAATAGCTATCTTGATCAGGAAGCCACATTGAAATATACATCTATACTAAGCAAACGTGGAACAACACTTGAAATCATTGGAGATTATTTCAACCGCCAATCAGATAGCAAATCCGATTATTTATATAGCGACAATACATATAGTGTTTCTGGAGATAAATCTTCATTGAATATGTACAAGTTTTCAATGGATTTAACAGATCCCCGCAGCCAGAAGTTGGTGTGGAAATATGGTGTCTCAGTGCAATATATATCATCAGATTATACCCCAATGATTAATACCATTGAAAACTCAAACCGTTTCCAAACAAGTCAAATAGCAACACGTACAAGTGGTTTGATTCCACTTGCATATGTTTCGGCAATGGGTCAGATTTGGAAGATAAGATATAGTGCGGGGCTAAATGTTCAATTGAATAAGATTCAGTATGAAACATTAGACAATAATTCAAAGTCTTCAGATATTCAGTGGGGAATAAACCCAATAGTTCAGTTGATGATGCCACTTGACAAGAAAGGCAACCATGCTTTAATGCTTAACTACAAACGTACCCTTGATGATATTCCCTATGCTGCAATTTCATCAACAATCCGTTGGAGTGATCCATATAACTACACAGTTGGCAATCCTAATTTGAAATCGCCTACAGCAGATATGGTTATTGCTGGTGTATCTTTGTTTCGTAATATCTTGAACCTAACAGCAGTTTATGCTCACTCGAAAGATGTCATTTATTGGGAGACTATGCAGAGCCCGACTGCATCAGATGTGTTTTATACAACACCTGTCAATCTACGAGCTGAAAATATGTATGGAGTTGGAGCTGAAATTAATTGGAGTCCCGTAAAGCCGTGGACTATGAAATTATCAGGTCGTCTTGAAATACATCCTGAAGATTTAACATTAGGTGGTATCTATTATGGAGAGACAAGACTTCGTCAATATTATGTGATGTATAATACTTTCAGCTTTAAGCATGGTTGGGGTGGAATGTTAAATCTCATGTTTGAACCAACTTACAAGACATACGACAGAACATATCATATGGTTTATAATGTAGGCGGTCAGATTTATAAGAATATGTACAAAGACAAATTGCAATTAACCCTTACCTTTAATGCTCTTGGAGACCGTCGCAAGTATGACCGATATACCAATGGCAGCAAGATAACTTATAATTATACTACACCAGTGCAGAATATAGGTTTATCACTTATATGGCGACTCTCAGGTGGCAAGAGTGTAAGTGTTAATACTGTAGAGAATGGTTCCCAGAATTACAAGGAGATTAAAGATATTAGGTAGTAGGTTATGTCTCGATTCCATTTCATAAAACAACATGATGCAATGCAGTGTGGTATTGCTTGCTTAGCGATGGTATGCCCTTATTATGGTAAGAATTATTCGTTGGATACACTGACTGAAATCTGTAATACTGCCAATGAAGGCGTTTCATTACTTGGCATTTCAGATATAGCTGAACGACTCGGAATGCATACGATTATTGGGTATTCATCCATAGCCCAATTAAGTAAAATCACATTGCCTTGTATCTTGTAGTGGAATCAGAACCATTTTATTGTACTTTATAAAATTAGGTGGAAGAGATATTATATGGCAGATCCCAAAGAAGGATTGATAAAGTATAATGAATCAGGGATTAAACGACATTGGATAAGTGTTAGTTATGATGATGAAGAAAAAGGAGTTGCAATGTTTTTGAAGCCCTCAAATTATTTTTTGTAATTTGACGAATGATTAGTAATCATGACAACTATTTATCGAAATTATTTTAGTAATTATAGTGTCCTATAGATATAAAAATCCCCCGGAAAAATGTATTTCCGGAGGATTTTAATAAGTTTTTATGTCTGTATAAAAAACAGTATTTTTAAAATAATTAAAGGGACTGTCTAACAAGCTTGTAGACAGCCTCTTTTTTATTTGTGTCTTATTCGACGATGGTTACCCGGTTAAGCGGGTTGCTGTCAAACATATTGGCGACACCGCCTTTGGCTTCTACTTTCAGTTGATTCGGATTAACACCGTAATCTTTGGTCAGGATTTTGAATACATTCTCGGCGCGTTGACGGCTGAGTTGCATGTTGAATTCAGGTGTTCCGGTTGCTTTATCCGCATATCCGATAATGGTATAGACTTTGTTCGGATTTTGCTTGATCGTTTCTGCTACATATTTCAGGTTGACTTTATCCCGGGCCGTAATATTGGCACGATTGATGGTGAAGAAAATAGCTAACGGAGCCATTACTGTTTCTTTTTCAACTTTTACGTCTTGTTTCATGGCTCTGGTACGGTCGAGATCTTCCAGTAATTTCCGGTTGTGCGCCTGTTGTTCGGCTAACTGAGCACGTGTTGCTTCCAGTTGTTGTGTTGTAGCAGCCAGAGCTATGTCTTCTGCCATAACAACCGGTTGCATGCTGCGTTGGAAGTGACGTTCGTTGAATTTGTAGGTAAAACCTGCAGTTACGCTTAAGATACCGTTGGCTCTCTTACCTCCCGGCTCACCGGCAAATTTCTTTTCAAATACCGAACCGCGGATTTCTACGTTCAGGTCAAAAGCATCGGAAAGACGCATTTTGTTGATCAAACCTGCATTTGCCGTGAATACATTGTTACTGGCAGAGCGACAAGCATGCATGATACCGAATCCTAAATAAGGAACGGCTTCGTAAAAACGATCCGTACGATAGCCGCCGATCCAGTTAGAAAGGTTCAAAAGCACGTCTCCGTGAACATTGAACTGTTTCCAGTTTTGTTTGTACAAACCGTCTTTGTCGGGACTGCCTGTTACATACATGTTATTGGGATCATAGGTGAATCCTTTTAATGTAAAACCACTTACCTGGGCACGTAAGCCGATGGTAGGTACGAGCCATTTACCTATGGAAAAATCGAAAGACGGAGCAATACGTTTCCCGAATTTACCCTGGGAGTCATTTTGTCCGAAATAAACCTGACCTCCTGCACCGATGGATATAAACCAATTGTCCCAGAAACCATTGGTTACATAGCCACTCCAGGAAGTGTTCCTCTCCTGTACCACTATTTCAGTACTTTCCTGCGCGAATGACAACAATGGTACCCACGCGATTAATAACATTACTAGTTTCTTTTTCATCTTTTTTCGTTAGTTTAGTTTTCAGTTATAACGTTACGGTAATTTCAAGGGTTTCTTTCTTTAACTAATTTTTCTTTGTGATCTGTTTCCTGTTTTATTGTTTTAAATCCGTTGACTTATTTCCCTTTTTCGTAAATACCTTGAATTTAGTTCTTTAAATTTTTGAAATGTATGACTATTCTAAAGGTCTGTTCTTGTTGTAAAATGTCAAAGAACCCGAATTCAAAAGAGTTACGGGATTTTTTCAGATAAGTTTTAATAAATGACCCAATTTTTGATTTACGGTTATAAAAAATCGATAAATGATAACCGATATTGGTAATTCAGATGTTGATCTCTCCCTGAATAATTAAAAATTTAAAGTTTAGACCTGCTTTTTGCCGATAGTAATTCTTTTATATTTTGACTTGTTTCGGGCTGAAAACAATAAATAAAATTTGAAAACTTTTTTGGTTTTTAAAGTTTTCAGACTACCTTTGTGCGGTTCAAAAAATAAGGTATATGGATGCAGAACTGGAACAAAGGATTGTAAAGCGTGCTTCTGAACTTTTTCTGATGCACGGGATTAAATCGATAACGATGGATTTTATTGCGGGGGATATTGGAATTTCTAAACGTACATTGTATGAAGTTTTTAGGGATAAAGATGCCTTGCTGTTGAAAACTTTGGCATATCAGGAGGAGAAAAGCAGGGAAGAGCGGGATAAACTGGCGCTTACCTGTACGAATCCGTTTGAATTGGGATTGAAGGAATTTGCCCGGATATCGCAAGCGATACGGCGGGTAAACCGGAATTATATGCGTGATTTACAGAAATATCATCCGAAGGTACTTCCTTATCTGGAAGCTAACCGGAAATCGAATACGGAGGGGTTGATACGTTTGACGGAGGAGGGGATTCGGGAAGGGTATGTACGTCCGGAACTGAACGGTCGTTTGTTGGCATTGATTTTGCAAGCGCAATTCGAAATCCTGATGAATTTCGAAAAAATCGAAGAATACAACTTTTCGTTTTCGGAGGTGTTTGAAACAATTGTTATAAATTTTGCCAGGGGTATGGCGACTCAGAAAGGTTTGGAGCTGGTTGACAATTATTTGAGTAAGAAGAATGAATAAATGTTTGAAATAATTTAAAAATTATGCGTGGTAAATTAGTATTTGGGTTGATGTGTGCGGCTTGTATTGTGTCGTGTAAACAGCCGGAAGTGAAGGAAAGCGGTCCTCGTCCGGTAAAAGTGACGAAAGCACTTCCTTTGAATGTGGTGGAAAAATCTTTCAGTGGTGTCGTTTCTCCGGATCAGTTCAGTGATCTGGCTTTTAAGATGTCGGGACCGTTGATTGCCCTGAATGTCGAAGAAGGGCAGCGGGTGAAGAAAGGACAGGTTGTTGCCGTGTTGGATCCTTTGGACTTCCGTCTACAGTATGAAGCTAAAAAGTCTTCATATATGACGGCTAAATCTCAGATGGAGCGGTCGGAAAAACTGATTAAAAAGCAGGCGATCTCGCACCAGGATTATGAGTCGACACAGGCCAGCTATGCCAATGCGAAGGCGGCTTATGAAAATGCAAAGAACATATTGGACGAGACAAAACTGCTGGCACCTTTCGACGGTTTTATTCAGAAAAAATATGTGGAAAATTATCAGAAAGTGCAGGCAGGCCAGGGAATCGTATGTTTGATCAATCCGAATAAGTTATTGGTTAAATTCACATTGCCGGAAAATAATATGCAGTATTTGCTCGCTTCGCCCCAAATTGCCGTGGAATTCGAAAATTACCGCGGAAGATTCTTTAAGGCGAAAGTGAAAGAGTATATCGAAGCTTCTCCCGACGGTTCGGGAGTTCCCGTATCTCTCTATGTAGACGATCCGGATTTCAATCTGAATGATTACAAAGTCGCTACCGGTTTTTCTTGCCGTGTGGTGTTGAAAATATCCCGGGAGGGATATGCAAATTATGTGCAGGTGCCTTTGACATCCGTTTTTATGGATCCCCGGACGAAAGAGAAACGGGTGTTCGTATATAACGATGCGGCCGGTAAAGTGGAGCAGCGTGTAGTGAAGGAAGGCGGATTGGTGGATAAAGATATGATTATTATTACAGAAGGACTGAATCCGGATGAAAAAGTGGTGATTGCGGGGACGACCCGTTTGATAGACGGACAGCCGGTAAATGTGTTAACAGAATAAGAGCAGCATATGAATCTTCCAAAATATTCACTAGAGCATACGAAAGTAGTGTATTTTTTTCTGATTATCATGCTGATCGGAGGTACCATTTCGTTTTTTAAATTGCCTAAAAAAGAGGACGCACCTTTTGTTATCAAACAGGCGGTGCTGATCACCCAGTATCCGGGAGCTACGGCTTCGGAAGTGGAAAAATTGATAACCGAACCCATCGAACGGGAAATCCAGTCGATGTCGGAAGTAAAACAGATCAAATCCGAATCGTATTACGGAATTTCTAAAATCAGCATCGAGTTGAAACCGACCATTAAACCGGAGCGTATGCCTGTGAAATGGGATGAGTTGAGGCGTAAGGTGTTGAATATCCGTCCGAAATTACCCCAGGGGGCTTCGGATATTACCGTCAGCGACGATTTCGGGGATGTGTACGGTATTTATTATGCGCTTACCATCGATGAGGGCTTTTCGTATAAAGAGTTGCGGGACTGGGCGCAGAGAATAAAGACGGAATTGACCCCGATTGAAGGGGTACAAAAGGTTCAGTTGTTCGGGGAACAGACAGAGGTTGTGTATGTACGGTTTTCCGTACCCAAATTGTCTGCTCTCGGGCTCGATCCCAACCTGATCGCCCAGACTTTACAGACACAGAATTTGCAGGTAAATACGGGGGAAATCAATGCCGGGAGCTTCCAGTTAAAGATTGTGGCCGACGGTACTTATAAAGATCTGGACGATATTCGCAATCAGTTGATTATTACAAAGGAAGGTAATGAGGTGCGGTTGGGGGATATAGCTACCGTTGAAAGGGGGTACCTCGATCCGCCTTCCAATCTGATGCGGGTGGACGGTAAACGGGCTATCGGCATCGGGGTCGCTTCCGGGGCTGAGGATAACGTAGTTGCTGTCGGGGATTTGGTAGCCGGACGTTTGCATTTGTTAGAGAAATTAATACCCGTCGGCATGGATGTGGTGTCGATTTATCCGGAGAATGTAATCGCCCGGGAAGCGAATAACGGGTTTATCCTGAATCTGATCGAATCTTTATTGATTGTTGTTGCTATTATATTTATCGTGATGGGAGCCCGGGCCGGTATGCTGATCGGGAGTTCTCTGTTGTTTTCAGTGACGGGCACCTTGTTGATTATGTTGTTTCTGGGAGTAGGCCTGAACCGTACTTCTCTGGCTGCGTTTATCATAGCCATGGGTATGCTGGTTGACAATGCCATTGTGGTGACCGACAATGCCCAGATCGGAATCAAACGGGGCATGTCCAGATACAGAGCTTTGATCGCAGGGGCTACGGGACCTCAATGGGGACTGCTCGGTGCGACTTTTATTGCAGTTTGTTCTTTTTTACCGATGTTTCTGGCTCCCGATTCCGTGGCTGAAATCGTAAAGCCTTTATTTATCGTGTTGGCTGTATCTCTCGGACTTAGCTGGATATTGGCATTGACCCAGACACCGACTTTCGGGAATTTCATATTGAAAGAGAATACCTCTGAAGTAAAGTCCGATCCCTATGATACGAAATTTTATCACAGGTTCGAAGGAGTATTGCATAAATTGATTCATCATCGCTTTATAACTTTGTTTACGGTTATTGCAGTGTTGATATTTTCTTTGGTTGTTATGGCTTTGATGCCGCAGAGTTTCTTCCCTTTGATGAATAAACCGTATATGCGCGCCGATCTGATATTTCCGAATGGCTACGGTATACGGGATGTGGAACAGAATGTGTTTCAGATAGAAGAATACCTGAAACAGGATCCGAAGGTGAAGTCCTTTTCCGTGACGATGGGGAGTTCGCCTTTGCGTTACTACCTGGCCAGTTCTTCTTTCGGACCTATTCCCAATTTTGCCAATGTGCTGATAGAAACACACGATCCGAAAGATTCCCCTGCTATGGAGCAGGAGTTTTACGATTATATGCTCCGCAATTATCCGAATGTACTGACCCGTTCGTCTTTATTCATGTTGTCGCCCGTGCCGGAGGCGACGATTGAAATCGGATTTATCGGAGAAAATATCGATACCCTGGTGGCCTTGTGTGAGAGGGCGAAAGCTATCGCCCGTGAATGCGACGAGGTGATGGAAGTGAGGAGTAGCTGGGGAACACCTGTACCTGTATGGAAACCAATGTTCTCGCAGGAAAAGGGGTTGCGTTTGGGGATTACCCGTCAGCAGGTGGCGTATTCCTTGAAAGCGGCTACCAATGGAGTTCCTTTGGGCGAATACCGGGAAGGCGATGTATTTATGCCGATTCTGATGAAAATATCCGATCAGGATTCCATAAATCCGCAGGATATACGTACGTTACCTGTGTTCAGTTCAAAAGGGAAGTCGATAAAAGTGGAACAGGTGACCGATAATTTTAAATTGGAATACGATTATAGTGTTATCAAACGGTACAACCGGGAACGTTGCTTGATGATGCAATGTGATCCGAAACGGGGAGCGAATGCGATGGCTGCTTTTCAGCAGGTGCTGACCAGTGTACAAAGTCAGGTACAGATGCCTGAGGGGTATAAGATGAAATATTTCGGAGATCAGGAACAACAGGATACTTCGATGGCTGCTTTGGGAAAAAATATTCCGTTGATGTTTTTGTTGATTTATCTTACCTTATTATTACTGTTTCCTAAAAATTACCGGAGTCCGGTTGTGATTATGCTGATGTTGCCTCTGATTTTTATCGGCGTGGTGTGGGGATTGATCGGATTCGGCAAATCGATGGACTTTTTTGCCATGCTGGGATTATTGGGGTTGATCGGTATGAATATCAAGAATGCGATTGTACTGGTGGATCAGATCGGAATAGAACTCGAATCGGGTAAAGAACCGGTACAGGCTGTGGTACAGGCAACGAAAACCCGTATTGTGCCGGTGACGATGGCGTCGGGTACGACGATTCTGGGTATGTTGCCCTTGTTGTGGGATGCTATGTTTGCCGGGATGGCTGCGACGATTATGGGGGGGCTGTTTGTGGCGACAATGCTGACTTTGTTTGTTTTGCCGGTAACCTATTGTATTTTTTATAAGATACGTATTGACCGGTAATTGATTTTAGATTGTTGATTTGCGATTTTTGGCAGTTGGCTGTAGAAGTGGCTGATAATAGGTTGTTGATCGTAAATTGAAAATTAGAAATATAATAAATGTAACGTATGAAAAAATGGATCATATACAGTTGTTGCTGGCTGGGCGGTTTACCGCTGGCTGCACAGACAACTTCGCTGACAGTTGGTGAGTACAGGCAAAAGGTACTGAATTACAGCCAGCAGATCAAGCAGAGTGCCGAACAGCGCATAGCTATGCAGGAAGCGATGAAGACGGCTAAAACGGCTTATCTGCCACAGGTGAATGTTTCTGGGAATGTACAATACCGTATCAATGACTACGATATGGATTTCGGCGGAGTCAAGGTTCCGATGGCGAACGAAACTTACAGTGTCGAAGCCGGATTGACACAGACCTTATATGGCGGCGGGGCTGTCCGGAACAGCTATAAGGCTGCCGAGGTACAGAAAAATATAGCCGAGAAAGCGGAAGAACTGACCGTCGATAATATCCTGTATGCCGCCGATGTTAATTATTGGTCGACGGTGGCCAAGAAAGACCTGTACCGGGTTATGAATCAGTATGTGAAGATTATCGGAGAACTGGAGAAGGTGCTGACGGACCGTTTTAATGACGGATATATCAGCAAAACCGATCTTTTGCAGGTACAGGCCCGTTTAAAGGATGCTGAGTTGCAGAGAAGTAATGCTTTTAAACAATTTCAGGTGGCCTTGCAGAATCTGAATGTATTGATGGGGGAGTTACCGATGAATGAGGTTTATATTACCGACAGTATCAGTATGTTGCTGGCACTGCCTCCTCAAATCGGAGCGGAAGCCGCTTTTGAAAACCGGCCCGAATATACGATTGCCGGGTTGAATATTGAATATCAGAAGCGGCAGGTTAATCTGACCCGTAGCAAATATTTGCCCTCCCTGGCGGTTGGATTAAAGGAAAACTGGGGCACACAGATGCTGAATATCGACGGTTCGACAATGTGGAATACGGTTGCTTTTGCTTCGGTGAGTATTCCGGTTTTCCAGTGGGGGGCTCATCGTAAAGAGGTGAATGTACAGCGGGCCATGTTGCATAGCAAGGAGTATGACCTGCAAATTACAAAGGATCAGATTACCCTGGAAGTCAGTAATGCCTGGACAAACCTGACCGAAAATACAAAACAGATAGCGGTGGCTGAAGAAGCCTGCCGGATAGCGGAAGAAAACCTGGAGTTGAATACGTTCAGCTATACGGAAGGAAAATTGCCGATTATCGATGTGCTTTCGGCACAGGTGACCTGGATTCAATCATATAGCAGTTTGATTCAAACCTGGCTGCAACAGAAAGTTTCCCTGGCAGATTATAACAAAGCTATCAGTCATTGATACCGGCGCTGGATGTCGTGTAAATCGGGAAACGGATTATTCAATAGTAAAGACACAGAGGATTACTTCTGTGTCTTTACTGATTTTATTCTATATTTGTTTTTTAGAGCAAATAAATTGTAAATCATGAAAAAGCAGTATCTGTCGATCATCCTTATGATCGGTTTGTCGATTGTATTTTCGGACTCTTTTGCCGGGCGGAAAAAAGTGGGACTGGTGTTGAGTGGAGGCGGGGCGAAAGGAATAGCCCATATCGGAGTAATCGAAGTGTTGGAAAAGGCCGGAATCCCTATTGATTATGTGGTCGGTACCAGTATGGGATCTATTGTTGGCGGATTGTATGCCATCGGTTATACCGGAGAGGAACTGGATACGCTGGTGCGGCAACAGGACTGGACTTTTTTGTTGAGCGATAAGGTGAAGCGGGATTATCTGCCTTTTATGGAAAAGGAAGCTACAGAAAAATATGTTTTTTCTTTTTCTTTCGGTAAAGGGAAGGAAAGGCGTGTTCCGGCCGGGTTTGTTGCCGGGCAGAACGTTTACAATCTTTTTACAGATTTGACATTGGGATATCATGATTCGTTGGATTTTAACCGGTTGCCCATTCCTTTTGCCTGTATTGCAGCAAATATCGTAGACGGACAGGAGGTGGTATTGAATAAGGGGAATCTGGTGCAGGCGATGCGGGCCAGTATGGCGATTCCGGGCTTTTTTACTCCGGTACATCTGGATAGTATGGTATTGGTGGACGGTGGTATTGTCAACAATTTTCCGGCAGATGTAGCCAAGGCTATGGGAGCAGATATCATTATCGGAGTGGATGTACAGGCTGACTTGCGGAAGAGCGATAAGTTGAATACTTTTCCGGAGGTGATGGGACAGTTGATTAATCTGATGTGTTTAAATAAGTTCGAAGAAAATTATGCATTGACGGATTTGTATATAAAGCCGGATATTAATGAATATTCGGCTGCCAGCTTTAATCCGCAGGCCGTTGATACGCTGATTGTCAGAGGCAAGAGGGCTGCCGAGGCGCAGTGGGAAAAGCTGATGGCTTTGAAGAAGGAAATCGGAATAACGGAGGAGGTAGTACGGAAACCCAGGCAGATACAGGAAGATACCTTTTTTATACGTTCGATCGTGCTGAAAGGGGTATCCGAAGACGAGGCCAAACGATTGCGCCGGAATATCCGGATACAGGAAAATGAAGGGATTACCCTGACCGGGTTGCATAGAGCTATCGCTTCTCTGTATGGGACAAAAGCTTTTTCCGGAGTAACCTATCGTTTGCTCGGGGGGCCGGAATACGTTCTGGAATTGTTGCTGACGGAAAAGCATATGGATGTTGTGAATCTCGGTTTCCGTTTCGATACGGAAGAAATGGCTGCTATTTTATTGAATACCAAATTCAATTATAAAGCTTTGGGAGGGTCCAAGTTTTCTCTGACTGCCCGTTTGAATAAAAATCCTTATATCCGATTGGACTATGCTTTGGAAAATCCTTTTTTACGGCGTTTGAATCTGGCTTATATGTTTCGGTACAATGATTTTAATCTGTATGACAAAGGAAGTAAAAGTAACAGCATTACTTACCGCTATCATTTGGGAGAAGCCAGTTTGTCCGATCTTTATTTCCGGAATTTCAAATTCCAGGTGGGGGTGCGCTATGAATATTTCGATTATGATCCCTTTTTATATAAGGAGGATAGTCAGGGTACGGATGCCATATCGAAAGGATACATTAGCTATTTTGCCTTGGCTCATTTGGAAACGTATGACAGAAAATATTATCCGACCCGGGGATTGTCTTTTGAGGCTGCTTATTCGTTGCATACCGATAATTTTGTCCGGCTGGACGGACATGCTCCCTGTTCGGCTTTGAGTGCCGGATTCACGGGTGTCGTATCGCTTTCCAACCGTTTTAAGATGTTGCCTTCTGTATACGGGCGTGTGTTGATCGGTAATTACGTGCCTTATCCTTATCTGAATTACATGGGAGGGCAGGTAGAAGGCCGTTATATGGCACAGCAGCTTCCGTTCGAAGGTATCAGCCATATCGAAGTCTTTGAAAAATCATTGATGGTGGCCAGATTGCAATTCCGTCAGCGTATGGGAAGCCGCCATTATCTGTTTGTGACCGGAAATTTTGCTTTACAGAACGATAATTTTTTCGATATCCTCGGTGACCGGGGGATCTGGGGCGGAAGTGTGGGTTATTCTTATGATACGGCTGTCGGGCCCATCGGTTGCAGTTTCAATATGTCCGATTATACCGATAAGCTGGGTTTCTATTTTAATCTCGGGTATTATTTTTAAACAGGTCGAAACCTGAAATTGTGAATTTCCGGCCCTTTTTTCTTAAGAAAAAAGGGCCGGATTTATATTGATAAGGTTTTTGTTAAAAATGCATCTGATAATCAGATTGTTATAAGTGCAGTGATAAGGTTTTTGTTTTTGCCTGTCTGAATTTTTTTGGCCTTTGTACTTTAAATTTAGTACAGAAAAACCGGTTATCATGAATTATGCAGCTTTTGTGTTGTTCCGGTTGAATAACGGATGTGTCGCGTGATAAACGAAATAAGATAGGTTATTTGCCTTATTGTTCGAATTGTCTGACAATGCTTGATTTATTTTTTGTATTATTTATTAAATCTTTTCAATTATGAAAACTTTGGGACTTTTTACGTGTGCTATGTTATTGTTCTGCCGGGGGTATGGACAGCAGTTAAACCAATTGTACGATCTGCCGAAAATCCAGCAGGATAATCTTTCGTTACCGACTCCGGAGCCGGCTCAATTGATCCGTTATGTGGACTATCCGGTGTCTTACAGTACGGGTATACCGGAAATATCGGTTCCGCTTTATACTGTAAAATTACGGGAACTGTCATTGCCGCTGAGTTTGTCTTATCATGCGGGAGGTATTAAAGTGGAGGATGTTTCAGGTAATACGGGATTGGGGTGGAGTCTGGTGGCGGGAGGTGTGATCAGTCGTGTGGTCAACAACCAGCCTGATGATACCCGTTCTTTCGATTTGCGGGATCAGATCGGTATTATAAACCGGCAGGAGCATACATACCTGAAACAGGTGTTGCGACATGAAAAAGAGGCTGGTTACGACCGGTATTATTACAATTTTCCGGGAGGAAGCGGTTCGTTTATCTATGATGTCAATACGAAACAGATTACCGAGATTCCGGTTACCGATAATAAAATAGAAGTATTATCGGTACCTTCGGCGGTCTATTCCAAATTCAATTTTAAAATAACGACACCGGACGGTACGGCGTATTATTTTACGGAAACGGAAGGGATCGGGAAACGAAATCCGGTAGCGACTTCAATGACCAATTTATATGTGAATACGGATTACAGGACTACTTCGAGCTGGTATCTGACAAAAATCGAAACGTTTAATAAAACGGAGACCATCGAATTCGTTTACCGGAATGTAGGCCAGTGGTCGCGTAGTTTACCGGTCAATACGATATCCGGTTCGGCAAGCGCCGCTTTAGGGGATGTCCCGGTGGGGGATTATTCCCCGGACATATTGGGTTGGAGTTCCGTGGAATATTTCGATTGTAAGGTGTTATCGGAAATACGCTATAAAGGAGGGAAGGTTGTATTTACACATATGCAGGACCGCACGGATAACGGCCTGAAAGCCCGGTTAAGCCGTATGGATGTATATGCCGGTTCGGTTTTACGGCAGTATGCCGTGTTTCAGAATCAGAACAGTTATTTCGGAGACGGGCGTTTGCGTCTGGCGGGTGTGACGGTTTACGGTTCGGACGGTAGTGTTGCCGATCGTTACGGTTTTAAATATATAGATGAAAGTGTAACTATCTCTTCCCGTTTTGCCCAGGATTTTTTTGGGTATTACACAGCTTCCAAGACCCAGAATCTGACTTTTCTGAATACCGGCAGTGTGCGGATACCCGGGAAATACGATTATTCTTTTTCCGATGCGGAAAGGTATTCTTTGAAACGTATTACGAATGCGACGGGCGGGTATACGGAGTTTGTCTATGAAGCGAATCAGCATGATGAACCGGTCATCGGTCCGGTATCTATCGGTGTCCGGATCAAGGAAATCGGTCAGTATGAATCGGACGGAACCTTATTACGCAAACGGAGTTTCAATTATTACGACAGTTTCACGTCGATAGATTTTACAAAAGTTAATGCCAGTTGCTTTCTGACTCAAAGCGGGATAAAAAGTGTCGGTACCATTTTTGAACGGGTTATGGTGTCGCAATCGAATTCTTATTCTTCGGGCAGTGTTCTGCCCGGCTTGTCCCTGGAAAATGCCCGGGTATATTACGGGCGGGTATCGGAATTGACCACCGGAGCCGGAAGCGGGGATACGATCCGGACGGATTACGAATACAACCCGCGTTACGGACGCAACCATTTCGTTTATGCCGGATGGCCATATGTACCTTCTTATCCGCTGGGAGGTGAGGAAGCCCAGCGCTATCTGGGAAATGGTTTCGGTTGTTCCCTGGCTTCTCAGTGTGCTCCTTATAAGTTGCAATTTATACCGGGATATTTTCTGGAATCGAATTGGGCTTACGATAAACTTATCCGGCGTACAATGTATAAAAAAGAAAACGGAATTTTCAAACCGGTGGAGATAGAAACCCATGAATACGAGAAATTCGATTTGAAAGAACTGCAGGTAGGACTTTATGTACAAGGTATCGTTTACACGATACAGGACCGGACCAATGGGCAGTATTCGGAAGATTTCAAAAGCGTAAATGATTTCTTTTATTTCGATGTAAATCTTTACAACGGGTATTGTAAGTTGAAATCGACGACGAAAAAGCAGATTTTCGGGAGCGATACGTTGCGGGAACGTTGGGACTATGCATATTATTCCGGTTCACCGCAGGAAAATCCGGGAATTCCGATTGCCGAAACGGATCCTTTTGCCAATTATACGCCTTTTGTACCGGAAGAGCCGGAGGAACCCGGAATAGACCGTCCCTTACATCCGGTTAATCCTGAGCGTCCGAAAGATCCGAAAGATCCGAAAGATCCGACCGATCCCGGCGATCCGGGAACGTCCCTATTGATGTCGGTCCGGAGCGCCGGTTCGATCGACAGACCGCTTATTCCCGATACAATACAGCTTGCCGATATCGGTAATTCGGCATTGTTGCGGAGTGAGTCTTATACCTGTAACGGCAAGACATACAAACGGGAATATACGTATGCAACCGATTTTTATCTGATCGGTGCTCATAATTTGTCGGCTTTGAAAGAAGAGAAGTTTTCTATCGACGGCGTGAAAAAAGCGGCTGTTAACTATACTTATACACAAGTGACCTGCGGTGGTAAGACAATAACCGTGCCGTCTACGGTCTATCGTCAGGTGGAAGACGTCGAAACCGACCGTAAAACCGTCACTGCTTATGACGTGAACGGTTGTCCTGCCAGTATGACCAGGACGGGAGAGCCTGTGACCTGTTATCTGTGGAGTTATAACGGGCTTTATCCCGTAGCCGAAATTAAGAATGCGTCTTATCCGGCGGTGGTTTCAGCTATGGGAGGGGCTGCCGTTGTAAATGCGATGGCGGTGGCTGCCGAACCGACGGCTGGCGATCAGAATCGTTTGGAAGGCTTGCGTGCGGCTTTACCGGGAGCTTTGGTCACCTTGTATACTTATCTTCCTTTTATCGGTCTGACGTCGGTTACCGATCCTTCGGGCCGGAAACAGATGTATGGTTATGATTCCTGCGGACGTTTGTTATCGGTGAAAGACGAGGACGGGAATATTGTGGAACAATATGAATACCATTTAAAAGAATAGGGGATTGCCTTCACAGGGGAGAACTTTTTTGAGATTATCGGAATTTTTTTCATTTAAAATTTTGTCGTTATGAAAATCGTTTTTTTTCTGTTTTTTTTGTTTCGGGGCTTTTGGGTGCTGGCTCAAACCGATCTTGAGCCTCTTCCGTTGCATACGATAACGCCTTCTGCCGATCGCAATTATACGATCCGTTATCGTCCGCATTTTGGGGTAACTTTTGTAAATCATCGTTTGGGTTTGTCGGGATCGGAAGCGACGATCAGCTATTTCGACGGGTTGGGGCGTTGTGTGCAGGTGGTGGAATCCGGAGCGAATCCGGGCCGTCAGGATTTGATTACACCCGTTTCACCTGATTTCTACGGGCGTGAAGAGGTAAAATCCTATCTTCCTTATGCAGGCGGTACGGATAAGGGGATTTACAATATCGGTGCACAATTGGCGCAAAACAACTATTATGGTGGACTATACGGTTCTTCGGGCGGTAATGCTTACGCGTACAGTGAGCGCCGTTACGAGGAATCGGGTGCCGGTCGTTTGCTGGAAAGCAGTCGGCCCGGAGCACCCTACCGCTTGTCCGGCGGGCATACGGTTCGTTACAATTATAGCTTGAACAGCGGAAATGAGGTCCGCCGGTATGTTTATGCTAACGGCAGTGTGAGTAGCCCGGGGTATTTTGCTGCCGGCACATTGTATCGTCAGGAAATATCCGGAGAAGATAACCGCCGTCGCATCGTATTTACCAATTTTCGGGGCGATGCGGTACTGGAGCGCTGTTATGCTTCTTCCGGGGAAGCTTTGGATACCTATTACGTTTATGATGTGCTGGATCGTCTGGTTTGTGTGATTCCGCCGATGCTCGGAGGTAGTGCCGTAATCTCTTCTGCTTCTTTATCGGCCTATTGTTACCGCTATAATTACGATAAGCGGGGAAATATTACGGAGCGTATGCTTCCCGGAGTCGTAACGGAAAAGATCGGTTATAATGCCGCCGGACTTCCTGTGAGCCGTGATCAGGGAGACCGGCATTTTATGCTGAGTTATGATAACCATAACCGTCTGTTACAAG
>ENA-UAOW01000534-UAOW01000534.1-human-gut-metagenome-genome-assembly--contig:-NODE-534-length-17379-cov-7.650081_pt1 | contig 17379 bp, 13 predicted proteins | sample MGYA00243470_ERZ654559 | MGnify/ENA primary metagenome ERZ654559 (study PRJEB26926, sample SAMN06164851) | human gut metagenome | biome: ENVO:00009003; feature: ENVO:2100002; material: ENVO:00002003...
ACCGGAAGGAAGTCGCTCCCCTGTCTCCCGACCGTTTTATACGCCGTATAAAAATGTTGTTCGGGGTTGACATTACCGGCCACATGGACGACAAGGGACATTTTTATTTTTCGGAACTGGTAGCTGTTTTCCCCGAAAGCCAGTTGGTGAGAATTCAGCAGGAACTTTCTGCCAGCGGTGTTCTCTATTTAGAAAATATGGTGTATATTCCCGAAAAGCGCACCTACGTTGTCAAAAGCGAGGATTGGTATGACATTTTCGATCCGGATGATGTGGGTTACTTTGCTTCAAATCCCAGAGAATTCACTTTTTCAGATATTTTGCTGTACTGCAAATGGATTTATTACAGCGACATGGAGGCTTACGGTAAATTAAGGAAAGGCGACCTTGCGGCACCCCCGTATGAAGAGAGTGAAGCGTGGGAGAAGGTCAATCAGATTACCAATAAGCATTTGGGCGCCGCAAAGTTCGATGTAAGGGACAGGGATGCGGATAATAAAGATTATATAACCAATCCCTGTGATAACCTGAAGGGGAGAATTTTCCCACCGCTCAGGAAGGATGTCGAGTTTATCCGGACGCTCAATACCGTGGGAAGAGAGCGGGTGATAAATAACATCAGTGAAACAACCCGCTATAATTTGGATTTCGATCCTGTACCCGATGTTGTGCAGAGATTTTTTAGCGAGGAGGAATACGATGAGTGTATCAGGCCCTTCGCCTTATGCTACCGGGCCAGCGAGGACGAGTATTATTTTGTTACCAAACCCCGTGTCGACTCTTTAAGATATGATCCCTATATAATGGAAATTATGAGAATGGCAACTTATCTTATGGTTCCCAATTACGTCCGCATCATGGGCAGCTCCATCCGTGATTTTCTCCGGGAGCACAGGGCCGAGTTCGAGAAATACGACTATTTCGGGTACACGCTATTTCGCCAGATGGCAAAAACGGGCAAAGTGAATAACAGCCAGATCGGCGTGCCCCACACGGCAACAAGCCTCAGCACGGCTTCCCTGCGCATCGATCCGCAAAACAGCGGCATTGTGTTCGATTCCCTTCACAGCGATGAATTGTTTACTGTTTACGACATGGGCTACGATGATTATTATCTGGCACAATGTGCCAAGCCCGTCGAGGAGTGGGACAAGCGTGACGGGAACGGTTACGCCATGTGCACCGGACGGCTGGAACGGGTTTGGGGTTATGTACGCAAAAAAGAGGTCATGCTCCGTCCCGGTAACGATCCTTCCGGCATCCGTCCCTTTATCGACTGGGGTATCGTCAGCGATGCCGACGGCTATGTCAACCTGAGGGACAAATCGGACCCGTCCCGGATCATCAGTGAAATACCCTCCGGTGAATGGGTGAAAATCCTTTCCTACGACATGAAAAACTACCTGATCGAAACCCGGGACGGAACACAGGGACGGATCCATAAATCCAGAATCATATGGTGAGTCTTACAATTGAATAAGGTATGGCATCATTCGTACTTGCTTTTAGAATAATTATTATAATAACATTTTTACAACAATACAATATGGATCCATTTGTACAAAACATGACAATGACTTATCTGATATGGCCTTTGCTTGGGTTGCTGCTGGTAGGCCTGGGCATCTTCATCGCGAAGAAAAATGCCCTTTTGAGTAATAAAAGGCTGATCGGCTACGTCCTGGCTGCCATCGGCGTATTGACCCTCCCGGCTCTGCTGGGCTTTCTGAACTATGCCTTCATGCCCTACGGCTACCTGGCGATCAGCGCCCTGTGCCTGATTCTGGGATGGTACAACACCCGGCTGATCGCGTGGGTGTTCAAAGATAACGACTACAAATACCGGCACGAAATAATCCTCACGCTGTTCCTTCAACTGACCGGCATGCTGTTTTTTACCCTTGTTTTCAACCTGTGCAATGACTTGCAGTACGGTCTCTGGGCAAGTACCAGTCTGCTGAGTTTCGTGTTTGTCTCCCTGTTCGTTCAGAGCTACCGGCTGTTTCTGGCCATTCCTGAACCGATCTACACGCTCTGGAAATTCGGCGACAGCGGCAGCCTCGATGCCTATAGCGGCATCGGCATCGGGCGTCTGATAGTGGTGACCCTCGAAATTTACAAAGAGGACGGCGACAGGAAAGCGCTTCACCTGAAAGGCAAAATTTCCGACAACGTACCGTTCGGGGTTTGGGCCAGGCGCCTGATCGAAGACCATAACCAGAACTTTCCCCTGTCGCCGATCAGCTACACCACGGACGGACAGCAGGATAACTGGATCTTTTACGTCCACAACTCCGTGTTGCTTCCCAAGCGTTACCTCGACTGTTCCCTGACCGTGGGCGACAACCGCATCCGTGACAATTCGTTCATCGTTGCCAAGCGCATCAAAGAATATGTAATCAATTCAAAATAATCAATCCATGAAAAAACATAAGTTAGTCAACTGGCAGGGACAGATGAAGGTATCCTCTTCCCACTTCCGGCAGACGGAAGACCACTTTATCGAAGAACTCAGCGATGCCCGCTCGCTCTTCCTGCATAAATACGATTACGGGCTGCTTCCGCTCACCGGCCGGGAACGGGAGGTCGAAATCCGGATACGCGAATACGCCTCGGACCGTGTGGAAGTGAGCCTGTACCATTGCAACGCGGTTACAGTGTCGGGCGAGCGCATCTGCTTTTCGGCGGCAAACGATGACCCGCTGTCGGAGACTTTTTCCCCGGCACAGGACGCCGCCCGCAAGGGTAGTGAGGTGCTCTTCTGGGACATCATCCTGACCGTGGACCCGCACGGACGTGTAGCCACGGGCGAGATCGACCCGCGCGAAGACCCTCCCCGCCATCCGGATTGCGAAAGCCTGTACCGCCTCCACATCGTCCCCTCGGACGAACTGAACTCCCGGGCCTTCGGAGCCCACTTCCTGACCATCGGCAAAGTCCGCAAAGAGGGCAACCGCTGCCTGGCGGACCCGAACTACATTCCGCCCAGCCGGAGCATGTCTTCACATCCCGAACTGGCCGGCTACTGCAAACGGTTCGACGGCATGCTCTACCGGCTCCACAAATCCTCGCGGGACATCGTGGCCAAGGTAAACGGCAAGCCCGACGGCAACGTGCTTGCCACCGATATCCGTTCGGTCTGTGAAACCGTCTACACCTATATCTCCTCCATCCATTTCCAGCTCAGGAACTTCAAAAATGAGGTACCCCCGGTTGCGATGGCGGAACACATCTGTACCCTTGCTTCGCTGTGCCACACCCGCCTCGGCTGCCTGCCGTCCGTCCGCAAAGACGAACTGCTGAAATACTTCTACGAGTGGAGCGGCGTAACCCCCGGTTCTTTCGAGGAACTGCTGGCCGAGACGATGGAAATGGAATACACCCACGAGCGCCTGCGGTCGGTGATGGTGACGCTAGAAGCCTTCACCACCACGCTTTCAGACCTCTGGGAACACCTGAGCCGCCTGGAATACATCGGCCAGCACAAGGAAAACTTTATAATCTCCGTCCGTGGTGGTGAAGAGCGGGATGAAAAGAAACACGGATTTATGGTCTCCGACTAAAACAAGCGCCCATGAAAGACCACAAACAACTGACCGCTTATGCCCGCATCGCCCGGGAATATCCCTATTACAGGGCCGACGTTTTCGCCGCCTGCCTCAGGGAAGCCGGCGTGGGCCCGGATCAGGTCATGATCTCCCGCCGCCGTGCCACCGACCAGGGCTTCCTGCACGACATGGAATACGTCTCGGTAAGATACCCCCTCCAGGACCCCGATAGCCCCTACATCGAGGTTATAAGCGGTCGGGAAGGCATCTGCGACTCCCTTCCCGAAGAGTTATTCTACGCCCCCGACCACAGCGGCCGGGAACAGGACAGGGATTACATCGTCAAACGCATCCGGGAAAACCGGCGGCGGGAGGCGCTGGTCCGGGACTTCCTCCGGTTCTTCGAGGCCGAGGCGGAAAACTTCCTGTATTGTCTCCAGCGTGAAGAGTTGAAATACGACAGACGGCACGTACACCGCGAATTCACCGCCCTTTTCGGGCGTCACTGGCCCCTGCTGTCATTGCTCTCCCGGAGCGGGCAGATGCGCTTCCTGCAGGTTGTGCCTTATTTCGCTTTCCTGCGGGAAGACTGTGCTGCCGTGTCGGCTGCCGTCTCTTTTATCATGGACTTCAGCATTACATTCCGCCGGGAGGAATCCGCCGGGACAATTCCCGTGTCTTCCGCCCCTTCCCTTGAACAGATGCGGCTGGAACGCAATTTTGTCCTGTGTCCGGATGCCGGCGGCGAAACAGATCACGCGACAGCCGTAACCGCTACCGTATCAGAAGTGGACACGGCAGCCTGCACCCGTTTTTTCGGCGACCGTGACCAGGCGAAAGTCCTGCGCTGGCTGTCCGCGTTCTTTTTTGAAACGGACAGGCCGCTCCGCATCCGGTTTGTTCCGGTCAGTGAATGCCGCAGGTTTATCCCGGATGATCCCGGGAGTGGAACCTGGCTGGGCGTAAATACTTATTTATAAAGTTATATTATGAAATCTATCAATCACACTTCCGTATTTAAAGGCTACTTCCTGTTCTCCGTGTGTATGGCGCTGGTAGTTGCCCTGTTCGTTTTTATGAATTACTGCTTTGTTTCGGCCACCCGGTCCGAAGATTCCAGGATCGGGACACGCTCGGTTGTCTTCGACCAGACCTTCGACCGGCAAAACCAGTTCGTAGACCGGGTTGATTCCCTGTACAACTACATGACACTGATCAATTCCAGCTACCGGGTGAACGATATCCTTGTCCAGAACACGGTCAGCACCCGGAAAATGCAGCTGCTTGAAGATATGAAACAACTGGACGGGAAAGATGTCCTGCTGTACCAGAACCTGATGGGCAGGGTCAACATGCTGCTGGCCGTTAAAGACTCTATCCGGATACTGAAAAGCCGGGAGCAGACCCTCAAAGAGGACCTGCAGCGGTGCATTGCTGCCGACCGGCAGGCTACCCGCAAACTGTCTCTTGAAAGTGTACAATCCGCTAAAACGAATGCCAATGGAAACTAAAAATATACGGCGGCGCGACCGCATAAGCGCCTGGGTGAGCGTACTGCTGATTTTCGGGGTCTGCGCCTCATTGTGCCTCAGCTTTTTCTTTGCCGGGAATGCCGGGAAATGGGGCACACACAAACAGTTTGTTGTTAAAAAATCCGCGCGTCAGCAGCAATTCAGGAAAGACCAGGCGGAATATCAGGCTTCGTGCGACTCCCTGTTCCTGCGGATCGGACGTTTCAACCCCGGGGTGAATGCCTCCTTCGAGGAAAACGATATCAAATACCTGATCAACGACCTGAAAAACGTCCATGAACAGCATGCCCGGGACAAACGCTACAAGGTGTTCTACCATATGGGGACATTCTGCGAAATGTGGTTCGCCGATAAGAAAATCCTCTGGAGCCGGAAAGCCAACATCAGGAATTTCAGTCAGAAACTCGAGCAGTGCGAAATGGGACTGACCAAAAAAGAAGAAAAGTTGACAAACAAGCAAAAACGCAATTGAGATGAATAAATTTAACCATATCCCTTCACTGATCGTCTTTGCCGTGCTGGCAGCGACCACCTGTGTCATTATCCTGACCGTGCGTTCCTGCCATCCGGGTATGGAGATCAGTGCCTCCGTCTCAGTCGCGGAAACGGAGGTGGGCAGCCCTTTCACTTACTCCGACAGTACCCGCGGTGTCCGGACATGGCTCTGGGAATTCGGCGACGGCAACACCTCGGACAAGCCTTCCGGCACATATACCTATCAAAACCCGGGTGAATACCGAATCCGGCTCACCGCCGACGGCGGGTATGAAAAACTGTTCACCGTCCGTGTAAAGGCTGTTGACAACACTTTCCTTTCGAGGGTGGTGGAGATCGACGCCCCGGCGACTGCCATGCAGGGGGAATACATCGTGTTCAACGGCGTGGGCGACGACAAGGAGTGGCGCTGGGAATTCGGTGAAAGCGGCTTTGTCGACTCCCGCGAGAAAAGCCCGATTTACGCCTACGCGAAGCCGGGAAAATACCAGGTGCGGCTGCGGACCGAAAACACCAAGTATCCCATGGTCCGCGACATCGAGATCCTGCCCAATTATTCGCCTTCCGACAGCACCGATGTCATGAGCGTCATCGCACAGGAAATCCGCAAGCGCCTGCAGGCCATCTGTGACGGGGAGTCCTTTAACAGCAACTACAACCAGATCGTCAGAAACTACCTTTGTTCCAACGAAAAGACAGAGGTAAGCATCAATAATAGCAAATTCAACGATATCTATTCCTATTGCCAGGGACTGGCTGCCGTAGGCCGCGGCAGGAAACTGACGATAGAACACGTGGCCGTGGAAATTCCCGACCCGGAATCGGGATGCGTGACCCGGATCATGGTGATACAGACAGAAAACGAAAAAATAAAATAATGTAACCTGACCCGGCATGGTGGATAAATACAGGTTCTGAACTGAAGAAAACAAAATGTTATGAGAAAAGTAATAACAGCAGCGTGCGTGTTTCTACTTTTGTGGGGGTGCGCCCCCGTGAACCGTTTTACACGGCTCAAAAAGCTGCCCCGGGACTACTCTGAAAATTACCAGATTCCCGGAATCAGGGCTCCCAAAAGCGGGGAACACAAACAGCCGTGGATCGTCTGGTCCGACCGGGAGGGAAACGTGGCCCATGTCAACCCGGGAGGCAGGATAAAATCGGCAGACGCCCCGTTCCGGGAGCCCTTTCTGGTCATTGGCCGGAAAGGCGATTACCTGCAATTGATAAAATACAAACCGGAAAACATAAAAAACAACCGTCTGGCAGAACGGAAAAAAGCGGAGTATGCCGGATGGATGCACACCTCCCGGCTGATTCTTTCGCCCTCTTCCGTGACCGATATCCGCTCCGGCTTGCACGACAAGCTGCTCACGGCCATCACGGACACTTCATCCGTCCTGCATCCCGGGGCTTATTTTGCAACCGCCGATTCCCTGAAAGTATTCGGCGATCCCGGGTTTGAAAAACAGACGGCAACCGTCGGCATGAACGAAATTGTATTCGCCCTGAAATACTCCCCCGACGGACGCGGGATTCTGGTATCACGTGCCACCGGCATCACGCCCGACAAGGCGGGGGAACAAATCGTGGGGTGGATTCCACGGGTTATGCTCGGGAATATCGGACGGCAGGTGTTTGCAAAGACCGGTCTTCCGGGCACATTCCCGCAACCGGACGCGCTTGCCTTTTCACCGGTGATGCATCCCCGCCATGACAGCTCTGCCTGTACATTCAACAGCGGGGCATTTGCACCCCTTATAGACAAGAGCGCCAACTTCGTGTACAACATCGACGGGCAGCCCCTCGGTTATTCCGAAGGTCAGGCTATAAAACAGGGGCTGCAAAACATCAACCTGCTTTTCGCCATAGAGTCCGGATCAAAGCAGGCGGAACAATTCCCGGTGCTGCTCAATGCCATACAGAACCTCCGGCTCCTGTTCGAAGCCGGGGACGATGGCTTCCGCTACCGTTTCGGAGCGGCGGTAAGCCTTGGCGGAAAAGTTGTCACCGTTCCGCTCACCCCCGGCTACCAGTCGCTGACCGATGGCCTGACCGCAATTGCAGCCGCCATGAAGGAAAGCGGCGACGATCCGCTTCCCGCCTGGAGCGCGTTGAAAAAGGCACTGGATTTACTCGACGGACAGGAACAGGCCACCAACCTGATTGTATCGGTGGGTGAAACGGGTGCCCTTCACGGGGAGGCAATGACCCCTGTCATTACTGCCCTGAAAAAGAAAAACTGCCGCCTTCTGGGATGGCAACTTTACACTACCAATTCGGACAACTTCAACAATTTTGTACTTCAACTGAACGACATGATTGACGCTTATGCCACCTCACGGGTCACGGATAAACGCGGAATGATCCTGTATGCCGACCAGTTTTGCAGCCGTAACCTGCTGCGTGATGCCGGCAACAACTTCATCCTGCTCGACTACCCGGGAGGGAGCATGACACAGGGCGGGTTTCTTTTCCCCGAAAAGGGCGAAACACTCCGGACGGAACTGTTTGCCGGGGCGGTAGATACCCTCTTGTCGCAAATCCGGGCAGATAACCGTCTCCTCTCCGGGAGCATCGACCGTGCATTCGCCACCGTCGGCAATGACCGGGACAGGTTCGACTCTCTTTTTGTCTCCGCTTTCGGTCTGCCACGGGGAACCATGCCCGGCAAAGACTTCAAAAAGATATTTGCCACGAATCTTCCTGCCTGGTACAGGGAATCGGGGCGGATTTCCATTCCCGGCAGCCTCATGCAATACCAGCTATTGCTCTCGGAACCCGAACTGGAACAGCTAAAAGGACAACTGGAAACCCTCTGTGCCCTGGAAGTCGACGTGAAAAATTCCGGAAAACCCCGCAAAGGCAGCACCAAAAACCTCTGCCGCTATCTCCGGGAAAACGAACAACTTTCCGACAGGGAACTGGCAGCCGGACAAGCGGAAACAGACATCCCGGCGGATACGGTTTACGTGCCGACAAAAAAAATACGCCGCCACCTGTACCGGTTTTACCTGAAAGGGGTGAACGAGTGCCGTGTTTGCCGTGCCAGCCGCAAAGAAATGAAAGGACTTACCCTTGCCCGGGCACATCGCCGGATCTTCGGGGTTCCGTCCAATAATCCGCTGCTGGAAGGCATCACCCTGAAGGAACTGAAAAAGAAAAAAGTCCTCTCTGACCGCCAACTGGATCTGCTCGTGCAGTACTTTAAGAAAGTGAAGGAAGAAATGGACGCGAAATCGGCAGAGAAGCAGATTCCCATGGGCAGCCGGAACTACTATTACATCGACGCGAAATTATTGCCCTGACCCGGAAAACAGGACATACAACAAACCGGCGGTCACCCCGCCGGTTTATTTTGTTAGTTAAAACCTGTTTATGCTGGCTGTATGCCCGACAGTTGTCAGTCTGCCTGTCTTTTTCGATCCGGTAAATTCCCGGTTATTTTTTTTAACTGGTATAGTGACAACCCGAGGTAACCGGCTATCTTGTACATGGGAATACCGTCTGCCTGCATTTTCCGTATAGATTCTTCCTGACGCTGTTTCTTTTCCAGTTGGTCGAACAGGATGCCGGCAATAAAGTTACCCAACTCTACCGCAAATGCCCCGTTCAGAACGCTTCCTTTAAACACTCCGGACATCAGCTCAAAGGACGGGACGTGATGCGTTGCCACAATGATATGTTTTGCCTGACTGCGCTTTACGCTTTCCGACAGAAAATAGAAACACCGTTCGTGTTCCTCGTTGAAATGCGTCCAGGACAACAGATCCATGCCTGAACGGATCTTTTTGAAGTCACTTACAACAGCTTCGGTCTGAAACGCCTCTTAAATACCAATATGCGCCCACAGAGTTGTGGTTATCAACCCGGTATCATTACCTAGCGGACACTTTACTCCCGTCCCTGGGGCAACCCGTGTACTGGTGGTATGTGCCAGTGCCCGTATGTAGGTATAGGTAGATGCCTTTTGGTCTCGCATATCTACTTTTTTAATTTTAATCGTATTCAAAAGGAGTTTTAGATTGTAGTAAATCTAATTCATTTCCCTTTTTATCAAAACCTATAAAATGTCCTTTTCTCAAGTCAATATTGAATAGTATTTCTTTTTTATTAAGAGTTACCAGGATATTGATATTTCTTTTTAAACTGAAAGGGCAAGGCAATATTTTATTTGTCTCCTCGATAAAAACGTCTTTAGAATTAATAAATCTAATGGAACATTTGGTTAGCCCAATAGATGGCTCACTGGTGATTATGCTATTTTCTATTATTAGGCAGTTATTGATTTTAACTGAGATCGTATCGTCTTTAAAAAAATCCTGAAAATCAATTTCCATCCTAACAGGTATTTGTTTGTCATGCTGATAAGGTGCTCTGCAACATATAAATAAAGAAGACAGAATGATTAAAATAATATTTTTCATATGTGCTTTATTTTGTTTGTTTACCTCGATTTAGTTTTTTGTCATTATAATCTTTTTTTATTTGAAGTATCTGTTCCTTGGTTAATTTCATGCCTGCATTCGGTCTCTTTGTTTGATGCATTAAATTACCATCCATTGTTCCTTTAGCAGGATGTTTTAAATTGGCTGAATGTCCTGATTCGTGAGTTCCGGTACGTTCTAAAGTACCTTTACCGTTTTCAGTTTTACCTGTGCCTGTATTTTCTCCTTCTGTGGCTTGTGTCCTGTCTAATATATGATTAGAAAGATAAATGACATTTTCTCCTAATGGGGTTAGTCCTAGTACTCCCTTTTTCCCTTCTTCTCCTGGGATATTACCTTGATCAACAATTCTAAATGCATGATCAGTAGAATTCAGAGGATTGTCTTCTGAAGTTACCGTGATATTTGCAATCCCTTCCCATCTTATATTACCGTCAGAACCTGCATATGCTGATACTATAGAAGATGTCAGTCTAATCTGCATATAGCTGTAGTTGTTTTGATGTATATTGCGTATTAGAATCATTAATAAGTTTACCTGTAACCGTGATAGCACTTTATCCCCGTCCCCGGGTGTTTTCTCGCAATAGTTTTCCTTGCCGGATTATATATTTTGTCCGTTCAGTAGTTTTTCGATGTCTTTACGCGTTTCTTTATTGGGTTCAATGTTTTTTAAGTGCATTAGTTCCTTTTCTATTTGGGGAGACCAGTTTGCGCGCTTCCATTTGTTCAGCACCCGGATCGTCATGTTTCGGTTTCTGGTTACCGGGCTTTTTAAACCAGTGAGAATAATTTTTTCACCTTGGCGAGGATAATTTTCCAGATAGGAGATCATTGTATCGAGACAGTGGTGTCCCACATAGGCCGCTCCCAGTCCAAGAGAGTCTTTCGGACCTGTGGCAAGCTCGTCAAGGGGCAGATTCCGGATGGCAAAATCGATTATCTGTCCGGCATGTTCAGTTTTGCTGTAGTATGTGACATCAAACCAGGCCGAATCATCGGCTGGATTTACCTGCAATCTGTGCCATACGGTTGCCCATAGGTCTATTCTGAGGTGTTTTGCTGCCTGCTTGGCATTCCAATAGGTTATATTGTCCGGGCTTTTCAGATCCTCGTATACCAACGGTTTCCAATCCCTGCTATTCAGTATATCCGCAATCCCTGCCAGGCAATGGGGGATCAGATTCTTCTTCCAACCGTTTTGACTACCGGGTTTCGGATCGTTTTGCAATTCAGAAAGAAAATCTTTGAGTTGATATAAAGTATTGAGATCTGCAATATTACCTGCATGTTGTCTGCTATGCCTAATGAAATTTTCAACGACAGAAGCGGCATGGCTGTATGCTGAGATGTCTTCGGCCGGGTTATTCTCTGCAATCAGGGCTTTCAGAAGATCAGCGGCAGACCGGAAGAGCTGTTGGTCAATTTGCAGTTGTTGTAATTTTTCATGCAACTCGCCGTGAAGGGCACAGGTGTATGCCAGATATTCGTACATGATACTGTTTTTGTATCCTTCTCTGATGAGCCAGTCTTTTATCGGCTGGTCAATGTCCATTACGGCCAGTCTTTCCACCAATTGAATTTTACCCCATCCGTCCACTTTTTCAGCTAAATGCCAAAGGTCCAGAACCGGATTGTCTGATAACTGTGCAATGGCTATAGTGGAGTAAACTGTAAATTCATCGTGTAGGCCTAAAATTTTCAGATCGTCCAGCACAGACTTGTTTTGACATAATCCTAAAATGGCAATTCCGAATTTTACTGCATTTCTTTGATCTGATTTTGTGGCCAGATCTTTTGCAAAAGAAAACAGATAGGGTTGTGTGGACAATGATTTCTGGACAATGGATTGTAAAAAATTATCGATGATGCCGATCGTATTATCGTCTTCTGTAATCAGGCGGTAAAATTCTTGTTCGCTGTTTTTATCCCCCTTGTCTGCGATTTTTTTCAATAGATTTGCCAGTTTGGCGGCTCTCTTTTGTGAGTCGGTGGAGTCTTCTGTTCCCGACATCGCATCCATTAATCCCGGAGCAAACTTCAGTTGTTCGTTGTCTTCGTTTTTGTCCGGAAGATCAACAGCTTCTGCGGTCAGTTTGCCTTTACTATCCAAATGAGAGGATATGAACTTCAGAATGGAACTTTCTGTTCTCCATTCTCTGAATTCTTCTGTTTTTTTGACAGAAAATCTGTTGTTGAACCACAATTTCATAGATGGGTAGTTTTTTGTAAGTTTATATATTTTTGAGGAAATTTCAAATAGTACGTAGAGACAGTGTGCATGTGCACACAATTACCCTGTTTTCATGATTGTTTCAATTTTAAGTTTGAATTTTTGTTTGTTGCAATTTATGATATTCAGGATAGGAGTGGAATAAAAGCAGTTTTTCACAATGTTGGGATCCGCAGTTTTTGATTTATTTTATTCCATGGTTAGTTTCTCTATTTTGATATTTATCGAAAAGTGTTTAAATGTATATATATTAATAAAAAAATATATATTAAATTTGTTTGTCTGATATTAAGTAAGTTTTTATTGATAAATTCATAAATACTTTTTTATGAGAAACAGAATACATAATCCTTTCGATAAATATTCGTCGAAAATTCCACGTATTTATATCCCTTTGCCTAATTATAAATTTTATCATAAGGCTTCAGATGAAAGACGGGTAGATAGTAAATTTATCGGTCGAAAACATCTGAGTAAAAAACTTAGGAATTGGTTGCAGGAGGGGAATAGCGGATCGTACCTTATAACTGGTTACCGGGGGATGGGTAAATCTAGTTTTGTCGGTAAAGTTCTCAATGATATATGTTATGCTCCAGGTATTTATTGGAATTGCTTTTTCGTTATTTCTGTTTTGGGAGGGTTTGTGGGATGTTTTCTTTGGCTTGAGGGAATCGAATCTTGGCTCAAACCTGTTGCGTTTGGTTTATGTGGAGTATTCTGTGCCTTAAATGCGGTTTTAAATATAATGAAACGTAAAAAATATGGTCGAAAGTTTTTAAAAAGAAATTTGTTGATAACTAAAATCAGTTTAGGACATGAAATACTGAATGAAAGGGATATACTGTGTCTTATTGGTAAAAATATTCACCAGATTTATAACGGTTATCTGCGTAATCCACAGTTGCATTTGACTTTTTCTTATCTCCATTGTTTTTTAGCGTTCATTGTATCGTGGGGAATGTTGTGGCTGTTAATTTTTTTATTTAGGGCTTTTGAATCCGAATTCACTGTTCTCACTAATTTTAATGATAGTATATCTAGAATCGAGAAAGCTCTTCCTCCGGAGAATTATTTAGTTCCATATGTGAAAATTATAATGTTTATCGGTTTGCTTGCTTTTAGTTTTTATTTTATTCGTAGGATCATATATTATATTAATGGGGTTGGAAGAAAACTATCTGATCTAGAAAGGCTTATTGATAGGATAGATGCGTCTGTAAATGAAGATAAAGGTCCGGCCGGAGTTGTTTCTACAAGTATTTTAGGTGTTAATATTAATCGTAAAAGAAATAAGGTTTTTCCGAGGGCCAGTATACGGGAGATAGAAAGTGAATTACTGACGATTCTGAATGGTATAGACCGCCCTTTTTTACTAAAACCTCGTTTTATTATCGTTTTTGACGAACTCGATAAAATAGATCCTGAAACCAATTATGCTACTTCGCCCTCGGAAAATCTTCCGGAATTCCGGAATAATACATCCGGTTTTCCGGAAGGGGCTACTTCCCGGAAAAGGAAACAGAATGTGTTAAATTTATTAGCGAATATGAAACTTTTTGTTTCCAGTTCCAATACCAAATTTATTTTCATTTCCGGTCGGGAATTGTATGATGCTTTTTTAGCCGATTTATCTGATCGGGAGTTTGCTATTAGTAGTATTTTCAATGGTGTACTGTATGTGGATAGCTTTCTTAGTTCTGACAAAAATATCCGGGACGTTTCTTCTATGACAGAAACTTATATCTGTAAGCAGTTGATCCCACGTTCTTTCCTTAGAAAGAAAAGGAAAAAGAACCGGAAAACAGGAGAAATGGCCCCTGAAAATAATCTGAAACTTTATTATGATTATCTGAAGGAGCGTACGAAATTAAAAAATGATGAAATGCAGCACATCATCATATTACTCTATCATTTTTCTGTGTATTTGTCTCACATCAGTAATGGGTCTCCTAAAAAAATTTCCCTTTATTTTGAACAATACATTAAAAGTAAAGAAGAGATCGGTAAAGAAGAAATTGGCCAGACGATTATTTATTGCCCGGGAAAATACCGATATTATCTCTCATTTGGATATACAGACCAAAGAAAAATAGGTTTTGTCCATTACATTGCATTTCCGGCTTTACAAAGTATTATTAACAGGGCCAGTCAATACGGGGATAAATTATTGGTTTCTGCTTCTTTCTTGATAGACCATATTTATAAATACCATAATCATGGTTTTTCCTGGAGAAATCTGGAATATACTCCGGAGTTGCTGGAAGTGTATCGGACCCCGGAACTACGGAAGTTTATAGAATCCATCGTTTCATCCCTCAAACAAACTCATCTGAGTCCGATTAGCTGCGGACTTTATCAACTGAAGTTCAGGAAAAAAATATCTGAAGAAATTTCTATGTTTTCAAAGTTTTCTGAAGAAATTTCTGCTATTTTTAATTTTACATTGGATGAATCCTTATCCGTAAAAAAACACTATTATGCACTTTTACGGGATTATGAAAAATCAAGAGATCATGATTATTCCCTTCAATCACTTGCGAGCGTTCATCATATTTTGGGCGATCTTCATATGTCGGATGAAGAGTATAATGAGGCAATTTTCGAATACCAAAAGAGTCTGCATATCCTCTCCGGTAGTAAATCACCTTCTAAATACCAAATGGCCAACACACTTTCTCTTATCCGTACAATACTGAAGTTAGGGCTTACCTATGAGTTGCGCCATACCTACAATTCGGCTTATGTAATCTACAGTGAGTTGGTAAATCAATTAGTTGATTACAGATATCTGGATGAGAAGGAATTGCAGATACAATATGTACAATTGCAAAATAAAGATCAATGGTATAATAAGGATGTTGTACTTTATTGCTCCCAAAAACAAGCGTGTAAGGAGAAGAGTGATACAGAAATTTCATCTTTATCCAAGCAAAATAATTCCTGTCATTGGTCTCCTCGTCTTGTTCAAAGATTGGATGAAATAGAGGATTTAGGTTATTATACCAAAGGAGAGAATATGCTTACAGACATGGCCTTTCAGATCAATCCAGAAGTTGGCTCTATTTTGTTAAAATTATCTTTATTTGAAGATATTCGGTTGATTTATCAGGCATTGTTGGCTAAGCTGTTCGTGCTTGAAAAAATAGAATTAGGTGGTATTACTCAAGATGATTTAAAAGTTGTAGAAGCTGAATACACGTATTTACATTTGTCTACTAATGAAAAAGAAAAGTTTATTATTTCAGCGGATTTCTTTAGGAAATTGGCTGAAATAATGTATTATAAGAACGGATTGCCTTATCAGGATAATAAATTTTTCCGTAGTCTTTATTTTTGGGGATATGATGTGAATATCGATATACTCGATTATTGCCGGAAAAAAAAGAATTTTTATTTGCGTGAAAAAATTAATGAATTGATAGATCAATTTGAATTTGCTGAAAAAGATTATTGGAATGAGGATGAAGAAGTGATAAAAGAAAAATTGAAAATAAAGTTGTTCGGTGCTTGTGGGACAGAAGAAAATGAGTTAAATGAATTTGTGGAAACAGAACTTGGAATAATAGAGAAAATCAGCATTAAAAAAGTGTGTGAATGCATGACCAGGCGGAAGAGGATGTTCGATAAAAATATTTATTTGCCTTGTTATGCTTGTAAATATTATAACCGAAGTCTGAAAATATTGGCACACTATCTTTTCGGAGGGAATGATAAGATTGATGAGAATTCAAAAGCGATTTTCTTTTGCAGACAGATCAGGAATCTGCAATTGAACAGAGAAACCGGTATTCTTTCGCTTCGATCAAATTATTTATCTATCCTTGGCTATAGTTTGGATGGAATGGGAAATGTCATGTTTAGTTGTGCTGATAAAATAGATAAATTGACAATCAATTTTTTAGATACTTTTTTTGAGATATTAGAAAAAAAAGGTGATTTTGATATTCATGAAGTGACAGGATTGAGCCAAACGGAAAAAGCTATTCTTTATTATTGGGATGCATCCGAAGCCTTTAAACTGGCTTCCAATTTGCAGGAATCTTCATCCTGTATGAAAAAGATATTGAGTATTTTTTTAAATTATTTAATTGTAAGGGAAGATAAGGATAATGAAAACGATTCACAAAACAATGCTTCGGCTTTTATTCAAAAATATTTAAGAGTCATTAAAAAGACAATTGTTCAACGGGCTCTTCAAAATTTATACTCCCATTATGAATATATTAACATAACTGAAATACAGATGATTAAATGGATTTTTTCCAAACAAATGTATGAAAATATTCCCTTGCAGTATTTGTCTCTTTTCCCTGATATCGAAGAAATTTTGCTGATATACTATGAAATCCGGCTGAGGTGTGAAAAGAGTATTCAAACTTACGATCTGGAAAACAAATTATCTGCTTTTTACCAAAGCGGTTCTTTGGTAAAACTAAGGAATGAAAGTACGGTTTGTGCCCGGATTTATGCATTAAAATTTAAAGCTTATTTTAACTATGAAATATTTAAGGAAATAGTAAGAAGTACATCAAAAGAACAGGGAGAGGAATTAACTTGTGTTGATCTGATAGATTCTCCATATAATTTTTATGCTTTTTTAATACATTATTTGAATAACAATTCTGAATTATCGCGTGTATTGGGGAAAGATTATGAAGATATTGTTAAAAATATTCGGAAAAATGCAACAAAAGAGATTAGAAAATGTGAGGAAAAATATCTTTTCCTGGAATTTTTAGTCAATGATTCTTTGTTTTGTTTGACTAAAATAATTGAGATTATAGAGCCTTCTAATATGTCAACATTGTTTTCCAATAGTTTTATGGCAGAGGTTTATCAATCTTTGCTTCGATGGAACATTCTTTATGAGGATATTTATTTGCTTTTAAGAGCTTATGACTTGAAACAGAGAAATCTGAGTTATACTGTTGAAAGTTCTCGTATCCAAATAAGAATTGAAAAGATTAAAGAGCCTAGTGGGGAGGGAGATTTAAAGCAACAATTTGAATTATTATTTAAGATTATTAAAAGATGGGATTACTCTAAGAAAAATTATTCCGAAGAATTTTTTCAAAATATTTTAAAACTGTCTCTTATACACATCTCCGAGCCTACGAGACACT
>ENA-UAOW01000542-UAOW01000542.1-human-gut-metagenome-genome-assembly--contig:-NODE-542-length-17186-cov-4.508727_pt1 | contig 17186 bp, 18 predicted proteins | sample MGYA00243470_ERZ654559 | MGnify/ENA primary metagenome ERZ654559 (study PRJEB26926, sample SAMN06164851) | human gut metagenome | biome: ENVO:00009003; feature: ENVO:2100002; material: ENVO:00002003...
GTCGGCAGCGTCAGATGTGTATAAGAGACAGAGCCGGAAATGCCGTTCATGGCCGCCAGAAACAGGTTGCCGAAGCTCTGGCCTGCAAGGCTCCCATCGGTAAAGCGGTAATTGAGCAGCTGCTGCATGGTAGGCTCCGTATTGGCAAGCGCCATAATACAGTTGCGGATATCGCCCGGCGGAAGCATTCCGAGGTCCTCCCGGAGCATACCGGAGCCGCCGCCGTCGTCCGCGACGGTCACGATCGCGGTGATATCCCTCGTATAGGCCTTCAGGCCGCGCAGCATGGCGGACAGCCCGTGTCCGCCGCCGATGGCCGCGATGCGCGGCTGCCTGCGGTGCGGCTCATAGAGCCGGATCTGTTCTGTAAAATCCGTCATAGCAATCACCTTCTGCCCATATCGCGATGGCTGAGCGTGGCCGCGTAGCCCTTTTTGGATACGAACTCAAACAGCTCCTTCGCGATACAGACGCTCCGATGCTTGCCGCCTGTACAGCCGACGGCGATCACGAGATCTGTTTTGCCCTCGTCCAGATAGTTGGGCAGCAGGAAGGAAAGCAGATCCTCGGTTTTTGTCACAAAATCCAGCGTCTGCTGGTATTTGAACACGAAGCTTCTGACCGGCTCGTCCAGCCCGGTCTGGTGCTTCAGCTCCGGGATATAGTACGGGTTCGGCAGGAACCGCACGTCGAAGACCAGATCGGCCTCCAGCGGCAGACCGTATTTGAAGCCGAAGGACGCGACGCGCACGTCCATCGAATGCTCCCGCATTCCGCCCGCGACCAGATCGATGAGCTGTCCGCGCAGCTTGCCAGTAGAGAGATTGGACGTGTCGATGATAGCGCTGGCACGGTTGCGGACAGGGGCCAGCAGCTCGCGCTCGCGCGCGATGGCATTTTCGAGCGTGGAGCCATCCTTCATCAGGGGGTGCAGGCGGCGCGTTTCCTTATAGCGCTTGATGATGACCGCTGTAGACGCTTCAATATAATAGATCGAATATTGCAGATGCATATCGTCCAGCTTCTGCAGCGCCTGAAACAGCGCGTCAAACGTCATGCTCGCGCGGATATCCGTCACAAGCGCGACCTTTTCATATCGTCCCTTCGTTGCCAGACACAGCTGAGCAAACTGCGGGATCATCTCTGCCGGCATATTGTCGACGCAGTAAAAGCCGAGGTCTTCCAGATCGGACGCGGCCCTGCTCTTTCCTGCGCCGGACATACCGGAAATGATAACAAACTGCATAGTCTTCTCCTTTTACCAGATCCGAACCTCCGGCTCGAGCTGGACGCTGGATGCCTCCCATACGCGCGACTGCACCATTGCGATCGTCTTCTTTACATCATCAGCCGACGCGCCGCCGGTATTCACGACGAAACCCGCGTGCTTTTTCGATACCTCCGCGCCACCCACGCCGCAGCCCTTGAGTCCTGCCTGCTCGATGAGGGGGCCTGCAAAATATCCTGTCGGACGCTTGAACGTGCTTCCGGCGGACGGCAGCTCCAGCGGCTGCGAGGCCCTGCGCTTTTCCATCAGCGTGCGCATGGTCTGTCCGATTTCCTCTGGGTCGCCCGGATGCAGCTGCAGGACGGCCCTAACGATCACGCAGGGCAGCTTCTGATATACACTTGTGCGATAGCCAAACGCACATTCTTCGCCGGACAGTGTTTTCTCCTCGCCGTCCATGGTCAGGATCGTGACCGATTCCACGACCTGCTTCAGTTCTCCGCCGTATGCGCCCGCATTCATATATACGCCGCCGCCGAGCGTCCCCGGAATGCCGTGCGCGAATTCCAGACCCGTCAGCGCGTGATTTTTTGCGAAAACCGCCGCTTTCGCCATGCTTTCACCCGCGTAAGCCTCGATCCGCGCCTCATCCAGGAGGCGGATGCCGCACAGCGCATCCTTAAGACAGATCACAAGCGCATCAAGGCCCTCATCCGGGGCAAGAATGTTCGTTCCTGCGCCGAGAATATACGGCTGCGCGCCTGCTGCGGCAGCGCCTTGCAGCAGCTGCTTCAGCTCCTCCGTGGTTTTGGGGAACGCCATGACTGCCGCGGGGCCGCCGATGCGGAAGGAGGTATGGTGGCTCAGCGGCTCCTGAAGCCGGTACTGAACCGCTTTGCACCTCTGGATGATGGTCTGCTGAAGCTCAGAACTCCACATAAACGCCTCCGGGTGGATAATTTTTTCTATCATAGCACATCTCAAATAAAAATAAAAGAGGAACCAGCCAACCGGTTCCTCTTTTATGTTTCAATCATCGTTGCGGGCCGTAAAGTATTTGCTCATCTGCTCGGTAAATTCTACAGCGGCGTTGTAGCCCATGCGCTTCTGGCGGTTGTTCATGGCGGCGACCTCAAAGATCACGGCAAGATTTCGGCCCGGCGTAATGGGAACTGTGATAGACGGAACCTTGACATCCAGAATTTCCGTGTACTGCGTCTCCATGCCGAGGCGGTCATACGCCTCGCCGTCGCGCCACGGGACCATATTGATGATCAGGTCAATGTTGGAGCTTTCCTTGACCGCGCCCATGCCGAACAGCTTGGCAACGTTAATAACGCCGATGCCACGAAGTTCGATATAGTGCTTCAAAACCGGAGGTGCGGAGCCGACCAGCTCGTGCGGCGAGACCTTTTTGATCTCGACCGCGTCGTCCGCGATGAGGCGGTGGCCGCGCTTGACCAGCTCGATGGCCGTCTCGCTCTTGCCGATGCCGCTGTCGCCGTTGATGAGGATGCCCTCGCCGTAAATTTCGACCAGAACGCCGTGGCGCGTGACGCGCGGGGCCAGTGAGCTTTTTAAATAGGTAATGAGGCTCGAAACGATATAAGACGTCGTGTCCTTAGTTCCCAGCACCGTCACGTCGTATTTTTTCGCCATTTCAAGGCACTCCGGCATGGGTTCAAAGCCCCGCGCAAAAATCAGCGCCGGGCATTTATAGGACAGGAAATGGTCAAAAATGATGATGCGCTCCTCCGGCGTGAGCTTTTGCAGATACGCCGTCTCCACCGTGCCGCAGACATAGACGCGCATCGGCTCGTAATGGTCGAAAAAGCCAGCCAGATGAAGGCCCGGACGGCTGATATCGTCAACGGTCACATGGATCTTGTCAAAATCCGTCGACCGGTAGAAAAAGTCAAACTTGAATTCCGATGCAAGCTCGGACAGCAGGACCGTATAGGTACTTGCCACATGATCACCTCTGTTTCAGGATACCTCGATTATACCCGCTTTGCCCCGGTTTCGCAACAGGGAAAATCCTTTGTCGCCCCGGCGCGAAATTTTCGGATTTTTCCGAAAAAAGTGCTTGCAATTTCCAACGCAATCTGTTAATATACTTGTCGGCGCTTTATAGCGCATGAATCTGATTTTCCAAGCGGCAAGGAGGTGCATCCGATGGCAAAATGCGATATCTGCGGCAAGGGCGTAACATTCGGTATCAAGGTCTCCCATTCTCACAGACGTGCGAACCGTGCATGGAAGCCCAACGTCAAACGTGTCAAGGCAATCGTTGACGGTACTCCGCGCCATGTATATGTCTGCACAAGATGCCTGCGTTCCAACAAGGTTGAGCGCGCGATCTGATCGAAGACAAGCCAAAGAGCAAGCCAGTCGGCTTGCTCTTTTTCGTTGCCTATTTTATGGTGCAGCGCGGCTCGTATTTCACAGATTCCTGCAGGGGCCGACGACTCTGTCGGCCCGATAAATATTGCGGATTTTCCAGATTCCCGAAAAATATGCTGCACTCTGCGGGCGGACAAGTCGTCCGCCCCTACAGTTTGCAGCTTATCCAACGTTTGCTTTATACGTTCAGATATCCTTTGATAGTCTTGAGCGTATTCAGAACGCCGTCCATGTGGCTGCGTTCGTAGCCGTGGCTGGCGTAGACGCCGGAGCCGATGAGGCCGTGGCGGATGTCATAGCCCGCGCGGAGCGTCGCTTCCACGTCGGAGCCGTAGTACGGATAGACATCGACGGCATAGTCCGCGCCCTCGCGCTTGGCCGCGTCGATGAGCTTGCCGACGACGGCATAGCTGTACGGGCCGCCGGAATCCTTGGCGCAGATGGATACCTGCCGTTCCGTGCAGGCAAGGCCGTCACCCACGCAGCCCATGTCGACGCTGATGGATTCCGTCACACCCTCCGGCACGGAGGCCGAACCGCCGAAGCCAACCTCTTCATAGACGGTCACATGGACATACGTGCGGCGCGGCAGCGTCTTCTTTTCGTCATGCAGGTATTTTGCAAAGCCGAGCAGAATACCGACGGAGAGCTTATCGTCGAGGAAGCGGCTTTTGATGTAGCCCGAAGCCGTCACGTGCGTGCGCGGGTCGAAGCAGACGATATCGCCTGTCTCAATGCCGAGCGCACGCGTCTCTTCGGCAGAAGAAACATTCTCGTCCAGCAGGATCTCGGTCGTGTCGAAGGTTCGGTTCGTCTTGGCGTATTCGCCGTTGACGTGGACAGAGGCGTTGCAGAGCTGGAGCGTCCCCTCATAGACCTTGCCGGAGCGCGTATAGACGCGCACATTTTCCGTTTCGCCGTTTTCTGCGCGCATACCGCCGAGGCTCGTCACGCGCAGGCGGCCATTGGCCTTGACCTCCGCGACCATCGCGCCGAGCGTGTCCGTGTGCGCCTGCAAAAGCAGCCCGCCCTCTGCGGACTCCTCACCGCCGAGATCGATCAGAATGCCGCCCTTGGTCGTTTTCCGTGCGTCAAAGCCGAGCGATGCAAAAGCCTCCAGCACCCATTCGGCCGCTTTGTCCGTAAAGCCCGTCGGGCTGTCGATTGCAAGCAGCTGGACGGCTTTTTCTACTGCATATTGCGCATAACGCTGTTCCATTGTTTCCGATTCCCCTTTTGAATTAAAATTTCAAAAAACCCGGCAGAGCTGTGGTTTCTGCCGGGATCGTAATTTACACGTCTTCCTTGTCGCCCTTCTGGCGGATGGTGATCTTGATCGGCGTACCGGTCAGACCAAAGACCGCGCGGATCTGGTTTTCCAGATACCGCTGGTACGAGAAATGGAACAGGCGGCTGTCGTTGCAGAAGAAGACAAAGTGCGGCGGCTTGACGCCGACCTGCGTGATATAGTAGATCTTCAGACGGCGGCCCTTGTCCGTGGGCGGCTGGACACGCGCGGTCGCGTCCTCCAGAATGTTGTTGAGCATACCCGTTGTAATGCGCATACTGTTCTGGTTGGAAACAGCGACGATCATGTCAAACAGCTTGTCGACGCGCTGACCGGTCAGCGCCGAGATGAATACGACCGGCGCATAGGTCATGTAGCTGAGGTCACGGCGGATCTCCGCTGTCTTCTCGTCCATGGTGTTCGTGTCCTTTTCGACCGTATCCCATTTGTTGACGACGATGATACAGGCCTTGCCCGCCTCGTGTGCCAGACCTGCGACCTTGGTGTCCTGCTCCGTCACGCCCTCGTTGGCGTCGATCAGGATGAGGCACACATCCGCACGCTCAATGGCGGCAATGGAGCGCAGATTGGAATATTTCTCAACTGCATCGTCGACCTTCGACTTGCGCCGCATACCGGCGGTGTCAATGAACAGGAACTTGCCGGATTCGTTTTCAAAATAGCTGTCGATGGCGTCACGCGTCGTGCCTGCGACATTGGAGACGATCACGCGCTCCTCGCCGAGAATCTTATTGAGCAGGCTCGATTTGCCGACGTTCGGCTTGCCGATGATGGCGACCTTGATGACGTCCTCGTCGTATTCCTCGCCGTCGTCCGGCGGGAAGCTTTCGACGCACGCGTCGAGCAGGTCGCCGGTTCCATGGCCGTGGACGGCGGAAACCTCGATAGGGTCGCCGAGGCCAAGCGCGTAGAATTCATACGCGTCGGGATTGGCATGGCCGGTCTGGTCGCACTTGTTGACGGCCAGCACGACCGGCTTTTTCGACCGCTTGAGCATGGACGCGACCTCCGCGTCCGCAGCGGTCAGGCCGACCGTCACGTCGACGACCATAACGATGACCGTGGCCGTCTCGATGGCGATCTCCGCCTGACGGCGCATGAACTTCAGCATTTCGTTGTTCGTGCCGGGCTCGATGCCGCCGGTGTCGACAAGGGCAAAGCCGCGGCCGTTCCACTCGCATTCGCCGTAAATGCGGTCGCGGGTGACGCCGGGCGTGTCCTCGACGATGGCCATGCGCTTGCCGGTCAGTTTGTTAAAGAGCATCGACTTGCCGACGTTCGGCCGGCCGACGATGGCTACGATGGGCTTCGACATGGTAGGCCCTCCTTTCAGGCTTCCTTTTCAGGATAAGAAAAGAGGAAGGCGCACAGCCTCCCTCTCATCTCTTTCAGCGAAATCACTTAGCTTCAACAGAAATGACTTCACGGCCATTGTAGTAGCCGCAAGCCTTGCAGGCTCTGTGAGGCAGGCGGGGCTCGCCGCACTTCGGGCAAGCGACGACGCCGGGGATCGCCAGCTTCCAGTGGGAACTGCGTCTCTTATCTCTTCTTGCGCGGGATACTTTTCTCTTGGGTACTGCCATGTGGTACACCTCCTTGGTCTAAATGCCCGAAGGCACATTATCTACTTATTTATCCAGTAACTGCTGTAAAACAGCAAAACGGGAATCGGGTTCCTTTTTGCAGCCGCACGGCCCTTCGTTGAGGTTTTTGCCGCAGCGGAAGCAAACGCCCTTGCAGTCGGGCCTGCACAGAAGCTGGCTGTCCATATTGAGAACAAAGGCGGTCGTGATGATGTCGGTCAGATCGGCGCAGCCGTCGTGGATGCCGAACACCCATTCATCCTCCGTCTGCTCCAGCTCCTCTTCTGAAACCAGAACCGCGTGGACCGGGATCTGCACCGCACGCGTAAACTCACCGGCGCAGCGGTCGCATACGCCGTACAGCGTCGTGCTGAGTTCGCCGGTCAGTTCGAGAACGCCTGCCGTATTGCGAACCTTACCGCTGGCCAGAATCGGCTCTGACGCGGGCCTGCAGCTGCCGAAAACAAGATCGGACAGATCCTCGCGCGTCTCAAACGGAAGACTTGCGCCGGGCGTTACAAGAATTGGCTTCAGATCCAGCAGCATAGCGCCCTCCAATCCATAATCGTGCGATGGATATTATATCGAATAATCGCAGGGAAGTCAAATACTTTTTCATAAATTTTTCGTTCTTTTTCGCGAACACCGGATTCTTTACAGAAAGGACGCCGCGTGATAAAATAAAAACAGACTATTTGTTTTATATGGAGACCGCTATGAAGGAATTCACCATCACACAGAACGACGCCGGGCAGCGGCTCGACCGGTGGCTGGCAAAGGCCGTTCCCCTGCTCCCCGCTTCGCTGGCACAGAAATACATCCGGCTCAAGCGCATCAAGCTGAATGGCAAACGCGCCGAGCGCGACACACGGCTGACCGCCGGGGACACACTGCAATTATACATCAACGACGAGTTTTTTGATACCCCAAAAGAAGAAAATGCCTATCTGACCGTCGCCGCGCCGAAACTGCATATCGTCTATGAGGACGAAAATCTCCTGCTGGTCGATAAAAAGCCCGGACAGGCCGTGCATCCGCATGACGGCGCGGAATACGGCAAAACGCTGATCGATCACATTCAGGCATATCTCTACGCCAACCGCGAGTGGCGGCCCAGAGAGGAGCACGCCTTTGCCCCGGCCCTGTGCAACCGCATCGACCGCAATACCGGCGGCATTGTCATTGCCGCAAAGAACGCGGAGGCACTGCGCATTCTGAACCAGAAGATCAAGGATCGCGAAATCGACAAGCGCTATCTTTGCATTGTGCACGGAACGCCCCGCCCGGCCTCCGGCAGTCTCGAGGGGCAGCTGTTCAAGGACGCGAAGAAAAACCGCGTCTACATCACGAAAACGCCGCAGAAGGGTTCAAAGACCTGCATCACATTCTACAAAACGCTTCAGAGCCGGAACGGGCTGAGCCTTGTGGAGTGCGAGCTTGTGACCGGGCGCACCCATCAGATCCGCGCGCAGATGGCCGCCGCAGGCTGGCCGCTGCTGGGCGACGGCAAATACGGAAAGCTCGACAAGCGCTACGACCGGAAATTTCAGGCGCTCTATTCCTACAAGCTGACGTTCCAATTTACAACAGACGCCGGGTGCCTTTCCTATCTCAACGGCAAAACGTTTCAGGTCGAGTCTGTCGATTTTGTGCAGGAATACTTTACATAATCAATCTTTTTCTTCGTTTTCTCCAAAGTTGGAAGAACTTTCAAAATGTTCTTCCAACTTTTTTGCACAATTTTCTGTTTAGATATTGACAAATCCACCCCCGCCGGATATATTCAATCCAGTATGTTTCGGGCGGCTCCGGCAAAGTTCGACGCATACAAATTTTTTTGAAATGGGGGAGGATACATGTCCAAAGAGCTCATTCGCCTCACGAATCTCACTATGACATTCGAGGACGGAGAGACGATTCTCGACAACATCAACCTGTACATCAACAACAAGGAATTCCTCACATTGCTGGGTCCCAGCGGCTGCGGAAAGACGACCATGCTCCGGATCATCGGCGGTTTTTTGACCCCGACGTCCGGCGACGTGCTGTTCAACGGCAAACGGATCAACGATCTGCCCGCCTATCAGCGCAAGATCAACACGGTCTTCCAGCGCTACGCGCTGTTCCCGCATCTGGACGTGTACGACAACATCGCCTTCGGCCTGCGCATTGCAAAGGTCAAGGAGGATGAGATCGACGAACGCGTAACCGAGATGCTGGAAATCGTCAGCCTCAAGGGCTTCGAAAACCGCAAGGTGACGAGCCTGTCCGGTGGCCAGCAGCAGCGTGTGGCCATTGCCCGCGCACTGGTCAACCGCCCGCAGGTGCTGCTGCTCGACGAGCCTCTGGGCGCACTCGATCTGCGCCTGCGCAAGGATATGCAGAACGAACTGAAGAATATCCAGCAGCGAATGGGAATTACATTTATATATGTCACGCACGATCAGGAAGAGGCGCTGACCATGTCCGACACCATCGTCGTCATGAACAAGGGCAAGATCCAGCAGATCGGCCGGCCGGAGGATATCTATAACGAGCCGAAGAACGCATTCGTCGCGGATTTCATCGGCGAGTCCAATATTCTCGACGGCGTGATGCTGGAGGACTATGTCGTCAAGTTCTTCGGCCGCAGGTTCCAGTGCGTGGACAAGGGCTTTGCGCCCAATGAGCCGGTCGACGTCGTTATCCGTCCGGAGGACGTGGATATCGTTCCGCCGGAGCAGGGCCATCTGTGCGGCACCGTCACCTCCGTCACCTTCAAGGGCGTCCACTACGACACCATTGTCGATTTCAAGGGCTTCAAGTGGCTCATTCAGACCACGGATTACTGCCCTGTTGACGCGTACATCGGCATTCGCCTCAATCCTGAGGATATCCATATCATGCACAAGAGCGAGTATTCCGGCCTCTACGGCGACTACTCCTCCTACAGCGCGGAATATGACGAGATTGCCGACGCCTCGGAGGAAGAAGCCGATGAAGAATAACAACAAGCTTCTCGCCTGCCCGTATATTATCTGGATGGTCCTGTTTACGATCATCCCGTTGGGTATCGTCGTCTATTACGCGCTGACCGATTCTATCACCGGCCAGTTTACGCTTTCCAACCTGTCCGGCATGGGCACGTATCTGCCGATCTTCCTGCGCTCGATCTGGCTGAGCCTGTTTGCTTCGCTGATCTGCCTGATCATCGGCTACCCTGTCGCATATTTTATCGCGCAGTGCAAGCCGCTCACGCAGCGGTTCCTCGAAATGCTCATTATGCTCCCGATGTGCATGAGCTTCCTGCTCCGTACGCTGGCCTGGGTCGGTATGCTGGAGGATACGGGCATCATCAACACGCTCCTGCAGCACATCGGCATTTCTCCGCTGCCGCTCATCCGGACAAACGGCGCCGTCATTCTCGGCATGGTGTATAACTACCTGCCCTACATGATCCTGCCGCTCTACACGGTCATTATGAAGATTGACAACCGGCTTGTTGAGGCTGCGCTTGACCTCGGCTGCCGTCCGTCGCAGGTGTTTTCCCGTGTCATCCTGCCGCTTTCCGGTCCCGGTATTCTGTCCGGCCTTACGATGGTCTTCGTCCCGGCTGTCTCTACCTTCTACATCTCCCAGAAGCTCGGCTCCACCGGCACGACGCTCATCGGCGATGTGATCGAGTCCCAGTTCAAGACCGCCTACAACCCGAACCTCGGCGCGGCCATGAGTCTGGTGTTGATGATCCTGATCTTTATCTGTGTCGCCGTTATGAACCGCTTCGGCGAGGGCGACGGAGAGGAGGTCATCAAGGTATGAAGCACTTCAACCGCACCGTCACCGTCCTGGTGTTCATCTTCCTCTACATTCCCATGATCGTTCTGGCCGTGGCCTCGTTCAACACCGGCACGGACATCGCAAGCTTCAAGGGCTTCACGCTCCGGCAGTACGCCAATCTGTTCCGGGACGGCACGCTCCTGACGCTCCTGCGCAACTCTGTCATCATTGCGCTGCTGGCGACGCTCATCTCTACCGTCGTCGGCACAATGGCTGCCGTCGGCATCCACAGCATGAAGGGCCGGCTCCGCTCCGCCGTCATGACCATAACGAACATCCCCATGACGAATCCGGATATCGTCACCGGCGTTGCGCTGGCGCTGCTGTTCGCGTTCGCGGGGACGGTTTTGAAGACCAACTCCGTGCTCGGCTTCTGGACGCTTCTCATCGCGCATATCACGTTCGATCTCCCCTATGTCATTCTGAACGTCATGCCGAAGCTCCAGCAGATGGACAAGGATCTGGTCGAGGCCGCGCTGGATCTCGGCTGCACGCCGTTCCAGTCGTTCACCAAGGTCGTCATTCACGAGATCATGCCCGGCATCATTTCCGGCGCTCTCATGGCATTCACCATGAGTCTGGACGATTTCGTCATTTCGTATTTCGTCACCGGCTCCAGCTTCATTACACTCCCGGTCGAGATCTACAACTATACGAAAAAGCCCATTCAGCCGAAGATCTACGCGCTGTTTACGCTGATGTTCATCGTGATCCTTGTCCTGATGGTCGTCATGAACCTGCTGCAGGCCAAATCCGAGAAGAACCGGCAGCAGCCGAGGAGGGTCCGTGCATGAAAAAACGATTTTTTTCTGTTCTGCTGGCGCTCGTTCTGCTGCTCTGTGCCGTTCCCCTGCCCGCCCACGCCGCCGCCAATGAGATCACCGTCTACAACTGGGGCCAGTACATCTCCGACGGCACGGATGACAGTCTGGACGTGATCAAGGCGTTCGAGGAAGAGACGGGCATCAAGGTCAATTACCTGACGTTCGACTCCAACGAGTCCATGTACACCAAGCTCAAAACCGGCGGCACAACGTTCGACGTGATCATCCCGTCTGATTACATGATCGCCAAGCTGATCTCCGAGGATATGCTCGAGCCGCTGGACTTTGCCAGTATTCCGAATTACGAATATATTGACGAAGCCTTCCGTGATCAGGCGTATGACCCGGAAAACACCTACTCCGTTCCCTACACATGGGGCACGGTCGGTCTGATCTACAACAAAAACTACGTTTCGGACGAGGATGCGGAAAGCTGGTCCTGCCTGTGGAATTCCAAGTATCAGGGCAAGCTTCTGATGTTCGATAACCCGCGCGACGCATTCGCCATTGCGGAATCCATGCTGGGCTACAGCTTCAACACGGAGGACGAGCAGGAGCTTAAAAACTGCGCCGACCTGCTGGCCACGCAGTCCCCTGTTCTGCAGGGCTACGTCATGGACCAGATCTTTGACCGCATGGAGCGCGGCGAAGCCTGGGCAGCTCCCTATTACGCGGGCGACTACCTGACCATGGTCGAGGAAAATCCCGATCTGGGCTTCAGCCACCCGAAAGAGGGCTTCAATATCTTCATTGACGCCATGTGCATCCCGAAGGGCTGCCAGAACAAGGAGGGCGCGGAGGCATTTATCAACTTCCTCTGCCGCCCGGATATCTCCGCCGCCAATCTGGATTACATCGGCTATTCCACCCCGGAGACTGCCGCAAAGGACTATCTGGACGAGGAAGTGACGTCCAGCCCCGTCTCCTACCCGGACGACGAGACGCTTGCGCGCAGCGAATCCTTTGCCGAGCTCGGCGTGGAGGCCACGCAGGTGATGAATGACCTGTGGCTTTCCGTCAAGACCTCAACATCAAACACGACACTGTATCTGATTCTGACGATTGCGGCCATTGCCGCAGTGATCCTGTTCTTCGTGATCTCCGGCATTGTCCGGCGCCGCAAAAAAGCACGCCGCTGCCGCAAGTGGAAGCAGGCATAAAAATGATTTTGGCCAGCAGCTACGCTGCTGGCCATTTCTGCTGCAAGCTGTTTTTTACGGCCCTGTCCGCAGCTCGACATCGCCGGAGACGGTTTCTGCGGTGATGGCGCAGAGCTTATCGCCGCTGGAGAGGAAGCCGTCGGTGTCACGGTCGCCGCTGACGGTGCTGAGATCCAGCGTGTACCGGCAGCTGCCCTCCGGAAGCGTAAGGCGCAGATCGCCGCTGACGCTGTTGAAGCTGACCTCATCCGGGGCTGCGGTGCAGCTGATGCGCGCTTCCCCGGAAACGGTCTCACAGTCAATATCGCTGCCGTCCGCCGGAAGCGCAGTCAGGGAGATATCTCCGCTGACAGTACCGAAGTCATAGTCCTCAGCCAGAAGCCCCGGGCCGGTAATATTGCCGCTTGTGGTGCTGACGGTGAGCGAATCCACGCTGCCTCCCATCAGCTCGACATTCGCCGAGACAGTCTCGACCGTAATGTTATCCAGCATCAGCGTATCCGGCAGGAAGACGGTCAGCGCCTTTCTCGGCAGATCCATGTTGCTGAAAAGCCTCGATTTGCACGGCTGGATGATGAGCTTTCCGTTGCTGACTCTGTAGCGCATCCGGTAATCCTCATTGTCTCCGGTATAATCCTCCTGAAAAGCCACGCCGTCCGCGTTCGATTCGACCAGATACACATCGCCGGTCAGCCAATGGATCTCGATTTCTGTGATATCTGTCAGCAGCTCGGAAGCCGCTGCAGGCTGCTCCTTGCTGCCGAAGCCGGAGCGGTCAAGCGTTTCATATTTGTTCGCGCTGTCATAGATATAAAGTCCTCCCGCGCGCAGCACACCGAAGACCGCCCGGCCCGCGAAGTTCAGCGCCAGTATCGCTATGACTGCACCCACGCAGATGAGCGCGATGGCCCAGCCGGGGAGCTTTTTCTTCCTGCCGGTCTGCGGCGCAGTGGATACCGCGTCCGGTGTAGGCGGCGCAGGAAAATCCCGCTTTTTGGGTTTTTCCGCCGCCTGCTTGTGCTCATACAGCTCCGATACGTCGCCGATGCCGCCGACGGCCTCGTCATACGCTTCCTGCTCCGATTTTCCGGCGGCGATCAGATCGTCGTACCGGTCGAGCGTGTGCTGTAAGATCTCCTGCTGCACCTCCGCGTTGCGGATGGTCAGCGCAGCGTCTTTAAAAAGTCCGTCTACATAGACCTTGATCTGCTCTCTCATGCTTCTCCCTCCAATAATGCGTTCAGAATGCGCACGCTTGCGTCCCATTCTGCCCGCGCCTGCCGGTAAGCCTCCCGGCCCTTTTCTGTAATTCTGTAATACTTCCGTCTGGCTCCGACCGCTTCATCGCCCCAGTAGGAGGTAATGTACCCGCTGTCCTCCAGCCGGCGGAAGGCGGTATAGAGCGTGGCTTCCTTCAGGATAAATTCGCCGCGGGAGCAGCTTTCAATGTGCTTGTTGATCTCGTAGCCGTAGCTGTCGCGGCGCAGAAGCTGCGCCAGGATCACCGCGTCCGTATGACCGCGGATCACGTCTGCCCGAATGGACACATCCCCACCTCCGTTTCGGTGCGGCTAGTATAACACGATATACCTCGCCTGTCAAGGTATATCACGATAATATTTTACATGAAGAAATTTCATGAGCTGCATTCGAAATCAGCACTTGTCATGCGACCCGCAATATGCTATACTTCCACACAGCAAGATACGGAAGAAGGGACGCCTGTATGCGCATTGTCATTAAAATCGGCACCTCCACCATCACGCATCCAACCGGCAGGCTAAACATCCGCCAGATGGAAGCGCTCTGCAAGGTGCTCAGCGACCTCAAGAATGCCGGAAATGAGGTGATCCTCGTCTCCTCCGGCGCGATCGGCATGGGCGTGGGCAAACTCCGCCTCGGAAAGAAGCCCACGGATGTGCCGACGAAGCAGGCTGCCGCCGCAGTCGGTCAGTGTGAGCTGATGTATACCTACGACAAGCTGTTCTCCGAATACCGCCACACCGTCGCACAGATCCTGCTGACGGCGGACGATATCGCCGACCCTGTCCGGCACGAGAATTTCCAGAACACGATCCAGCGCCTGCTGGAGCTGGATGCGATTCCGATCGTCAACGAGAACGACACGGTTTCCGTCGCAGAGTTCGGCATCGGCGACAATGATACGCTCTCGGCCATCGTCGCGACCAGCGTTCACGCCGATCTGCTCGTGCTGCTGTCGGATATTGACGGTCTGTACACTGCCGACCCGCATAAAAATCCAGACGCTGCGCGCATCGAATTGGTTCCCGAGATCACCGAAGAAATTCTTCGCCTTGCCGACGGCAAGGGTTCCGAGCTTGGAACCGGCGGCATGAAAACCAAGCTTACCGCTGCGCAGATCGTCACAAAAGCCGGAACAGATATGATCATTGCCAACGGAGCAGAGGTCGAGAAGCTCTATGCGCTGCTCGACGGGAAATCCATCGGCACAAGATTTTTAGGAAAGAAGGCAGACATATGACGACACAGGCGCTTTTACAGCAGGCCAAGGCCGCCTGCCCGCAGCTTGCGTGGCTGGGGAGTGAAGAAAAGAACCGGGCCATCCTGCAAATGGCAGATGCAATTGAGGCAAATGCAGATGTCATTCTCGCCGCAAACGCGGAAGATCTGCACGCGGCGCAGGACGTCATTTCAAGCGTCATGCTCGACCGTCTGCGCCTGACAAAGGACCGGATCGCCGCCATGGCGGACGGTATGCGGCAGGTCGCGAAGCTCCCTGACCCGGTTGGGGAAATTCTGGCTGAGGTGAAGCGGCCCAATGGACTTGTGATCCGCAAAACTGCGGTTCCGATGGGTGTCGTCGCCATTATCTACGAAAGCCGCCCGAACGTTACCTCTGACGCGGCGGTGCTCGCCCTCAAAAGCGGCAATGTCTGCGTCCTGCGCGGCGGGAAAGAGGCATACTGTTCTGCCGCAGCCATTGTTGCGGCTATGCACGAGGGCCTGCGCGCCGTCGGCCTGCCGGAAGCCTTCGTGAATCTGGTGTCGGACACCACGCGGCAGAGCGCGCACGAGCTTATGACGGCAAACGGCCTGGTTGACCTGCTCATCCCGCGCGGCGGCGCGGGACTCATCCGCGCCTGCGTCGAATCGGCGACCGTCCCGTGCATCGAGACGGGCACCGGCATCTGCCATGTGTACGTGGACAAGGACGCAGATTTGGACAAGGCGCTGAATATCATCGAAAACGCCAAAACCAGCCGCCCGTCCGTCTGCAACGCGGAAGAAGTCGCAATCGTCCATGCGGATATCGCCGGGCAGTTCCTGCCCATGCTCAAAAAGCGCCTTGTCGACGACCGCGCTGCGGCCGGTCTGCCGCCCGTCGAGCTTCGTCTGGACGAGACTGCGCAGCAGATCATTTCCGGCACACCTGCGGGGAAACAGGATTTCGACACGGAATTTCTGGATTATATTCTTGCCGTCAAGACCGTTTCCAGCGCGGACGAGGCGATTTTCCATATCGCCGCGCACTCCACGCACCATTCCGACGCGATCATCACCGAAAACGCGCAGACCGCGCAGCGCTTTACGCAGCTGGTTGACAGTGCTGCAGTTTATGTAAACGCATCCACGCGGTTTACAGACGGCGGCGAATTCGGCCTCGGCTGCGAAATGGGCATTTCCACGCAGAAGCTCCACGCCAGAGGCCCTATGGGTCTGCGGGAGCTGACGACTTATAAATATATTATAACGGGCGACGGGCAGACCCGGTAAGGAGGAACTTATGTCAACCTATCAGCTTGGATTTATCGGAACCGGGAATATGGGCGGCGCGCTGGCACAGGCTGCGGCAAAAAGCGGCGCGGGTATGCTCCTGTCCAACCGCACAGCGGACAAGGCGGTGCGTCTGGCCGCAGAGCTCGGCTGCGCAGCCGGGACGAATCTGGAGGTCGCAGAAGGCTGCAAATACATCTTTCTCGGCGTCAAGCCGCAGATGCTCCAGGCGCTGCTGGCAGAGCTGAAGGCGCCGCTTTCGGCGCGGACGGACCGGCCCGTGCTCGTCTCCATGGCGGCAGGCGTTACGATCAGGACGATCAGAGAAACGCTGGGCCTCCCCTGCCCGGTCGTGCGGATCATGCCGAATCTGCCGGTCGCGCTTGGGAAGGGCGTGGTTCTGATCTCCCCGGACGATACTGTTACGGAGGATGAGCTGACCGCACTGGAAGAAGCACTGAAACCGGCCGGGCTTCTGATGCGGATGCCGGAGGACAAGCTTGACGCGGGCAGCGCAGTTTCCGGCTGCGGCCCGGCGTTCGTCTATCTGTTTCTGGACGCGCTGGCAAACGGCGGCGTAAGCTGCGGCCTGCCATATCCGCAGGCGCTGGCACTTGCCGCACAGACCATGATCGGCGCGGCAGAAATGGCGCTTGCCTCCGGCAAGCACCCCGGAAAGCTCCAATCCGAGGTTTGCAGCCCCGGCGGAACGACGATCGCAGGCGTCCGCGCGCTGGAACAGCGCGGCGCCCGCGCCGCTGCCATGGACGCAGTGATCGCCGCCTACGAACGCACCTGCGAGCTGACCGCACACTGAGCCGGAATAACCGATTCCATATACAACAGCCCAGACTGCCGTTGAAAGCGGTCTGGGCTGCTGCATATTTGTTTGCAACTGATCCATCCGATTGATTGAAGGTCAGACTATGGCGATGCACGTGTTTCGACACGGGAGCGCTGCCGGCGGCTGGAGCGGAATTTCCGCAAGACAGGCCGCAGAGCAATTAAAAATCACCCACCGGACAGTTCTCCTGTGGGTGAAAGAAAAAGCGGTCAAGTAGGGACTAAAAAAATTTTGAGAATTTACAAGCCGTTCATAGGTGGACA
>ENA-UAOW01000544-UAOW01000544.1-human-gut-metagenome-genome-assembly--contig:-NODE-544-length-17167-cov-5.379675_pt1 | contig 17167 bp, 14 predicted proteins | sample MGYA00243470_ERZ654559 | MGnify/ENA primary metagenome ERZ654559 (study PRJEB26926, sample SAMN06164851) | human gut metagenome | biome: ENVO:00009003; feature: ENVO:2100002; material: ENVO:00002003...
CCCTATGGAGCTGATGCCAATGGCACAGGCTCCTGCGCTTGGGGAAGTAGTGTCGAATACAAGCGCCAAAGAAAGACAACACAAATGTGAAGTCTTAATATCAGAAGCTATGGGGATCGCTTCTATCCAAAACCCGTTTACTGACCGGAACATGCCGTATGAGCAGCCATTCCAACCAGGTGCGGGAGATGCGGAAGCGGTCCCTATTTTTGTGGTATTAAGCAAGAAAGTCAGGAGGTGCAAGCAATGGAAACATACCGCAAAGAGGACATCCGCCGGGGCGATATTTACTATGCTGACCTTAGCCCGGTGGTCGGCTCTGAACAGGGCGGAATACGTCCTGTGGTCATTCTCCAGAACAATGTGGGCAACCGGCACAGTCCCACAGTGATCGCCGCCGCGATCACCAGCCGGAAAGGTAAGCATAAACTTCCTACCCATGTAAACCTGGATGCTCCAGTTCCAGGTCTTTACCGCGACTCTATCATCCTGCTGGAGCAGCTTCGCACCATTGATAAAAGCAGATTGAGAGGTAAGGTCGGTTCTCTTGGAGAAGACCAAATGTGCAAGCTTGATCATGCGCTGGAAGTCAGCGTGGGACTTCTCCCACTGTATAATACCATCTGATTTTACCCGCACTCAGGATACTGCCATTTAAAGAGAAACATACAATCGGGGCCGTTCATCGGCTCCGGTGGGCGGCCCCTCCATAACAGGAGGGTGCTTTTATGACTAAGACAGAACTTCAAGATAACCTTGTGTTTCTTTCAGCGCTGAAGCTGCTGGAGCAGCTCACCGAAAAGGGCCTGCTGACAGTGGATGAGGCGGAGAAGTCCCGCATTGAACTGGAGCGCAAGCTCCGGCCCACTCTGCTGTTCGCCTGAACAGGCTCTATGCGAGAATAGCTGATTGCCCAGTTTTTCCACTTCTTTTTCGTTGGTGTTGGTAATGGCTATTGCGGAAGGACTGTGGTAGTGTGTGTTGCTGAAAGGAGGTCAAAAAAGATATGACGGAAACAAACATAAGTACAGCAAGAGTTCCGCAGGTCACAGTAATCGACCCCAGAATCCCCGAAAAAGCAAAGCTGAGGGTAGCGGCCTACGCCAGAGTGAGCAGTGACTCCGAAGATCAGGTCAACTCCTACATCGCCCAGGTAGACTTCTACTCCAAGTACATCGCCGGTAAAGAGGAGTGGGAGATGGTAGACATCTATGCCGATGAAGGTATCTCCGGGCTGGAAGCCAGGAATCGGGATGATTTCAACCGGATGATGACAGACTGCCGGGAGGGAAAGATCGACCGGGTCCTCTGCAAATCTATCTCGCGCTTTGCACGCAACACACAGGAGTACATCCAGTTCGTGCGGGAACTGCTCCGGCTGGGTATTTCGATCCACTTTGAAAAGGAGAACATCGATACCGGGAAGATGACCTCGGAGCAGGTTGCCCAAATCTATGGGGCTTTCGCCCAGATGGAATCCACCAACCATTCCAGTAATATGCGCTTCAGCGTTCGTATGCGGATGGAAAAGGGATTGTTTGTCCCATCCTCTGTCCCCTATGGCTACCGGCTGGCAGGGAGGGATCTGGAGATCATACCGGAGGAGGCCGAGGTGGTCCGCCGCATCTTCTCCGCTTATCTGAGCGGCCAGGGAAAGGATGATATCGCCAGGGAGCTGAACCAGCTCGGGGTAGATCGAGGCCGAAACCGTGAGAAGTGGCATCCCAGTACGGTGGCCTACATCCTGACCAATATCTCCTACACCGGAGATATGATCTGGCAAAAAAGCTGCGCCACAGATACGATTCCATTCCGGCAGGTTCGAAACCTTGGCCAGAAGCCCCGCTACTTTGTGGAGCACAGCCACCCGGCCATCGTAAGCTGTGCGGATTTTCAGAGGGTACAGGAACTGATGTCCTCCCGCAAGGGGCAGTTCCATGGGACGCACCGTATAAGTAAGGGCAGCCTCTATGATAAACACATCTACTGCGGGGGATGCGGCTCTCTCTGCCGCAAAAAAATCACAGTGGGAAAGACTTACTGGGTCTGCCGCCGCCACGATGGAAACAAAGCAGACTGCCCTACCCCGCAGATTCCAGAACCAGAAATTACGGCGGCTGTCCTGCGGCTCTACCACAAGCTGAAACTTGGTCAGGAAACCGTCCTGCGGCCTGTCCTCAGCCAACTGCAGGAGCTTAGGGAACGGGAACTCCGCTCCAATCGCAAGATCAGTGATATTGACAATGAAATAGCCCGTATCTCAGAGCAGAATCTCGTCCTTGTTCGGCTGAAGTCGAAAGGGTATGTGGATTCTGCTCTTTATTTATCCCAGATGGATGAGATCGACCGTAAGCTGCGGGAGCTCAGGAAGCTGCGACGCCGTCTTCTGGAGGCAGCCGGTGAAGACCGGCAGATCCATGACACAGAGCGAATGATGGAGTATCTGGAGGATGGTCCGGAATGGCTGGATGAGGTTCCCGCGGAACTGTTTGGGGAACTGATTGAGCGGATCATCATTATCAGCCCGGAACGGCTGAAGTTCCGCCTGCTGAATGGGATGGAACTGGCAGAAAACATAGAGAGGACGGTGCGATAAATGGCGTGGCAAAGAAAAATTCCTTTCGGCTATCAGGTCCGGAACGGCAGGATCAACTGCCATCCGGAGGAAGCAGAGCTTGTAAGGGCTATCTTCTCCCGCTATCTGCTGGGCGGCTCCTACAGTCAGATCGCTGACGAGATGACCCAGCAAGGTGTGCGCTATCATCAACATAATGCCCAGTGGAACAAACACATGGTCAAGCGGATTTTGGAGAATGAACGGTATCTCGGGATGGATGGCTATCCCCAGCTGGTGACAGATGAGGAATTTCTCGCTGTCCGCCTGCGGCGGGGAGAACAGAACACCTACGCTCCATGCCCAAGCGAGATCATCCCTATACGGGACAAGGCGGTCTGCGCCCTCTGTGGAGAAAAGATGGCACGGGATACCAAATCCCATGGCCGCCCACGCTGGCGGTGTAAAAATCCAGAGTGCGGCGGCAGTGTATATCTTGATGACAGCATCATTTTGGAACGAGTGGTGCAGAAGCTCAAAGTGCTGGCTCATTCTCCTGCGTGTATCCAGCTTCCTAAAGCCGCCCCTGCCTCAACAGATGCCCTTCGCATCGAAAATGAACTGGCCCTCTGCTTTAACCGGGCCGATATCAACCCGGAATATATGAAAACACTGATCATGGCCGCCGCTGCCGAGCGGTATGCCGGCCTGAACGATCCAACGCCGGCCCACAGGCTGGCACTGCTGCGGCAGAAGCTGGAGCTGGAACCGGAGAACGAAGAAACCCTGTGGGAACTTTTTGAGTCGGCAGTAACCCATGTGTGCATCGGCAAAGGCGGAGAGATCAGCCTATCCCAAAAAGATCAAAAGGAGTGTGCCTCATGAACATACAGAAAACCGCCCCCACCCCCAAACTGGTCACTATGATTCCGGCTGACCCTCAGATGACAGAACGGGATCTTCGAAAAAAGCACCTGCGAGTTGCGCCTTACTGCCGGGTATCCACTGACAAGGAGGAGCAGCTCTCCAGCTATGAGGCCCAGATCGAATACTACACGGAAAAAATCGACGCCAATCCGGATTGGACAATGGTCCGCCTCTATGCGGATGAGGGCATCACCGGCACCTCGGCCAAAAAGCGCAAAGATTTCCTCCAAATGATCCGGGACTGTGAGCGTGGAAAAATCGACCTGGTCATCACCAAATCGGTGTCCCGGTTCTGCCGAAACACACTGGATGGCCTGAACTATGTCCGCCGCCTGAAACGGCACGGCGTGGGAGTCTACTTTGAGAAAGAGAATGTGAACACCCTCTTCATGGACAACGAGATGATCCTCACCTTTATGATGAGCCAGGCCCAGGCAGAAAGCGAATCCCTCAGCGGCAATGTGAGGTGGGGCCACCGGAAGAACTTCAAGGATGGAAAAGTCTATTACCACTGCAAGACCTTCCTCGGCTACCGCTGGGGTGCGGATGGCCAGCCGGAGATCGACCCGGAGCAGGCTGCCATTGTCCGGCGCATCTTCTCCCGGTTTCTGCTGGGACACAGCGTCCGGCAGATCACCACCGACCTGATGGCGGATGGAATCAAAACAGCCACAGGGAAAACAGTATGGCATGACAGCGTGGTTCAAAAAATGCTGTGCAATGAAAAATACATCGGTGACGCTCTCCTACAAAAAACCTACATCGCGGACCTGTTCACCAGAGAAAAGCGGGTGAATAACGGCGAACTGCCCAAATACTATGTCCATGACTGCCACCCGGCCATCATTGATCGGGAAACCTTCCAAAAGGTACAGGAGGAGATTGCCCGTCGGTCCAGTCTCAAGAAAACATCCTCCAAGGCGAAGACGCAGCTTGGGAAATACTGCGGAAAGTATGTGCTCAGCGAGTTGCTGGTCTGCGGAGAATGCGGCAGCCCTTATCGCCGGGTGATCTGGACGCAGAAAGGGGTCAAACGGGTCGTCTGGCGGTGCCAGAACCGGCTGGAGCATGGCAGGAAGATCTGTAAGCAGTCTCCCACTCTGGATGAGGGCAACATCCACGACGCCGTCATCTCCGCCATGAATGAACTGTTCCGGATGCAGGCAGCCAAGGACGCGGTGAAAGCCGGTATTGCGGCAGTCCTTGCCGGAGAAGAACAGACGATGAGCCTGCCTGCCGTGGAGTTTCAGATCCGGAACCTGCAGGAACGCCAGCTGGAGCTGTTCCAGCTGATCGTCAGTGCCGGCGCTGACTGTACCGACTATGATGAGGAGCTTCAACAGGTCAACATGGCCAAGACAAGGCTCATGGCCCAAAAAGCGGAGCTGGAAAAGGAACAGCGAGGCGCGGCGGCCTTCGAGAGCAGGCTGGCAGAACTTGACATGGCATTGGAGCAGGCCAGCGGTACCCTTACGGATTTTGATGAACTCACTGTCCGTCAGCTGGTCAGCAACATCAAGATGTTGGACAAGGATAGCCTGCTCATCTGCTTCAAGGACGGCACAGAAATTACTCAGGCCATGCAAAGGAGGCAGACCGCATGATCTATATCACCGGTGACACCCACGGCGGCTTCCAGCGGTTCGGAAGCAAATACTTCCCCCAGCAAACGCAGATGGGCCGAAATGACTACATGATCATCTGTGGCGATTTCGGAGGGCTGTGGGACGGCGGCCAGAAAGACCAGCATTGGCTGGACTGGCTGGATGAGAAATCCTTCACCACCTTGTTTGTGGATGGAAACCATGAAAACTTTGATCTGCTGAACGCCCTGCCGGAAAAAGAATGGCACGGCGGCAGAGTACATGAGGTGAGGGAAAATATCCTCCACCTGATGAGGGGCCAGATATTCACCTTCAGCGGTCTCACATGGTTCACGATGGGAGGAGCCTCCTCCCACGACATTCAGGATGGCGTCCTTGATCCGGAGGACCCCGACTTCGAACAAAAGTATTGGCTGCTGCGCCGAATGCGGGGAATGTTCCGGGTCAAAGGACGCTCCTGGTGGGCGGAAGAAATGCCAAATGCCCGTGAATATGCAGAGGCACTGAGAAATCTGGAGCAGGTAAACTGGAAGGTAGACTGCATCCTGTCCCACTGCGGTCCCAGCAGTGCCGTGCGGAAAATCGACCCCTCCTATGGAAGTGACCAGCTCACCGATTTTCTGGAAACGGTCAATCAGCGGTGCCAGTTTACATACTGGTTCTTCGGGCATTACCACGACAACCGGATCATCGATGACAGATATATCCTCCAGTGGGAGCAGATTTCCGGATTAGAAATTTGAGTAAACGAGAAAATCATAACAGTGCCGCACAGAAATTGCTCTGTGCGGCACTGCTCACAACAATATAACCCCTTATAACCCCTTGAATGCATAAGGGAAATGGGGTATAATAGATTTAACAGAATGGAGGTGCGGTATGAAAGAAAAGATTCAGGAACTGGAGCGGCAGATCGCCGCCCTTCCCATCGGCTATATTTCCAAGAAGACGATCAACGGAAAGACACGCTACTATCATCAGTGGACAGAAAATGGGAAGAAGCACAGCCAATATCTGCGGGATGGCGAACTGGAGCCGCTGCAGGAGCAAATAGAGCAGCGCAAAGTATTGCAGGCACAACTGAAAGAACTGCAAGCCAAGATGCCAAAAGTGCGCCAGCCAAAGCTGGACTTTGAAACCAGTGTAATTGTTGGTAAAGGATTGGACGCCATGTCGCAGGGCGTAAAGGGCTGGGGCCTCCGTGACTGCTTCTGGCAATTGGAGGATTATCTCTACAGCAATGAAAGCGACAGGGTCTGCCTGGTTTTTGGCCTGCGCAGGACCGGAAAGACTACCATGCTCCGGCAGGCCATCGCCCGAATGAGCAGAGAGGATCTCAGCCGCACGGTCTATATCAAAGCCCGCAGAAGCGATACCATGGCCATGATGAACCGGGATCTGAAAAAACTGTTCGATGCGGGCTTCCGCTACGTATTCATTGATGAGGTCACCCTGATGCGGGATTTCATCGATTCTGCGGCTCTCTTCTCCGATGTGTTTGCAGCGATGGGAATGAAGATCATCCTCTCCGGTACGGACTCCCTCGGTTTTTGGCTGGCGATGGATCAGGAACTCTATGACCGGGCAAAGCCCATCCACACCACCTTCATCCCATATCGGGAATACAGCCGCCTGCTGGGGATCGACAGCATTGATGAATATATCCGCTATGGCGGGACGCTGCGGGCCGGTGAGCTTGCCTTTGACGATGAAGATGTCAACGCCCAGGACGCCTCCTTCCGGGATGATGAGTCCACACGGCGATACATCGATACAGCGATCTGCAAAAACATTCAGCATTCCTTGGCCTGCTATGAGGCAGGCGGGCATTTCCGCCACCTGTACTCTCTGTATGAGGCCGGTGAGCTGACCAGCGCCATCAACCGGATCATCGAGGACATGAACCACCGGTTCCTGATCTCAGTTCTGACTGATGATTTCCAATCTCACGATCTACGGCTGACCGCCTCGAATCTTCGGAAAGAGCGTGACCCCGAAAAGCGTACCGAGATACTGGACAACATTGACACAGAAGCGGTCACCCAGCGCCTGATGGAGCTGCTGGATATCCGCAACAAAGAGGAACAGTCCATCGGTATCACAGATACCCATATCCGGGAGATCAAAGAGTATCTCTCCGCATTGGAACTGATCGTAAACTGTCCCATTGAAACCGCTGACCCAGGAGCAAAATCTGTGGAACACATCCTATTTACCCAGCCGGGGATGCGATACTGCCAGGCACAGGCCCTTGTCCACTCGCTGATGAAGGACGAGACCTTTTCAGCTCTCAGCGAATTGGAGAAGACCCAGACTGCGGGCAGGATCCTCGAAGAAGTACGGGGCCGGATGCTCGAGGATATCGTCCTGCTGGAAACCATGAAGTCGGCTGACAGAGAACACCGGGTGTTCAAGCTGCAGTTTGCGGTCGGCGAGTTTGACATGGTGATTTATAATGAGAAGGAAAACTGCTGCGAGATTTTCGAGATCAAGCACAGTGGCAAACAGGTCCCAGCACAATACCGGCATCTGCTCGATCAGGAAAAATGCGATAAGACCGAACAGCGGTTTGGCCCGATCCGGGGGCGATATGTCCTGTACCGCGGAGAGGATGTCACATTGGAAAATGGAGTGCATTACCGGAATGTGGAACGCTATCTGAACGATCTGCCTGAGTTGAATATTGCCCCAGCACAGGAAGCTGGCATTGAGCAGACCGGCCCTGTTTTATAAGCTGCGGTGCCTTCTGCACCAAAAACAAAAATATCGATTTTAACCGTCCTTTGCAAAGCAAAAGGACATCCGAACGGATGTCCTTTTGCTTTGGTTTTATTTTCGTTAACCGCCCCACCTGAGCGTGATGGAACTATTCCGGCAAAGTGAATCTGCCCGGCGCAGCTCTCCCTTTATCAACTCTGCGGCAAAAAGACGCCGCGTCACCGCGTCGGGATCTCGCGCCGCTAAAAAGCAAGGAAATATCCCAGCGGCCTATTGGGAGCGTAGAACCCGGCGCCTCTTGATGCGGAGCTGGCTCACAAGCCCTGCCGCCGGCTTCTTTTTGTGCAAGAAGACGTCTTTCTTCCATCGTATAAAACTTTTCGACAGGCGGAGGGCCGTGGGGCAACATTATCCCACGGCCCTGTCGTTATTCAAAAAACTGCTTCAAGTCGTCTTCCACCGTGCCGATGCCGGCGATACCGAAGCGCTCCACCAGCACCTGGGTCACATTCGGACTGAGAAATGCAGGCAGCGTGGGGCCAAGATGGATCTTCTTTACGCCAAGATACAGCAGGGCCAGCAGTACGATGACCGCCTTTTGCTCATACCAGGCGATATTATAGACGATCGGCAGGTCATTGATATCCTCCAGGCCGAATACTTCCTTGAGCTTCAGCGCGATGACCGCCAGCGAGTAGGAATCGTTGCACTGCCCCGCGTCCAGCACCCGGGGGATCCCCCCGATGTCGCCCAGATTCAGTTTGTTGTATTTGTACTTGGCGCAGCCCGCGGTGAGGATGACGGCATCTCCGGGCAGCGCCTTGGCAAAATCGGTGTAGTAACTGCGGCTCTTGGCGCGGCCGTCGCAGCCGGCCATGACTACGAATTTCCGGATGGCGCCGGACTTCACGGCATCTACGATCTGATCCGCCAGGGCCAGGACCTGATTGTGGGCAAAGCCGCCGACGATCTCGCCGGTTTCAAGCCCGATGGGCGGCGCACAGCGTTTGGCATGTTCGATCAGCTCGGAAAAATCCTTCTCCTCCCCGATTCCGCCCGAGATATGCTTACAGCCTGGATAGCCCGCCGCCCCGGTGGTGTACAGGCGTTCCCGGTAGCTCTCCTTCGGGGGAACGATACAGTTGGTGGTCATCAGGATGGGGCCGTTGAAGGACTCGAATTCTTCCTTCTGCTTCCACCAGGCATTGCCATAGTTGCCCACGAAGTGGGCATACTTCTTGAAGGCCGGATAGTAGTGGGCCGGCAGCATTTCAGAATGGGTATACACATCCACGCCGGTCCCCTGCGTCTGCTCCAAGAGCATCTCCAAGTCCCGCAGGTCGTGCCCGGAGACCAGAATGCCGGGGTTTTTGCCCACGCCGATCGAAACCCGCGTAATCTCAGGGGCGCCATAACGCCCGGTGTTGGCCCGGTCCAGCAGCGCCATGCCGGCCACGCCGTATCGCCCCGTCTCCAGGGCCAGTTCCACCAGCTCGCCCACCGTAAGGCTGTCGTCCAGCGTGGCGGCCAGCGCGCGCTGCAGGAAGGCGTCCACCTCGCCGTCCTCCTGAAGCAGGGCATTGGCGTGCTTGGAATAGGCGGACAGGCCCTTCAGGCCGTACGTAATGAGCTCCCGCAGGGAACGGATGTCCTCATGTTCCGTGGCCAGCACGCCCACTTCGGCGGCCCTGGCCATAAAATCAGCTTCCACTCCGTCCCAGACAGCCGCCTCCGGAAGCGTGCCGGTGCCGTCGAGTTGGGAAAGAAGGTCCCGCTTGGCGTCCAGCGTCATATGGATGCGGGCCACGATCGCTTCCTTGTCAAAATTTGCATTGGTAATGGTCGTAAACAGATTCAACGTGACAAGATGATTGATCTCCGGGGCAACCGGCTTTCCCGCGGCGCGCAGCGCGGTGGTAACGGCCGAGAGGCCGCGGGTCACGTAGACCAGCAGATCCTGCGCAGCCGCTACATCAGGCTTCTTGCCGCACACGCCGGACTGCGTGCATCCGGAACAGCCCGCAGTCTCCTGACACTGATAGCAGAACATTTTGTTTTCCATCTAATTTCCTCCTTGCATCTGAACCAGAAAACAGATCGTTCGAACCGTTTTTTTCTGCCGCGCTTGCGACCTGTTGCTCGGGCCTTGACTTTCTGGGCTTACTATAATATAGTCTCAGCGACAAGTATGTTGTTTTAACAACAGGAGTGAAAAAAGATGGACGTTTTGTTCTTATCAAAGACCCTTTTGTTCCGGGGGACCACGCCGCAGGAGGTGCAGTCCATACTGGAATGCCTCCAGGCAGAGAAAAAACACTATCAAAAGAGCGATGTGATCTATCACGCCGGTGATAGCGTCACATCGCTCGGAATGGTGCTTTCGGGCAGCGTATCGATCGAAAACGACGACCTCTGGGGCAACAAAAGCATTCTCGACCGCATCGGCCCGGGCCAAGTCTTTGCGGAGACCTACGCCTGTGTTTCCGGAGAGGCGCTGATGGTCAGCGTTGTGGCAGCAGAAGCCTCCGATATCCTCTTTATGAACGTCAGCCGCCTGCTCCGCATCTGCCCGCATGCCTGCGAGCATCACGGCAAGCTCATCCGCAATCTGCTGACCATCTCGGCCCAAAAGAATCTCAATTTATCCCGCCGCATTTTTCATACATCTTCCAAATCCATCCGCGGACGGCTGCTGTCTTATCTGTCGTTTCAGGCCGTCCGCCAGGGCCGCCGCGATTTTACGATTCCGTTTAACCGCCAGCAGCTTGCCGACTACCTCAGCGTGGACCGGAGCGCGCTCTCCAACGAACTGGGAAAGATGCAGCGGGAGGGGCTGCTCGAAGTCGAGAAGAATCGCTTTCGGCTCTCAGGGGACAAGCGCGCGTTTTACGGCTGAACCCGCCGGGCCTGCAAAAATACCCAACGGGACCGCCGCTTTTTACGCCTCCGCCTTCCAAAGGCCGTGCAGATTGCAGTATTCATAGGCGGCGACCACTTCGTCGTCCTCGCAGATCCTGAACTCCGCAACCGGTCTGGCGCCCGGACGCAGCTCTTTGCGCTGATTGCCCTGCTTGGTCTCCAGCGCGATCCACATGATGTAGTGCTCGTCCAGCATGGGGTGCTCCACGGAACCCACCGTAACGGTGACCTTCGTCCCCTCCACCTTCACCACCGGGACGTGCTTTTCATTGGCGGCATCCGTGGTGTTGGGGACCAGCTCCTTCATGGGCTCGCCGCAGCAAATCACAGGTACCCCGGAGTTCTTGACATAGGCGATGATGTTATGGCAATGGCTGCATTCATAAAATTTCATGGAAAACCTTCCTTTCAAGCGCAGGCGCGGCCGGCAGGCGGCCGCGCCGTATTCCCTTTTGACTACAGGACGAGCGAAGGCGCCGCGTAGACCCGCGTTGCCAATTCCTGATCGAGCAGATAGAGCCCCTTCGCATCGCTTCCAAACAGCGTCATTTTTTTGATCAGATCGGCAGCGTTGGTCTCTTCCTCGCCCTGCTCTTTGACGAACCAGTCCAGAAACTGGATCGTGCGGTAGTCCTTCTCTTCCGCAGCGGCGTGATAGATCTCGTGGATGGAACCTGTCACATACTTTTCATGGGCCAGACCCGCTTCGAGCACCTCCAGGCTCTGCGTCCATGTGCCGTCGGGCTTGGAAATGGCCTCGTACACGACCGGCTCATCATTGTTCTGCAGGTACTTGACAAACAGCATGGCATGGTCCCGCTCCTCCTGCGCCTGCACCTGATACCAGTTTGCAAAGCCGTTGAGCCCCTGTTCAACAAAATAGTTTGCAAAGCTCAGATACAGATAGGCGGAGTAAAATTCCTTGTTGACTTGTTCGTTGAGCATGCTTGCGACATTTTTTTGCATATCGTATCCCCCCTTTTCGCACGATCGGATCGCTGCGGAACACTGTCTGCCTGCCGCATGCGCCTCCCCTCAATACGGGTTTCTGCTGCTTTCCTGATCGGCCTGGGCCTCCGCATCCTCTGCCGCGGCCCACTTAAACATACCACTATTGGAACATTTTGTCAACTTCCTGCGGCAAATTTCTCCAACATTTTCATATGTCCCGCTCCGCCGGCGTTTGGGGCATCTCTTCGGTACTTGAAAAAAGCCGTGCCGGACGCCAGCGCCGGTGCGGCTCAGCTTGTCGAAAAAGGCCTTTGGCCTTTTCCGACAGAGGGATACATGACGGACAGGGCTCGATTCTTGCAGAAAAGTCGCCCTGTCCGTCATGAGAGGTGTCATTTCCGACGCGCATGTCGCCGGAAATGACGGAGCTTCCTTTCCTTCCATCGTCTGCGGACGACGAACTCTGCGAGGCTCTTCCCCCAGGAGGGTTTTTCGACAGCCTACGGGGCCGCTGTCCGTCGGACAGCGGCCCCGTTTGGTCCCTTCCATTTACTTCAGGTTAAAGAACGCATCCATCCCCAGGTACTGCGCCACGTCGCCCAGCTCCTCCTCGATGCGGAGCAGCTGGTTGTACTTGGCCACCCGATCGGTGCGGCTGGGAGCGCCGGTCTTGATCTGCCCGGCGTTGACGGCCACGGCGATATCGGCGATGGTGGCATCCTCCGTCTCGCCGGAACGGTGGGAGACGATGGCGGTATAGCCGGCCCGGTTGGCCATCTGGATGGCGTCCAGCGTCTCGGTCAGGGTGCCGATCTGGTTGACCTTGATCAGGATGGCGTTGCCCACCTGCTTCTCAATGCCGGTCTTCAGGCGCTCGGTATTGGTGACGAACAGGTCGTCGCCCACCAGCTGGACCCGATCTCCGATAGCGCGGGTCAGCATGCTCCAGCCCTCCCAGTCGGTCTCAGCCATGCCGTCCTCCAGGGAGATAATGGGATAGGTATCGGCAAACTTCTTCCACATGTTGACCAGCTGCTGCTGGGTCATCTTCTTACCGGACTTGGGTTGGATATAGCACTTCTCCTCCTCGTTCCACCACTCGGAGGAGGCGGCGTCGATGGCGATCTTGAAGTCCTCGCCGGGCTTGTAGCCCGCCTTCTCGATGGCCGCCACGATGACCTTCAGGGCGTCCTCATCCTTTTTCAGGTTGGGCGCGTAGCCGCCCTCGTCGCCCACACCGGCGGCGGGGGTGCCGTTCTCCTTGAGGACGCTCTTCAGCGTGTGGAACACCTCGGCGCACATACGCAGCGCCTCGCGGAAGCAGCAGGCGCCCACAGGCATGATCATGAACTCCTGGATCTCCACATTGTTGGTGGCGTGGGCGCCGCCGTTGAGGATATTCATCATGGGAACGGGCAGCACCTTGGCGTTGGCTCCGCCGATATAGTTGTACAGAGAGGTGCCCAGGCACTCGGCGGCTGCCTTGGCGCAGGCCAGGGAGGCGCCCAGGATGGCGTTGGCGCCCAGCTTGGTCTTGTTGGGCGTACCGTCCAGCTCGATCAGCGCCTTGTCGATTTCGGTCTGATCCAGTACGTTCATACCCACCAGGCACTCGGCGATCTCGGTATTCACGTTCTGTACGGCGGTGAGCACGCCCTTGCCCAGGTAACGGCTCTTGTCGCCGTCCCGCAGCTCGCAGGCCTCGTAGATCCCGGTGGAAGCCCCGGAGGGCACCGCAGCGCGACCGACCGTACCATCCTCCAGATAGACCTCCACCTCAACCGTGGGGTTGCCGCGGCTGTCCAGGATCTCGCGGCCCAGTACGTCAACGATTTCGATGATCTGCTTCATGAAAAAAACTCCTTTCGTATTGGCGGCGGGGCACGCCCCGCCCTGCAGGGAGATGGTCTGCGGGGGACGGGCCGGAAGCCCGTCGAAGGCCTTGTGGCAGGGCGGGAGCGCGCTCCCGCCGGATCCCAGCCGCGGCTCAGACGATCAGCGTGCTCCCGTCCATCTCGGCGGGCTTTTCCAGGCCCATCAGGTCCAGCATGGTAGGCGCGATATCGGCCAGGCGGCCGGGGCGCAGCTTCACGTCGGCGCCCACGATGCAGAACGGCACCAGATTGGTGGTATGGGCGGTAAAGGGGGTCACGCCGTCCTCCTCCAGCATCCGTTCCGCATTGCCGTGATCGGCGGTGATCAGGCTCACGCCGCCCATTCTGGCGGTGGCCTCCACCACTTTGCCCACGCCCTCATCCACGGCCTCCACGGCCTTCACGGCAGCCTCATACACGCCGGTATGGCCCACCATATCGCAGTTGGCGAAGTTGAGAATGATCACGTCGTAGCTGCCGCTCTCGATGCGGCGCACCGCCTCGGCGGCTACCTCGGGGGCGCTCATCTGGGGTTGCAGATCGTATGTGGCCACCTTGGGGGAGGGGATCAGGCAGCGGTCCTCCCCGGGGAACACCTGCTCCGCGCCGCCGTTAAAGAAGAAGGTCACATGGGCATATTTCTCGGTCTCGGCGATCCGCAGCTGGGTATAGCCCTGTCGGGCGATATACTCCCCGAAAATATTCTCCAGCCTGTGGTGCGGGAACGCCACGGACACGTTGGGCATCGTGGCGTCATACTCGGTGGTGCACACATAGGTCACCGTCGGCATTCCGTTTTTCCGCTCCACATCGGTAAAGGCGGGGTCCACGAAACAGCGGGTGATCTCCCGGGCCCGATCCGGGCGGAAGTTGAGGAAGATGATCGAGTCCCCCTCCCGCACCCGGCCGGCCTTGTCGCAGACCACCGGCTCCACAAACTCGTCGGTAATCCCGGCGTCATAGGAGGCTTGTACCGCGTCCGCCGGATCGGGGTTCTGTATCCCCTCGCCCAGCGTCATGGCGTCATAAGCCCGCTGTACCCGGTCCCAGCGCTTATCCCGGTCCATGGCGTAATAGCGTCCCATAACGGTGGCGATCTTCCCCACGCCGAGCTCGGCGCACTTGTCCGCCAGTGCTTCCACGAAGCCCTTGCCGGAAGAAGGCGGCACATCCCGTCCATCCAGGAAGCAGTGGACGTAGACCTTCTCCAGTCCCCGCTCCCCGGCCATCTTCAGCAGGGCGTACAGGTGGGTGTTATGGCTGTGGACGCCGCCGTCGGACAAAAGGCCCATCAGATGCAGGGCGCTTCCCCGCTCCCGGCAGTCGTCCATTGCCTCCAGGTAGGCCTCGTTCCGGAAGAAGGACCCGTCCTCAATGGCGCGGCTGATCCGGGGCAGGTCCTGAAATACCACCCGGCCCGCGCCGATATTGGTATGGCCCACCTCCGAGTTGCCCATCTGCCCCTCGGGCAGGCCCACATCCAGTCCGGAGGCGGACAGACGGCAGCAGGGGTTCTCTTGAAAGATTTTGTCCAGATGGGGTTTTTTTGCGTTGGCGATGGCGTTGCCCTGCTGCTGCTCACGCAGGCCGTAGCCATCCATGATGATCAGGGTCGTCGGTGTTTTACTCATAAAAAACCTCGAATCTATTGTTCAGAGCGGGGTACGTTTTCCGTCCGCCGCCGTGCGCCCCAACAAAGCTTCGCTTTACCGGGGGCCGCGGCACAGCCTTCCCCGGACCAGGCGAATCGGTCCCGCGGCAAGGTTTGCTGCGCAAACGCTTGTGCGCGCCTTCCGGCTATGCGGGCAGGGGGACGGCTCAGGAGAGGCGTTTACTCCTGATTCGCTGCGTTCACGATCTCCACAAAATCAGGCGTCTTCAGCGCCGCGCCGCCAATCAAGCCGCCGTCCACGTCGGGCTGGGCAAGCAGTTCCGCGGCGTTTTTGGGGTTCATGGAGCCGCCGTACTGGATGGTAACGGAACGTGCCACACGGGCTCCGTAGAGCTTGCGGACGATGGTGCGGATGCCCTCGCACACCTCGCCGGCCTGCTCGGCGGTGGCGGTACGGCCGGTCCCGATGGCCCACAGGGGCTCATAGGCGATGACCACATGGCGCATCTTATCGGCGGGCACGCCTGCCAGGGCGGCCTTGACCTGATAGGCGATCAGGTCCATGGTCACGCCCAGCTCCCGCTGCTCCAGGCTCTCGCCTACGCAGACGATGGGGTACAATCCCGCCTCAAGGGCCGCGTGGACCTTCTTATTGACGGTGAAGTCGGTCTCGTTATAGTACTGGCGGCGCTCAGAGTGTCCAATGATGACATACTTGACGCCCACTTCCTTGAGCATCTCGGCGGACACCTCGCCGGTGTAGGCGCCATGGGACTCATAGTGGCAATTCTCCGCGCCGACGGACACACGGCAATCCTTGAACAGGCGGACCGCGGAGGGGATGTTCACATAGGGCACGCACAGAACGACCTCGCACCACTTGGGCTTGCCCAGCAGATTCTTGAGCTCCTCGGCAAAGGCCTTCGTCTCGGAGAGGGTCTTATTCATCTTCCAGTTGCCGGCGATGATGGTCTTGCGATAGCGGCGGTTCATTTCAATGATTCAGTCCTTTCATTTCGATCCATAATGCGGGCGGCAAGCGGCCGCCGCGGCGTGCTTCTTATTGATCCAGCAGGCACGCCACGCCGGGCAGCTCCTTGCCCTCCAGGAACTCCAGGGAAGCGCCGCCGCCGGTGGAGATGTGGGTCATCTGGTCGGCGTAGCCCAGCTGGGCCACGGCCGCCGCAGAGTCGCCGCCGCCGACGATGGTGATGGCATGGGTGGCGGCCAGCGCCTTGGCGATGGCCCGGGTGCCCTCGGCAAAGGCGGGGAACTCGAACACGCCCATGGGGCCGTTCCAGATCACGGTGCCCGCGTCCTTCACCGCGTCGGAGAACTGCTGGATGGTCTTCGGTCCGATATCCATGCCCATGCGCCCGTCGGGGATCTTCATGGTGTCCACCAGTTCCGGCTTGGCGTCGGCGGAAAACGCGTCGGCACAGACGGTATCCACCGGGAGCAGGAGTTTGACTCCCTTCTCCTTTGCCTTGGCCATCATCTCCTTGCAGTAGTCCAGCCAGTCGTCCTCCAGCAGGGAGGTGCCCACCGTGCCGCCCATGGCCTTGATAAAGGTATAAGTCATGCCGCCGCCCACGATGATGGTGTCGGCAATGTCCAGCAGGTTGTTGATGACGCCGATCTTGGAGGAGACCTTGGCGCCGCCCAGAATGGCCACCAGGGGCCGCTTGGGATCGGCCAATGCGCCGCCCATGATCTCCAGTTCCTTGGCGATCAGGAACCCGGATACGGCGGGCAGATAAGCCGCCACACCGGCGGTGGAAGCGTGGGCGCGGTGCACGGAGCCAAACGCGTCGGAGACGTAGACCTGGGCCATATCGGCCAGTTTCCGGGCCAGCTCGGGGTCGTTTTTGGTCTCGCCCTTCTCAAAACGGGTGTTCTCCAGCAGCATAATCTCGCCGTTTTTCAGGGCGGCGGCCTTGGCGGCGGCGTCTGGGCCCACCACGTCGGCGGCCATGATGACCGGCTTGCCCCTGTCTCTTATACACAT
>ENA-UAOW01000563-UAOW01000563.1-human-gut-metagenome-genome-assembly--contig:-NODE-563-length-16810-cov-8.570755_pt1 | contig 16810 bp, 15 predicted proteins | sample MGYA00243470_ERZ654559 | MGnify/ENA primary metagenome ERZ654559 (study PRJEB26926, sample SAMN06164851) | human gut metagenome | biome: ENVO:00009003; feature: ENVO:2100002; material: ENVO:00002003...
TGTATAAGAGACAGCTCAAACTTTATTATTTCGCCCGTTTTGGCGTTTATGTCGTATTCGTATTCGCTGCCGGCGCAGTCGAATTCCAGCTCGTATATCATTGCGCCGTGCTCGTAGTCCATTTCAAATTCGTAACCGTAAATATCGCCTTCGTTCACGCCCGCGTGGGCAAGGGCTATCCGCTTCGCCTCGGCCTCGCCTATATATGCGCGCTCGCTTGCCGTGCCGGCGGAGGTCACGTTGGTTATGCTCTTTGTGCCGCTTTCGCCTATCAGGTTCAGCTCGTTCACGCTCAGCCCCGCCAGCTCTTCAAACGTATGCGCGGCGTTGTTTTCGGTTATCTGCCGTATAAGCTGCGCCTTGCCCTCCGTTATGCCGTATTCCTCCGCAAGGCGCTTGGTTTCGGGGTCGCTCGTTATGGTTTGGCTCAGCACAGCGCCCTGAAAGCTGCCGGCGTTCAGCATATCCGTCACCTCCGCGCTGAGCGCGCTCTGCATTGCGGCGTTCTTCTCCGCATCGTCCCCGTTAACGCTTATCAGTATTGAATTGGCCATTTCGGAAATGTAGCCCTCGCGCAGCATGGAGCCTATCAGCGCGTTCACGGCAACCTTTATGTCGCTGCCTTCAAGCTTCATGTCGCCTATCACCTTTTTGCCGTCCTCGTTCTTCGGCGTAACGTAAACTACCTTTTCGCCCTTGTTTACGCCTATTTCAATGCTGGGGTTCACGTCCAGCGCAACGGTGGACGCAACGCCGTACCTTTCGCCGTATGCATAGCTGCCCATTATCATCAGCACCAGCGCCGCGGCAGCGGCGGCTATTCGGGCGAATGTTTTGTTAATGCTCTTCTTTGCCTGTTTATTTTCCAATGGTATTACCTTACCTTTCTGTTCTTTGCATTTTTCCGTCACCTTGTCCAGCTGATACGGGGCGGCATTGACAAATGCGCGCTTCACGCTCCGCTCTATCTTATCGTTTTTCATTCTAAATGCCCTCCGCCTGCATAATATTTGCCTTCAGCTTTTTTATGGCCCTGCTGTATTTTGAAAGTACCGCCGTAAGGGTCATGCCCATCAGATGCGCGGTTTCGCGGTGCTTCATGCCGCCTACCGCGTGCAGAACGACTATTTGCCGCTCCGCGTCGTCAAGCGCGTTCATGCATTGCTCCAGCACCAATCTGTCCTCGCTCGATACCGCCGCCTGCTCAACATAGCTTTCCCAATCCTCCATCGGGGCATGGGCGTGCTTTGCGCGCTCCCGCAGCCGGTCCAGGCATATGTTGCGGGTTATTGCTATAAGCCAGGCCATCGGCTTCCCCTGCGGCCTGTATGTTCCCGCGCCCGCGTATGCCTTCACGAAGCAGTCCTGCGCCGCCTCCTCCGCGTCGTGCCGGTTTTTCAGCATGGACAGCGCGAATGCGTATACCGCCGCGTTGGCAATGTTATAAAGCGGCTCCATGGCTGCCGCGTCGCCGTTTGCCAGGCGGGCAATGCATCGCTCCATCGTTTCGCGTTCGTCCGCGCTCTGCGGAGCAACGGTATTAAGGCATATCAGCATCGTTCAGCGCTCCTTTCATAACGTAAACGGAAAAACGCCGCGTTTTATTGCGGCAAGGATACCATCAGTTGATAAGAGCACACAAGCCCTAAAGGTTTGCTTTGGGACACTCCTGCGTTCTCGTCGCTTGAATTACCTCCAGTAGTACTGCGCTCCTCGGCCTTGGATTGCCCTCAAAGCAATTCCTTTAGGGTCTTTGAGTTTTAGGAGCCAAAGAGTATGGCAGAGCAAGGAGGACGAATGCAGGAATACTGGAGGTCTTTCAAATGAGGACGACACAGCTATGCCGTGCTATTTGGCCCATAAAACCTTGTGTGTCCTTGTCAACTGATGGTAAATATTATAGCACAATAAAATTGGACGCGGTTAACCGCGTCCAATTGCTTTGCAATCCTTTTACTTATTCGCCAGCATTTCCTTTGTTTTCATAAGCCGCGTCAGGTTGCCGCGCTCGTTTTCGTCCAGCTTCATGGTGATGGCGCGGATAGCCTCGTCAAACTGGGGAATCATAACGTACTCAAGCGCGTTTACGCGGCGGCGGGTCTTTTCGATCTCGTCCGCAAGGCGGTTGCATATCTTTTCAACCTCCGCAAGCTCAATGAGCAGCGGCAGCAGCTCGCTGAACTGCTTCACCGCGCCGTCCAGCTCCGCGCTGGTGTTGGCCATGCCGTAGGGCAGCTCTATCGCGTCCGTGCTTGCAACAAGGTCAAGCTTGGGCGCCTGCACGCCGAGCACCTGCTGCGTGCCTACCGTTATTTTGGCGGGGCGGGCGGGGTAGCACAGCGCCTCCTCTATATCCGCGTTGCCCATGCCCGCGCGCGCCAGCACAAAGCTTTGCATAGCCTGCCCAAGCTTTTCTTCCACCTGCTCGCGCAGTTCCTTGTTCCGCCTGACGTATATTATGAAGCGGCGCACCATCTCGTCCCGCTTGTCCTTCATCAGCTTATGACCGCGGACGGCGACCTTCTTTTTCTTTTTCAGGTTGGAAAGCTCCATCCTTGTGGGCTTTACCTGCAATGCAGCCATAGTTCGCCTCCTTTGCTATGCCGTGCGGCTTATTCTTCTGCCTTGGGCAGATATTTGTCCAAATATTCGTCCCTTATGCGCTTCAATTCCGTGCGCGGCAGTATGGACAAAAGCTGCCAGCCTATGTTCAGCGTTTCCTCTATGGTGCGGTTGGTGTAATACCCTTGGGAAACGTACTGCTCCTCAAATGCATCGGCAAACTTTGCGTAAAGCTTATCCGTGTCGCTCAGCGCCGCGTCGCCCAGTATTACGGCCAGCTCCTTCGCGTCCTTACCGCGGGAATACGCGGCGAAAAGCTGATTCATGGTATCCGCGTGGTCCTCGCGCGTTTTGCCCCTGCCTATGCCCTTGTCCTTCAATCGGCTCAGAGACGGCAGCACGTTTATGGGCGGCGTAATGCCGCGGCGGTGCAGCTCGCGCGAAAGGATTATCTGCCCTTCGGTAATGTAGCCGGTAAGGTCGGGTATGGGGTGGGTAATGTCATCCTCGGGCATGGAGAGTATGGGTATCATGGTTATCGAACCCTTGTTGTCCTTTATCCTGCCCGCGCGTTCATACATGGTGGCAAGGTCGGTATAAAGATAGCCCGGGTAACCCCTGCGGCCCGGAACCTCCTTACGGGCGGCGGAAACCTCGCGCAGGGCCTCGGCATAGTTGGTTATGTCCGTAATTATAACAAGCACGTGCATACCGAGATCATATGCCAGATACTCCGCGGCGGTTATTGCCATGCGCGGCGTGGCGATACGCTCTATCGCCGGGTCGTTTGCAAGGTTAACGAACGTTACCGTGCGGTCTATTGCGCCGGTGGAGCGGAAATCGTTTATGAAGAAGTCCGCTTCCTCAAACGTTATGCCGACAGCCGCGAAAACAACAGCAAAGCTTTCGTCCGCGCCCAGCACCTTCGCCTGGCGCGCAATCTGCGCGGCAAGCTGCGCATGCGGCAGGCCGCTGCCGGAGAATACGGGCAGCTTCTGGCCCCTGACGAGCGTATTCAGCCCGTCTATTGCGCTTATGCCCGTCTGGATAAATTCGGAAGGATAGTCGCGCGCGGCGGGGTTTATGGGCGCGCCGTTTATGTCCATGCGCTTTTGGGCGATCAGCGGCTCGCCGTCGTCCTTGGGGCGGCCCATGCCGTCGAATACCCTGCCCAGCATGTCGGGCGCCACGGCAAGCTCTATGCTGTGGCCCAAAAAGCGCGCCTTGGAATCGCTTATCCTCAGGCCCTGAGAGCCTTCAAAAAGCTGAAGCAGCGCCTTGTCCTGATTTATTTCAAGCACCCTGCCGCGGCGTATTTCGCCGTTGGCCTGCTCTATTTCAACCAGCTCGTCGTACTTAACGCCCTCCACGCCTTCAACCATCATCAGCGGGCCTACGACTTCTTTTATTGTGCGGTATTCTTTACGCATCCTCGTTACCTCCGTCCGTAAGGCTCCTTATTTCGGAATTGAGCTCGGCCATTATCTCATCATAGCGCGCCTTTGTTTCGCTTTCGGGAACGTATTTAAGCCTGCCTATGGCCTCGCGCACGGGCAGCGTGCTCAATTTATTGAAGCTTGCGCCGTTTTCAAGCGCGTCCTTGCCCAAATCATAATAGGCAAGTATGGTTTTTAGCATCATACACTGCTTTTCGGGGGAGGTGTAAGTATCCACCTCGTGGAATGCGTTCTGGTGCAGATAATCCTCGCGTATGCTGCGCGCGGCCTCAAGCGTGAGCCTGTCGGCAAAGCTGAGCGCGTCTATACCAACAAGGCGGACTATTTCTTCAAGCTCGCTCTCCTCCTGAAGTATGGTCATGGTGCGCTTTACCATGTTAGCCCATTCGCCGCTCACGTTGCGGTCAAACCAGCTTTCCAGCCTGTCAAGATAAAGCGAATAGCTTTGCAGCCAATCTATCGCGGGGAAGTGACGTGCGTAGGCAAGCTTGCTTGAAAGTCCCCAGTATACCTTAACTATTCTCAGCGTCGCCTGCGATACGGGCTCGCTTATGTCTCCGCCCGGGGGTGAAACCGCGCCTATGGCGGTTATTGCGCCGGTGCGCCCTTCCTTGCCCAGCGCCCTTACGCAGCCCGCGCGCTCATAGAACTCCGCAAGGCGGCTGGAAAGATACGCGGGATAGCCTTCTTCGCCGGGCATTTCCTCAAGGCGGCCGCTCATTTCGCGCAGCGCCTCCGCCCAGCGGCTGGTGGAATCCGCCATTATGGCCACCTTATAGCCCATGTCGCGGAAGTATTCGGCTATTGTTATGCCGGTATATATGCTCGCTTCGCGCGCCGCAACGGGCATGTCCGACGTGTTTGCTATAAGCACCGTGCGCTTCATAAGGCTCAACCCCGTGCGCGGGTCCTTGAGTTCGGGGAACTCCATAAGCACGTCCGTCATTTCGTTGCCGCGTTCGCCGCAGCCAACGTATACTATAATGTCCGCATCGGCCCACTTGGCAAGCTGATGCTGCACAACGGTCTTTCCGCTGCCGAACGGCCCGGGAACCGCCGCCACGCCGCCCTTTGCAACGGGGAACAGCGTGTCTATTACCCTTTGGCCCGTTACCATCGGCTCCGTGGGGGCAAGCTTTTCCTTATAGGGCCTGCCGCGGCGCACGGGCCATTTCTGGAGCATGGGCAGCTCTATTTCGCCCTTATCGGTTGCGATTTTGGCTATCGGCTCAAGCACGTTCGCTTCGCCCGAATATATCCACGTTACCTTGCCGCTCACGCCGTTGGGCACCATTATTTTATGGAGCACGGCTTCTGTTTCCTGCACTGTGCCCAGCACGTCGCCCGCGCTCACTTCGTCGCCCACGTTTGCCACGGGAACAAAGTTCCAAAGCTTTTCGTGGTCAATGGCGTTTACGCTTATGCCGCGGTTTATTCTGTCTCCCGCCTGCTCGCGTATAACGTTCAGGGGGCGCTGTATGCCGTCGTATATCGATTCTATAAGCCCCGGCGCAAGCTCAACGCTCAGCGGCGCGCCGGTGGATTCAACCGGCTCTCCCGGGCCTATGCCGCCCGTTTCTTCATATACCTGTATGCTCGCGCGGTCAGAGCGCAGCTCTATAACCTCGCCGATCAGCTTTTTTTCACTAACGCGCACCACGTCGTACATCTGCACGTCCGCCATGCCGTCGGCCACTATAAGGGGGCCCGATACCTTTACTATGGTTCCTTTTATTGCCATTTGCCGCTCCTTATCAATTAAATAATATGTCTGCGCCTATCGCCTTTTCAACGTTGCTCTTTATCTGCGCCATGGCAACGCCCGTGCTGCCGTGCGAATCGGGAATGGGGATTATCGCCGGCACGGATTCGCGCTTGTATTGTTCCACTGCCTCGCCGCACTGCGCAAAGAGCGGCTCCGTTATGAATATCACCTTTACGCCGCCCTTGGCAAGCCTGTGTATGCGCCGCGCAGTCGCCGCGCCGTCCGTTTCCGCGAACACGGCAAGCCCCGCCGCCTTTGCAAGCAGCACGCTGTCGCGGTCGCCTATCATGGCTATTTCATGGAAATCATTCGCCATATAGCATCCTCATCCTTTCCGCGATAACGTCCGCGCCAAGCCTGTTCCTCAGCGCCGTCATAATAAGCCTTACAACCTTCGCCTCCTGCCGCTTTGCAAGCAGGAACCCTATTACGGGCGCGATGGTGTCAATATCGTTCTTCCCGCGGGAGGCTAAGCGCATGAGCGCATTGTCCCGCGCCCGCTCGAGCGCAGCAGCGTCTCCGCTTTGGGCGTATTCTTCAAGCGCCTTTTGCAGCTCTGCCTTCATTTCGCCCGCGGGCAGGCCTTTTGCATAGCCTTCGCCCATGTGGCTTTGGTAGGCTTTTACTATAGCCTTTGGGTCGATGTCCCCGCCCGTGAGCAGCAGCGCTTCAAGCCGCTTCTCGTCCGCGCCAAGCGCCTTCATGCGCGCCATGGCGATAAGATTGTCAAAATCGCACGTCGCCTTAAAATATGCCGTTACGAACGCATTGCCCGATGCAAGCGCGTGGTCGATATATCCTTGGTCTATTATGGTGCTTATGCGCCCGGCGGCTATCTCGGCCTCCGCCCTGTCCATAGCCGCGGCCATCTTTTCGGGCAGGTGCTTATAGTCCTTCGCCTGCACCATGCGCATAAGCTCCTTCGACTCGTAAAGCCCGCCGTGGGCATAAATTCCGCCCGCGTCCGCGCCGATAAGCCTGCGCTTGAGGAACAGCTTCAGGTTCGTTGCATCTGCGCCCAGGAAGAAAATGTCCGTCAGCCTTTCGTCCGTGGTCACTTCTTTTATGAGCACGTTTGTCCGCTCAAGCTCGCTTTCTATAAGCGCCTCGCTGTCCATATATTCGGCGTCCGGCTTGGCGCCGTAGCCCATTTCCGTAAGCATGCGCCAGGCTTCCTCCGCCGTGCCCTCGCTCATTCGCTTTACCGTTTCGCGGTCTATAAGGCTGCGCTCACGCGAGCGTATGCGCGAAACGGCGTAAATTGCGCTGTTCTGTGGCATGATCGTGTTACCGCCTTCCTTTTAGACTTTATCGCTCGAACAGTATTCCGGCTACCGCGCTTTCCTCCGCCGCGCGCACTTCCCTGAGCACCGCCGCAAAGGAGCAGTTCTTTTCGTATCCCGCGGCCTTCAGTATAAAGCCGCCGGTAATGTCAGCATCCGCCGGAGCAATCGTAAGCGGGGCGCGGTTGCTTTGGGCAAGCGCGGCGTTCACCTCGGCAAGCACGCTTTTCACATTTGCTTCGTCACGCGCGGCGGGGATTATCGTTTCTCCGCCTTCCGCTTCGCGTATGAGCAGCGCCTTTATCAGCGCGCTTCGCTCAGCGTCGCTCTTTTGCTCCATGCGCTCCGCCGCCAGTGCAAACGCTTCGTCTATCAGCGCACGCTTTACCTTCAGCGCGTATTTGCGCGAATCAAGCGCGGCGTTGGTGCGGCTTTTTTCCTGCGCCGCGTCGTTGAGCCGCTTTGTTTTAAGCTCCGTTTCGTTTTCTGTGCGGAAGCATTCGTCCTTGGCTATCAGCGCTATGCGTTCGGCCTCCTTGTCGGCGTCCGCAAGGGCTGTGTCGGCTTCGGCCTGCGCGTCCGCCAATATGCGCCCTATCAGCGCATCCGCGCCCGAATTGTTGTTTGCCATGTTTGGTTTCCTCCCCACGCAAAAATTACGCGAAGAGCACCAGGAACACGCTGACTATAAGCGAAAGCAGCGCGTAGGTTTCAACCATCAGCGCAAGCATCATGCCGTTGCCGAAGCCGTCGGCGCGCTTTGCAAGCATCTGTATGCCGGCTGCGGAAACCTTGCCCTGATGTATGGCGGAAAGCAGACCGCCGAAGCCCACCGGCAGGCTGGCCGCGAAGTACGCAAGGCCGCGGCTGAAGGTTATTGATTCGGTGCTGCCGCCGAGAAGGCCGGAGAATATGAGTATAAGTATGGATACGGCGAAACCGTATATACCCTGCGAACCGGGCAGCAGCTCAAGCACCAGGCAGTTGCCGAAACGCTCCGGCTGATCGGCTATAACGCCGGCGGCGGCCTGACCGGCCTTGCCCACGCCTATGGCGGAGCCTATGCCCGAAAGTATGGCCGAAAGCGCAACGCCGAGACCCGTGAAGAATATGCCGAGTTCGTTTGAAGTAAGGGTGGAAAAAATACTGCCTTCCATTTTTAATGTTCCTCCTGAAAAAATTGTTGTAATTGGTTATTATTTCATCCCGCCATGGCGGGTTAAACGCAAATTATTCCGCGTTGGGATCTATAACGTTCACGGTGTCCGTATTCATGGCGAGCGGCTTGAACTTAACGCCGTCCGCTTCATAGAACTTGCCGAAGAACTCTATAAACTGCAGCCTTGCCGTGTGCGCGAACGCGCCCAGCGTATTTATGAAAAGGCTGAACATGTGCAGCGCGATAAGCAGCGCCGCCGCCAGTATAAAGCCTATCACAATGCCTATTATGCCAAGCCCGCCCAGCGCATCATATACCATGCCGCCTATAAGATTGAATACCATGCCCATCGCGCCCGAAACAAGGCCAAGCGCGAATATGCGCACATAGGAAAGGATATCGCTCAAGTACCCTGTTATGTTATAAAGCGCGCTCAAGCCTTTGCCAAGGCGCATTACGGGGTTCTTTATCGAGCGGCCGGAGAACAGCAGCAGCATGCCGCCGCCAAGGGCTATCAGCACGAGCGATACCGTCTTTATCGCGGGCGCGGCAAAGAGCAGTATAAGCCCCGTCAAAAGCAGCATCCAGCTAAGCTGATCGAATATGGCGCTTTGCGGGTCGCCGTCGCGGAAGCACATATACATTTTCACGATTATGCCCGTGTACATATGCACTATGCCCAGCCCGCAGGAAAGCAGCATCATCTGCATAACGTCCGTCATGGGATCGAACAGCAGGGGGAATACGGTGGTATTGAACAGATCGTTCCATTCAACGCCGAAGAATGTGCCTATAAACGGCGCGCACAGCATCGTTGAAAGTCCGCCGTAGGTTATCACCTTAACAAGCTTGGCCGTGTCCCCTTTGGGCTTTAGGAAGCGGGTGAATAGCAGCCCGCCTATGAAAAGCAGCATGCCGTACCCAAAGTCTGATAGCATCATGCCGAAAAACAAAAAGTAAAACGGCGCCATCACCGCCGCCGCGTCTATCCCGCGGTAGGACGGCAGGGCATACATTTCGGTTATGACCTCAAACGGCTCGATCAGCTTTTTGTTCTTCGTGGCCGTGGGCGGGTTTTCGTCGGCGTAAGGATCGCGCGTTTCGATATAATATGCATCCGTAACGCTCGATACCGCAAGCTGAATTTCGTCCAGCTTGTCCGCACGTGCCCAGCCGTCCAGTATATATGCATACTGCGTGGACTTGAGCGCCGTTTCGCCCTCCGCGCGCTGCTTTTCTATGGCGTATGCGTCCGCAGCCATGTCAAGCCGGCTGCGCTTCTCCGCTGCTGCCGTCAGCTCGGATGCTATCCTGTAAAGCTCCGCCTCTGTCGCGTCCATCTGCTTTGCGGCTTTTTCCATGTTCTCGCTCGCCGTGCCGGTAAGCTTAGGCGGTATGAACTCATTGAAGCCCGCGTCCTTAACGTAGCGCAGTATGGCGTCCCGCTCGTCCCTGTTGCAGGCTATAACAACTGCCGTAAGGTTTTCGTTCGGGTATGCTTCAAGGCCGATGTGCGTATCGAGCGCCGCTTCAATATTATCCACCGCGTCCATCGCCTTCGCGTCCGCCGTGCCAAGTATGTATGCTATGTGCTTGGTGGAATGTATGGCCTCAAGCGGGGTTAGCATCTCGCGGAATGGCTCAAGCTGCGCCCTCAGCGCCGCCAGCCTTTCAAACTCCGCCCGCTTATCCGCCTGCTCCGCTTCCAGCTTTTCTATGCTTTGGCAAAGCGCGTCGCCCTCCGGCTGAACGGCTTCAAGCTCCTCCTCGGTGCACTGCGGGGTGGGGGAGAGCATGGGCTTTTTATAATATGGCTTTATGGCCCTGCGTGCGGCGTTAAGCCTGTCCGCCTTGGCGGTAAGCTGCCTAAGCTTTTCGCTGTCGGTCAGTTCCCCTTCGGAAATAAGCTGCACCGCGCCCAGTCTTTGCAGCGCCTTCAGGGTGCTTTCCTTTTCGCAGGATAGGCCGATAAGCGTGAGCCGCTTCATTGGAACTATCATGCCTGTCCCGCCTTTCCTATTATATATTCCGCCGCCGCGTAAAGCTTCTTCGCCGCTGCGGTGCGCTCGCTGTCCGCGCGTTCGGCGTTTTCGGCCATTATCGCGTCAAAAAGCTTCTGCCCTTCGGCTTCGGCCCGCTTTTCCGCTTCCGCCAGCTTTGCGCGCTGCTCTGCGCGTGCGTCCGCGGTGGCCTTGTCCGCCGCCTGCTGCGCCGCGTCTATGCGTGCGCGCGCATCCGCCGCTGCCTGCTTCTTTATCGCCGCGGCCCGTTCCTCCGCCGCCGCGATGCGTTCAATCATGGTTGCCAAGGCATTTTCCTCCTTTTGCTTATAATTATGCCATAAGCAGCGCTTATTATAAAGAGCTGCCATATATGGCATATCAGTGCATGCTCCATTGCATGAACCCGATGTTAAGGCAACTATGCCTATTATCATTATACTTAACGGAATGTTTATTTGCAAGCGGCTAAAGCCGTGTTTTATCGTTTGTTATGTATTTATCGGCGAATGCCCCCCCGTTAAGCCTGCAATTTAGGGGAGCTTTACGTTTGCGTATAAATATTAACGCCTTATTATAAGCATTTGCTATATTTCGATTGCGTAGCCCTTTTCGCCCAAAGCGTGCTATGCTATAATATATATTTATGTGTAAATATATGCCGGGAAGGTGAGAACGATGGCGATAGACGAACGCGAAAGGCCGGTGCTGGAGCTGCTTGACGAAATGGGCATACAGTACCGCCGCTACGAGCATCCCTGTGCGCGCACGATGCACGACTGCGAAGGCATAGGCGCGGACATAGGGGCGCAGCATTTTAAGAATCTGTTTTTGTGCAACCGCAGCGGCACAAAATTTTATCTTTTGCTGATATGCGCGGACAAGCCGTTCAGGACGGGGGATGTTTCAAGGCAGCTTGGTTCGTCGCGGCTGAGCTTTTGCTCCGATGCGCAGCTTATGGATAAGCTGGGGCTTGTTGCGGGCAGCGTAACGCCTATGGCGCTTTACCGCGAAAGCGCAAGGGACGTTGTGGTGGCTATTGACGAGGATATTTTTGATATGAACATGGTGTGCGTGCATCCGTGCGTGGCCACGGCGTCGCTCGCAATAAGCACTGAGGACCTGCTTAAATATATAGGAAGGGCCGGCAACGAAATAAAGCGCGTGCATATAGAGTGAAACGGGCAAAAATTCTTGACAATAAGGACAATATTAAAGATAATGTTATGTACCGCCATAGGCGGAAAATTTTTTTATTTTTGAAAGGACGTGAAAAGGATATGGAAGAAGCCAAGCTTGCACCAAAAAACTTTATAGAGGAGTTTATACAGCAGGACATTCAGGAGAAGGGACTTTCCCATATCCAGACCCGCTTCCCGCCAGAGCCTAACGGCTATTTGCACATTGGCCACGTTAAGGCGCTGTACATAGACTTTTCCATGGCGGAAAAGTTCGGCGGCAAGTGCAATCTGCGTTTTGACGACACAAACCCCACCAAGGAGAAGGAGGAGTTTGTGGACGCGATAGAATACGACATACGCTGGCTGGGCTTTAACTGGGACAAGCTGTGCTACGGCAGCGATTATTTTGACGATTGCTTTGAATACGCCGTGAAGCTCATCAAAAAGGGCGTGGCTTACGTTGACGATCTTTCAAAGGACGAAATGCGCGAATACCGCGGCACGCTGACCGAACCCGGCAAAAACTCGCCCTATCGCGACAGGAGCGTTGAGGAGAACCTTGATTTGTTCTACCGCATGCGCAACGGCGAATTTGAGGACGGCGCGCGCACCCTCCGCGCCAAGATAGACATGGCCAGCCCCAATATAAACATGCGCGATCCTGCCATATACCGCATAAAGCATGTGCCGCATCATCACACCGGCACAAAATGGTGCATCTATCCCATGTATGACTTTGCGCATCCCATTCAGGACGCCATCGAGGGCATAACCCATTCCCTCTGCTCTCTTGAATACGAAGCGCACAGGCCGCTTTACAACTGGGCAGTTGAACAGTGCGAATTTGAACATAAGCCCAGGCAGATAGAGTTCGCGCGGCTGAATCTTACCAATACCATAATGAGCAAGCGCTATCTCAGGCGCCTTGTGGAGGAGCATTACGTTTCCGGCTGGGACGATCCGCGCATGCCCACCCTTTGCGCGCTGCGCCGCCGCGGCTATACGCCAGAGGCCATAAAGGACTTCCTCAACAGGATAGGCGTTGCAAAAGCGGACAGCATAGTGGACAGCGCAATGCTTGAACACTGCCTGAGGGAGGATCTTAACGCCAAGGCGTACCGTATGTGCGCCGTGCTTGACCCGATAAAGCTTGTTATAGAAAACTGGCCGGAGGATAAGGAAGAAGATGTAGAGCTTGAAAACCTGCCCGGCAGCGAAACCGCAGGCACGCGCAAGGTGGCGTTTGGTAAGGAGCTTTACATTGAGCGGGACGACTTTTCCTATGACCCGCCCAAGAAGTATTTCCGCCTGAAGCCCGATGGCGAAGTGCGGCTCAAGGGCGCATACATAGTAAAATGCACCCGCTACGAAACCGACGAAAACGGCAACGTTACAACCGTTTACTGCACATACGATCCCGAAACCCGCAGCGGCGAATGCGAGCGCAAGGTGAAGGGCACGCTGCATTGGGTAAACGCCAAAGCCGCGTCCCCCGCGGAGTTCCGCCTGTATGAGGCCATGATGCTGGACGATCCTAACGACGGCGTGGAGCGCGACTTTGTGGAACTGATGAACCCCGATTCAATCACCGTAAAGCACGGCTACGTTGAACCCGCCCTTGCCGCGGCCAAGCCCGGGGACAAGTTCCAGTTCATGCGCATAGGCTACTTCTGCACCGACCTTGACCACACGAGCGAGCACCCCGTGTTCAACCGCGCAGTCGGGCTGAAGGATAGTTTTAAGATGTAAGGATGGGGATTACCCCAAAAGGCTCCCCGGACGGGGAGCTGGCAATACGCCGTAAGGCGGATTGACTGAGGGGTTGGCGAAAAAAGGCATAGCTACGGATTAACCCCTCCGGCTCACTGCGTTCGCCACCTCCCCTTTCAGGGCAGGCTAACTCCTTCCGTCAATTCGCTATCGCTCATTGCCACCTCCCTCAAAGAGGGAGGCTTAACATGAGAGCTTGTAAAGCACCCCGAAAGGCGCCACCGCTTGCGGGGGAGCTGTCGAACGGAGTGAGACTGAGGGGGAATAACTCGCGGCACATGGCTTTTTAGCTGCACCCCTTTCGGCACTTCGTGCCACTTTCCCCGCTTGCGGGGACAGCTTTTGGAAACGACGTATTGACTGAGGGGTTGCGACAAGCAAAAAGAGGCTTAACACTCAGATTATTATTTCATAGGGAGACACACAAATGGCTGATATGGTCAGAACACGATTTGCCCCGTCTCCGACGGGGTATATGCACATAGGCAACCTCAGGAGCGCGCTTTACACTTGGCTGTATGCGCGCCACCATGGCGGCAAATTCATACTGCGCATTGAGGATACCGACCGCAACCGCTATGTTGAAGGCGCGACGGAGGTTATTTACCGCACGCTTAAAAGCATAGGCATGAACTGGGACGAAGGCCCGGACGTGGGCGGCGAATTCGGCCCGTATGTGCAGAGCGAAAGGAAGGATATGTATCTGCCCTACGCAAAGCGGCTTGTTGAAATGGGCAAGGCTTATTATTGCTTCTGCACCAACGAAGAGCTGGACGCGCGCCGCGCCGCCGCCGCCGAAAGGGGCGAAACGTTTAAGTACGACAAGCATTGCCTGCATATGGATAAGGCGGAGGTTGAGCGACGCCTTGCCGCGGGAGAGCCTTATGTTATCCGCCAGAACGTGCCCGAGCATGGCGAGGCCAGCTTTGACGACGCCATATACGGCCACATAAAGGTGGATTGCGCGGAGCTTGACGACATGATACTCATCAAGGCGGACGGCATGCCCACCTATAACTTTGCAAACGTTATAGACGACCATACTATGGGCATAACCCACGTTATGCGCGGCATGGAATATCTTTCCTCCACGCCCAAGTATAATCTGCTTTATGATGCTTTCGGCTGGGAAAAGCCCGTGTATATTCACATGACAAGCATTATGCGCGATGCGCAGCATAAGCTTTCCAAGCGCGATGGCGACGCATATTTTGAAGATTATCTTGCCAAGGGCTATCTGAAGGACGCAATAGTCAATTACGTTGCCCTTCTTGGCTGGAACCCGGGCGACGACAGGGAGTTCTTCACGCTTGACGAGCTTGTGAAGGCGTTTGACGTTTCCGGCATGAGCAAGTCCCCGGCCATATTCGATGTTGCAAAGCTCACCTGGATGAACGCCGAATATATCCGCCGCATGAGCGCGGAGGAGTTCGACGCGGCGGCCGAGCCGTGGTACGAAAAGGCCGGCATAGCCCATATGGATAAGGGCGTGCTGCGCCGCATTTTGCAGCCCAGACTTGAAATATTCTCCCAGATGGCGGATATAACCGACTTCCTTACCAAAATGGACGAGGAATTTGACATTGCGCTTTTCACCAACAAAAAGTCCAAGACCAATGCGGAGGTTTCGGCTCACGTGCTTGATATGGTAATTCCCGCGCTTGAGGCGCTGCCGGCTTGGGAAGAAGAAAGCCTGCACAGCCTGCTTATAGGCATGGCGGAAGCCAACGGCATGAAAAACGGCACGCTGCTTTGGCCCGTGCGCATAGGCATGGCGGGCAAGGCCGTTACCCCCGGCGGCGCGATAGAGATAGCGGTGCTCCTGGGCAGGGAAGAAAGCCTTAGAAGGCTCAGGCTCAGCCGCGCGCGCCTGAACGCCGCGCTGTAAGGCGAGGGACATACAAACAGCTGTATTGCGGGTTTTGAGGATAGGCATTACTTATGTATTACGCAGACGAAAAACAGCTTATAGACATGTGGCGCTTTGAAGAGCAGTTCCCGTTTGGCGGATGGGAGCTGATGCACCTTGACGGGCGGTGGGAAAGCGAACCGCTCCCGTGGGATTACCGCGAAGAGGTGCTGATGCGGCTAAAGGATACGGATATGCTCCTTGATATGGACACGGGCGACGGCGGCTTCTTGCTGAGCCTTAGGCATCCGTATGAGCTTACCTGCGCCACCGAATCGGACGAGCGGGATTATGAAAGCTGCGTGGAGCAGCTTGCCCCCCTTGGCATACGGACAATGTTCTGCAACGTGGATGAAGAAGAACTGCCCTTTGAAGACGATATGTTCGACATGGTGCTAAGCCGCCATGGCGGATATATGATAGAAGAACTGTTCCGCGTGCTCAAGCCCGGCGGGCTGTTCATAACCGAACAGATTGGCCAGCGGGACAACCGCGCCCTTTCGCGCAGGCTTTTGCCCGAATATGAACCCCCGTTCCCGGGGCATTGCCTTAAAAACGCGGCGGAAGCCTTCCGCGGGTACGGGTTCAATATTCTCTACGGGCAGGAGTATTTTCCAAAGCTTCGGTTCAATGACGTTGGCGCGCTTGCGTACTTTGCGCACATAGTGGGCTGGGAATTTCCCGGCTTTTCGGTGGACAGGTGCCGGCGCGAGCTGCTTGCTCTCAATGAAGAGGTGCAGGAGATGGGCTTCATAGAAAGCCTTCAGCACCGCTTCATATTGGTTGCGCAGAAGATACAGACAAGATAACCCCTTCAGTCATCAACCGCAACCGACATATAACCCTCCGTATGCAGCTAAAGCGTGCGGAGGGTTTTGCTGTATGCGTAAATTAAGCCGTTGCGGGGAGCGGAGCGGGGGTTAGGCTTCGCCGCCCGTTTTATTATGCGGGGATGCTTTTTTTGAAATTGCTTTGCTGCATACAATGAACGCGGCGTAGCCCATGCACGCGCCGAGGGTGTTCATAATAAGGTCGTCAATATCGCAGCTTCGGCCTATAAAGTATTGAATAAACTCGATTAGGAAGCTTGTGGCGAAGGCTGTCAGCACCGTTTTCCACCATACCCTTGTGCGCTTAAAAACAACGGGGCACAATAGTCCGAACGGGATGAACATGCCTATGTTGCAAAGGAGCTGAATAACCATTCTGCGGCATCCCATGTCATACGTTTGGCTCAGCCAAACAAACGGTTGCAGATTAAGCATATGATAAGCATTGCCAAACGATATGCCGCCCCAGAATATTGTAAGGCTTACAAGGCTTAAAACATAGGACAAAAATACATAGCGGGGGATATGGCAGGCAAGCGGCATTTTCCGTCCCTTGCGAATAAGCGCATATACGGCGTAAATTACCGCGCCGAGTAAAAACATGGGCACAACATTGAACAAAAAGGCTCCTATAATCATTTCAATACCTCCAATCCGCCCTGCTTGGCGGGAAATGAACGCCGGTAGGCATAATCAAAGCATAACATGCAAATATGAACAAATCTACCGCCTGCGCAAAAAAGCCCCCTGAATTAGATGAGTATTCATAAAACAGTCAACGGAGCGTATCGACACAGATACGCTCCGTTTCTCATGCCAACGTACTATGTAAAGAGGTGCAGCCCCTTGGCTCTCCCCTTGGGAGAGCTGTCACCGCAGGTGACTGAGAGGGTC
>ENA-UAOW01000569-UAOW01000569.1-human-gut-metagenome-genome-assembly--contig:-NODE-569-length-16760-cov-7.625441_pt1 | contig 16760 bp, 13 predicted proteins | sample MGYA00243470_ERZ654559 | MGnify/ENA primary metagenome ERZ654559 (study PRJEB26926, sample SAMN06164851) | human gut metagenome | biome: ENVO:00009003; feature: ENVO:2100002; material: ENVO:00002003...
CACACCTTGCGTCACACAAAAAACGTAGACAATTAGCCTGTTTGTGACGATGTGACGCAAGTGACGCAGATGTATGGGAGGGGGTGGAGCAGCTTAATTGTGCTGTATAAAAAGGCTCCCCTTTACGGGGAGCTGTCGAACGAAGTGAGACTGAGGGGTTGACGTAAACACGCATAGCCACGGGCGGGCCGCCGATGACGGCCCCTGCAACGCCTAAGCGCAATTTCCCTGTATGCGTAAGCATGCTTTATCCTTCCAATTCCTTTATGAACAGCACATAGCTTTGCGGGTCAACGTATTTTTCGTCCTTGAGCAGTTCGAAGTGGACGTGGCTTTTGTCGCCGCATTCGCTTACGGCGGTGTCGCCAACGTAGCCCACTATGTCGCCCGCGTTTATTCGCGCGCCGACTTTCACGGGCGGCTCGGCTTTAAGATTGCCGTATACGGCTATCATGTCGTTTGCCCCCTTTACCTCTACCATAACGCCGAGCGAATCATCCGTGAATATCTCCGTAACGGTTCCGGCGAAAACGGCATAAACCTCGCTGCCCTTTGGCGCGGCAACGTCAACGCCCGTGTGCGTTGTCCATTGGTCAAGCGTGCGGGAATAGATAAGCTCGTTTACCGCAAAGCCCCATATCACCTCTCCGCGTACGGGCGGGCTGAGTTTTTGCACCGCGGTGGGCTTGGGCGTGGGCGGCGCGGGGGTAAAGTCCGGCATGGGCGTAGGCGTGGCCGTGGGAGAAGGGGTAGGCGTGGCGATGGGAAGCTGAGCATCGGTCAGCCTGTCGCCAATATCCGTATTCACCTCGCTCGCGGGGTCGTCAGTCTGCGCGGGGTCGGCCCCGTTCGGCTGCTTTACCGTAAGCACGGCCGAAAGCGCCGCCGCGCTTATCAGCGCCAGTGCAACAACGTATATGCCCCTTTTTTTCAGGAAACCGGCAGTAGCGGTAGTTATGCCCTTAAGGGCCGCTTTTATGGTCTTTTTCATAAAAATAGATCACCTCGTCGCATAGTATTGCCCAAATTTCATATTTTCAATCTTTTTTCACATTAGTTTGAATTGCCGTGCCGTGACGGGGCGCATTGTGTGGTATAATAACATTGCGGAGGATTCCGCACTAAGCAACCGAAAGGATAAATATATATGGCAAGAGTCAGCAGCGTTGGCGGTCAGGCCGTTATGGAAGGCGTTATGATGAAATCCCCCACGGGCGTGGCGCTGGCGGTAAGACGCGCGGACGGCACAATAGCCACGCGCTACGATAACTGGACCACCAAGGCGCAGAAGGGCACATTCTGGGGCCTGCCCATAATAAGGGGCGTTGTAACGTTCATAGAATCGCTAACAACGGGCATGAACACATTGACCGAAAGCGCAAAGCTTGCGGGGGAAGATATAGAAGAAGAACCGACCAAGTTTGAAAAATGGCTCAGCGAAAAGCTGGGCAAGTCGGTTGAAAGCGTTGTTATAGGAATCGCGGTTATATTGGCCGTGGTGCTTAGCGTGGGGCTGTTTTTCATGCTGCCGCTGGGCATAAGCTCGCTCATATTCGGCAAGGCGGCAAGCGTTGCGGGCGTGTGGAAAAGCCTTACGGAGGGGCTTGTAAGGCTGATAATATTCATTGGATATATCGCGTTCTGCTCAAGCATAAAGGACGTTAAGCGCACATTTATGTACCACGGGGCGGAGCATAAAACAATAGCCTGTTACGAGGCGGAGGAGGAGCTTACGCCCGAAAACGCCGCCAAGCATTCGCGGCTGCATCCGCGCTGCGGCACAAACTATCTGTTCCTTGTTATGGCGGTGAGCATACTTTTCTTTGCGGCGATAGGCTGGAACGCAAACTTTGCCGTCCGCCTTGCAATGCGCATAGCATTTCTGCCCGTTGTGGCGGGGCTTTCATATGAGGTGCTGCGCTTTGCCGCGCGGCATGATAACTGGCTCACCCGCATAATCCGCGCGCCGGGCATGGCGTTACAGCGCATAACAACAAAGGAGCCTACGCCCGATATGCTGGAGGTTGCAATAGCCGCCTTCAATTTGGCTATGGATCCGAATTATAAGGTTGAGAATGCGGCGGGGGCTGCTCAGTCCGCCGAATGAGGATATAAAAGCGAATACAGCGTTGGCTCAAGCGAAAATTCTTCCATAAGGGCCTTTGCTTCATCAAGCGCAATGCGTCCGGCGTTATCCAATGCCGGGCGTTTTTTTATTGCCCGTATCAGCAGATTCTTCGGCGTGTGGCTCAGGTCAACAAATTCAAGCACCTGCGTTTTGTAGCCGCGGCTTTCAAGCAGGTTTGCGCGTATTGCGTCCGTCATCAGCGCGGCAAAGCGCTCCTTTATTATGCCGTATCGGGTGATGAGCTTCAATTTGTCCGATGCTATCTGCCCGTTCAGCTCATGCTGGCAGCAGGGCACGGAAAGTATCATCCGCGCGCCGCGGCATACGGCGTTGTGCAGCGCGTAATCTGTCGCCGTGTCGCATGCATGCAGCGTAACAACCATGTCCGCAGGGGCGTTTGCGTCGTATTCTGCAATGTCTCCGCGTTCAAATTTCAGCGAATCGTAGCCGTAGCGCTTGGCGGCGTCCGTGCATTTTGCAATAACATCCGCCTTCAGGTCAAGCCCCGTCATGCTCACCCGTATGCCCAATATGTTCACCAAATAATGATACAGCACAAACGTAAGATATGATTTGCCGCAGCCGAAGTCTATTATCCTCAGCGGCTCCGCGTTTTTGCGCTCAAGGTAGCCGTCCTCGTTTATGGCGTCGCGCACTATTTCAAGGAAACGGTTTATCTGCACGAATTTGTCCCGCATGGGGGCGGCAATGCGCCCGTCCTTGGTGAATATGCCCATGTCTATAAGCGCGGGTATTGGCTCATCCTCGCTCAAAATATATTGCTTCTTTCGGTTATGCGCCTGCTCCGGCGGCTTCGGCGTGGTGGAGGAAAGGGGCTTGAGCATATATGTCGCTTCGTCATAGCCCTTGTTCAGCATTATAATATGCTCCCCGTCGGCGGCAAAGGCGTTGGCCTGCCTGTATGTACGGCTTGAAAGCTCCGCGGCAAGCGCGCGTTCAAGCTCCTCCGCTGCAATATTTTGATGAAAAGCCTGCTTTTCGCTGTATCGGCTTATGTGGTACGCGCCGCCTTTAAGCTCGAACGTGCAGCGGCGGTATTGGGCGGACTTCGGCGCCTTTGAAAGTATTATCCTTGTTGGCAGGGCGGCGGAGGCAAGCTTCGCGGCCTGAGCTATGCTCAGCTTCATATTATAAAGCGTCCTTTCGTTTATGCATGGCAATATAATACGCTAAGGCATGCCGCCGTGTCAAACGGGGCGCGAAAAAGATACATTATTGTGAAATAACGGCGCAGCTATTGCATAATGCGCCAAACGATGGCATTATAAAGAAAAAAGAACAAGGAGGATGAATATGGATACGACTAAGCATGGCTTCAGGCTCGTTTCTTCAAGCCCGCTTAAGGAAATAAAGGGCACGGCCGATATTTATAAGCACGATAAAAGCGGCCTTACAATGGTGCATCTAAACTGCGAGGATACGAACAAGACATTCTCAATGAGCTTCTGCACCCCGCCCGAAAACAGCACAGGCGTGCCGCACATATTGGAGCACAGCGTGCTTGCGGGCAGCGACAAATACCCCGTGCGGGAGCCGTTTGTGGAGCTGATGAAGGGTTCGCTCAACACTTTCCTCAATGCCTTAACCGCAAGCGACTGGACGGTGTATCCCGTAGCGAGCCAAAACATGCAGGATTATCTTAATCTTGTTGACGTTTATATGGATGCGGTGCTTAATCCCCTTATCCATTCCGTGCCCGAAATATTCCGGCAGGAAGGCTGGCATTATGAAATAAACGACGGCAAGCTTAGCGTAAACGGCGTTGTTTACAACGAGATGAAGGGCGCGCTCTCCGCTCCCGACAGGGTGATAGCGGAGGAGATAAACGCCGCGCTGTTCGATAATACCTACGGCGTGAACTCGGGCGGCGATCCCGCCGTTATACCCGAGCTTTCCTATGAAGCGTTCTGCAACTTCCATAAAAAGCTTTATCATCCGTCAAACGCGCTCATGTGCCTGTATGGCGATGTGGATTTGGACAGGGTGCTTGCCCTTGCGGACAGCTATCTTGGTAAATACACGCCCTCCGCGCGCGAGCACGTTGGCGACGCCACAAAGCTGACCGCGCCTAAGTCGGTAACAAAGGCATACCCCATAAACGCGGGCGACGACCCCGAGGGCAAGGCGTTCTATATGCGCGGTTGGGTAATTGACCACCGCTGCATGAGGGAGATAAGCGCAATGGAAATAATTGCCGATGCGCTTTTCAATGCCGAGGCCGCCCCCGTTAAGCGCGCACTTATGCAGAGCGGGCTTTGCGGCAACGCGGAAGCGTACAGCAGCACTGAAATAAAGTATCCCACATGTTATCTTATGCTCAGAGATGTTAAGGCCGATGGTTTTGATAAACTGAGCGGGATTATCGATTCCGCAATAAAGGATATAGCCGAAAAAGGCCTTGACAAAAAGCTGCTTGAGGCGTGCCTGAACCGCTATGAATTCGGCCGCCGCGAGGAGCCCGCATATTATCCCAAGGGAATAGAGCTATGCATAAACGCCGCATCGGGCTATATTCATGACGGCGACCCGCTTTCCATGATACGCTACGAGGATACGCTTGCATTCCTGCGCGAAAAGCTGAACAGCGATTATTATGAGCAGCTTATAAAGAAATACTTTGCCCAAAACACATGGCAGGCGGAGATGAGGCTGGTGCCCGAACCCGGCCTTGGCGAAAAGAGGGAAGCGGAGAACGCCGAGAAGATGGCTGCGCTTTACGCCGCAATGACGGAGGATGAAAGGGCGAAAATAATCGCAAACCAGGAAAGGCTGAAAAAGCGTCAGTCCACGCCGGATAGCGAGGAAGCGCTTAAAACCATTCCGCAGCTTAAGCTGAGCGAAGCGGGAGACGGCCCCAAGCCCATTGAGGCAGAGCAGAGGGACATACTGAGCGTTCCCACATACGCAAACGATATGTTCACCGGCGGCATATCCTATCTTACGCTGATGTTCGATGCATCCTGCCTGAATGCGGAGGAAATTCCCTATGCCGGCCTTGTGTGCCGCCTTATGGGCAAGCTGAGCGCGGGCGAATACGGCTTTGAGCAGCTTTCCACCGAGCTTATGCTCAACACCGGTGCCGTTGAAACCGCCCTTACCGCGTTCCAGAAGGCGGGAGAGGAGCAGGCGCAGCCGTATATACTTATGAACATAAAGGCGCTTACCGCAAAGCTTGGCGACGCCATGCCCGCAATATGCGCAATGCTGAAGGATACGCATTATAACGAGCGCGCAAGGCTCAACGAGGTCATAAGCATGATAGCCGCCAACAACCGTTCCATGCTTGCAAACGAGGGGCATATGATCGCCATGACAAGGCTCGGCTCTTATTTCAGCGCGGCAATGATGTACAGCGAGCAGACGATGGGCCTTAGCTTCTTTGAATTTATAAAGAAGCTTGCCGCCAACGAAGCGGAGACGGATAAGCACATTGAAATGATTGAAACCGTGGCTAAGAAGCTTTTCACCCGCACGAACATGAGCGTTATGCTTTCGGGCGATGAGGAGCAGTACAGCGCCGCAAGGCTTGCGCTGCCCGCCGTTATAGACGCGCTTGAAGCGGGCGAAAAGCAGGATAACCGCCCCGCGTTCGTGAAGAATGCCAAAAATGAAGGCGTAATGACCCCGGGAGACGTGCAGTACTGTGCCGAAGGCTACAACATGGCGGAGCTTGGCTTCGGCTACGATGGCGCAACCGCTGTTATGAAAACCATACTTGCAACGGATTACCTGTGGAACCGCATACGCGTGCTTGGCGGCGCATACGGCGCAATACTAACAATAAGGCCGAACGGAACCTTCCTGCTTAGCAGCTACCGCGACCCCAACCTTGAAAACACATATAAGGTATATGACGGCATGGCCGAATATCTTGAAAAGTTCGACCCCAGCCGCAGGGAGATGGATAAATACATACTCGGCACACTGCAGGAGCTTGACGCGCCCAAGGTGGGTCAGCTTGCGCACAGCGCGGCGCTTAGCAATTACATGACGGGCTTCACCAAGGCTATGCAGCAGAAGCTTCGTGCCGAGGCCATAGCCGCCGACGCAAAGGCTATCCGCGCCAAGGCTGCCCTTGCCAACGCAATATGCGAAAAGCATTATATCTGCACCGTTGGCAACAGCGAAAAGATAAAGGCTGCCAAGGAACTGTTTAAGGACATTATAGACGGCTAAAACAAAAAGCGGCATAACTGCCACAAAAAAGCCTCCGCATAGGTAAAGCCCGTGCGGAGGTTTTGTTATACGCTGTATTTTTCCATATCCACCCTGCCGTCGGGCAAAAAGCCTACGCCTTCGGCTTCAAGCAGGGCACGGCGAAGTTCTGCATGTTCCCCGCCGGCAACGGCGCCGTCCGCCTTTACAACGCGCTGCCAGGGGATATCGTCCGGGCTTTGGCGCATGGCCCAGCCCACCTGCCGCGCCGCGCGGGGGCAGCCGAGTATTTTTGCAATTTCGCCGTATGATATAACGCGGCCCTTCGGCACGCGGCGCACAACGGCATATACCCTTTCAAAAAAGCCCTGTTCCATAGTATAAATAACGGGCGGGAGGTGATCCCGCCCTGTTGAAGGTTGGTTTTGTTATATTGCGCGGGTGTACTTGGCAAGCCATTCGCGCTCTTCCGCATCCATAAGCGGGGAAAGCGTATCGTACACAAAGCGATGGTATTCATTAAGCATATGCTTTTCGTCCGCGTTGAGAAGGTCGGGGTCAATCGCGTCAAGGTCTATTGGCGCGCAGGTCAGCGTTTCAAAATACATGAACTGGCCGTATTCGTTCTTTTCGCCCTTGCGGCAGACAATAAGGTTCTCGGTACGGATACCGTGGCTGCCTTCAATGTAAATGCCCGGCTCGTCGCTGGTTATCATGCCCTCTTCATATACGCAGGAATCCACCCGCTCCGGCACCACCTTCCAGCGGAAGCCGTTGGGGCCTTCGTGCACGTTAAGAAGATAGCCCACGCCGTGGCCTGTGCCGTGCTTATAATCAAGCCCTTCGTCCCATAACGGGCCGCGCGCCAGTATATCAAGGTTCAGCCCGCGGCAGCCATAGAGGAATTTGGCGTTCGCCAAGCGCAGCATGCTGCGCAGCACCAGCGCAAAATGCTTCTTTTCATTCTCCGTCAGGGGGCCTACGGCTATGGTGCGGGTTATATCGGTGGTACCTTCGTAATACTGCCCGCCGCTGTCCACAAGCAGGAAGCCGTGCGGTTCAACGGTAAGGTCGCTTTCCTTAGTTGGGGCGTAATGCGGCAGGGCGGCATGCTCGCCATAGGCCGATATTGTGCCGAAGCTGAGGCCAAGGTTGCCGGGCGTTGCAAAACGCAGGGAGTCTATCTTTTCCGCGGCGGAAAGCTCGGTCATCTTCTCCTTGCCAATGGTGTCCTTTACCCAGCGCATGAAGCGCGTTACGGCAAGGCCGTCCTTTATATGCGCCTTGCGCATGTTCTCTATCTCAACGGGGTTCTTTATGGCCTTCTTGAGCTGTTCCGGGTTCACCTCGTCCACTATTATGGCCTTTTCGGAGAACTTTTCATAAAGCGCGTAGTTCACGGCATCGGTGCTGAGCAGAATCGCGTCGCCCTCGTCATAGCGGGCGGCGAAGGAGTAAATATCGTTATACGGCAGCAGCGTAACGTTTAGCTGCCTTAAATATTCCTGTACGCAGGCATGGAATTTGCTTTCGTCCGCGAATATATAGGCCGCGTCGCGCTCTATCACGGCATAGGACAGGAACACGGGGTTGCATTCAACATCCCCGCCGCGTAGATTGAACAGCCATGCGATATCGTCCAGCGTGCTCAAAACGTGCGCATCGGCATCCTTTTCGGCAAGCACACGGCGTATGTCCGCAAGCTTATCCGCAGCGCTTACGCCAACGCTGTCCAGCCCCAGCACATATACCGGCGCGGAGGGCAGGGCGGGGCGATCCTTCCAAATTTCGCCGACAAGATCCATGTCCTCTTCGATTGTCATGTTCTTTGCGGCAAGCGTCTTTTCCATGCGCATTGCCGTTGCGGCGGATACCGTGCGCCCGTCCATGCCTATAACGGTGCCTTCGGGCAGGGAGGCAAGGTATTCCATGGTGGTAGGCACGCCCTCCTCACCCATCTTCATAAGCTTTACGGGGGTACCCTTTATCTGCTCCTCAGCCTGAATGAAGTAGCGCCCGTCTACCCACAGCGCGGCTTCCGTCATGGTTACGATAAGCGTGCCTGCTGAGCCTGTGAAGCCGGTAAGATACTGGCGGGATTTGAAATACGGATTCACATATTCGGAAAGGTGGAAATCCGCCGTGGGAACATAATACGCGCCCACGCCCTTCCGCTGCATAAGCGCACGAAGGCTATTCAGTCTTTCGGCAATCATCTGCGCGGCAGCTCCTTCCTTTTAAGGCAGGCGCAGAGCAGCTTCACGGCGTTGTCCACGTCCTTCATGTCCACGGTTTCAACGGGGGTGTGTATATAGCGGGCGGGTACGGATATGCAGCCGGAGAGTATTCCGCCGCGGGTGCGCTGTATGGCGCCGGTATCCGTGCCGCCTGCGCGAAGCACCTCGCGCTGATAGGGGATGCCGTCCTCCTCCGCCGCGGCTTCTATGAACGCGCGCACAACGGGGGGAACTATAACGGAGCTGTCCATGACCTTTACCGTGGGGCCGCAGCCAAGGGAAACAGCCATGCGGCTGCATTCGGGAATGTCGCCAACGCCCGTAACGTCAAGGCTTATGTTAAGGTCGGGCTCTATGGCGTATGCAGCGGGGCTTCCGCCGCGGCAGCCGACCTCTTCCTGCACGGTGAACACGGCGTAAACGTCATGCTCGCTCTTCATTTCCTTCATGGCCTCGGCCACTATCGCGCAGCATATCCTGTCGTCCATCGCGCCGCAGGCCGCGCGCTCGCCCAGCTCCACATAGTTGGTAACGTAAACGGCCATATCGCCTATGGCAACCTTCTTTTCGGCTTCCTTGCGGCTTGCGCAGCCAATGTCTATATACAGCTCGTTAAACGTGGCCTCATTCACGCCGTGCTTGGCGGTGTTTTCAAAATAGGTAACGCCCTTTACGCCGTTTTCAAACACAACCTCGCGTGCGGTGGATATTATGGGATTAACGCCGCCAACGCGGGCAACGCGCAGGAAGCCTTTTTCATCTATTGCGACCACTATGAAGCCAATCTGGTCCATGTGCGCGCTGAGCATTATCTTCTTTCCGCTTGTGCCGCGCTTGTGGGCGATAAGGTTGCCCATGGTATCGCGGTATACCTCGTCCGCATAGGGGGCGACGTATTGCTTTATAGCCTCGGCAGCCCTATCCTCGCGTCCGGAGGGGCCGTATGCGCCGAGTATGTTCTTTATCATAGTTGTATCCATAAATCAAAGCACCTCGTTGAATTTTTTGTTCTTTAGGAAAGCGTCCGCCAATGCGTATGCGCCCATAATATCGTCTATATCGGCAATGCAGGCGGGGGAGTGGATATAGCGGCACGGCACGGAGATGCAGCCGGTTTTGCAGCCGGCGCGCATACGCTGCGCGGGGCCTTGGTCGTTCGCGCCGGTGGTGCCCTGCCTGGGCTGCCACTTTATGCCGGAGGCGTTGGCGGTTTCGGTAAGCGCCTTGAACATATCGGGCGAAACTATGGTTGCGTTATCCATGAAGGATATTGCCGGGCCGTGGCTCATCTTTGTAACGAAGCCAACGTTTTTGACCTCCGGCATATCGTTTGCGGTGGTGCCCTCAAGCACTATCACAACATCGGGTGCAACGCTGTATGCCGCCGCGTACATTCCGCGAAGGCCGACTTCTTCCTGAACGGTGAACACGCCGTAAAAATCGCATTCGTAATCGTTGGCTAAAAGCTGCATCAGTATTGCGCAGCCCACGCGGTCGTCAAGCGCCTTGCCCATAACGCGCTTTTCGCCAAGGCGTTTGAACTTGGTGGCAAAGCCTATCCTGTCGCCCGGCTTAACGTATTTCAGGGCATCGTCCTTATCCTTTGCGCCAATGTCAACAAAAAGCTCGCTGTGGCCGAGTACGGTTTTGCGGTCCGCGGCGGTTTGCAGGTGTATCGCCTTTGCGCCTATAACGCCTTCTATCATTTCGTCGCCCACAAGCACGCGCTTGGATACCACAACGCGGGAATCTATGCCGCGCTGACCGTAGGCTATAAGGCCGTTGTCAAGCGCGCCTATAACTATCATGCCGACTTCGTCCATATGCGCGGCAACCATCACCTTGGGGCCTTTTCCTGCCTTATGCACGATTAGGTTGCCCATGGCGTCGGTTTTCATATCAAGGCCGTCTATATTGGCAAGCTCGGCCTTTATATAGCGGCGCACGCGGCCCTCATCGCCGCTTACGCCTATCAAGTTGGAAAGTTCTTCTAATCGTCTAAGCATAGCTTTTCCTCCCAATCCGCGCCGATGTTCTGGGCAAAGCGGGCAATTACCTTGGCGCAGTTTTTAAGCGTGGTGAGCGATATTTCCTCTACGCTCGTATGCATATACCTAAGCGGCAGCGATATAAGCCCCGTTGCAACGCCGCCCATCTGTATCTGGGTATCCCATGCGTCGGTTCCCGTATGCGCGGGGGCAACGTCGTAATCCCAGGGGATGTTCTGCTCGTCCGCGGCTTCGGTTAACATTTTGAACATCTTGGGGTGTATGTTCGGGCCGCAGGTTATGGAAACCTTGGTTATGTCTATTGCGTCAAACGGCTTCACGCCGGGTGTGGGCGCATGGCAAACGTCCATGGCTATTGCCATATCGGGCTTGGCGTTCCATACGCTGGCGCGCGCGCCGCCGCCGCCGCATTCTTCCTGCACGGTGGCGCAGAATATGACCTGGCAGTCCAGCTTGGATTTTTTAAGTATATCCATGGCCTCGAGCATAACGGTTATGCAGGCGCGGTCATCGAAAGTTTTGCCGGCAACTATGTTGTTCTTCAGCTTCATCGGCGGCAGCAGCGCGAACGTTACATTGTCCCCAACGCGCACAAGCTGACGCACCTCGTTTGCATCAAGTCCCGTATCGCACACCATATCGTCTATCGAATAGGGCTTTGTATTGTCGCCCGATTGCTGAAGGTGCGGCGGAATTGCGCCCACAACGGCATTGAGCACCCTTTTGCCGTGCACCAGTACCTCGCTGCCGGGCAGCACCCGCGGGTCAACGCCCGCAACGGAGCGTATGCGGAGCAAGCCGTCCTCCTCAATATCGGTCACCATCATGCCGACTTCGTCCATATGCGCCTGCACCAGCAGCACGGGGCCGTGGTCGCCTATATGCGCATAGGTGTTGCCCATTGGATCGATGAATATATCGTCCGTATAGGCTTTGTAATATCCCTTGACAACCTCGGACACGGCAACCTCATTGCCGGTTACGCCCGGGGTGGTGGTCAAAGCGGATAGCGCCTCAAATACATCCATAAGCGTGTCTCCTTCTATTATAATATATATCTTTATATATCTTTCAAACTCTTCGGTTTAACCAACGGTGTCCTTAATTACCCTTAGCGCGTTAAGATGGGTTATCTTATCCACCTCGTCCGCGGTGAAGCAGCGGTTCAGCGCCTCCTCTATCATGCCAAGGCCCTCTACCCCGCCGAATTCAAGCGTGCTGCTTATGCCGTCAAAATCGCTGCCGAGTGCAACTATGTCCACGCCCGCCTTATCGGCCATGTAACGCGCATGGCGCGCTATATCGGCGCAGTAGGTATAGCGGGTCTTGTCCACAAGGAAATCGGCAGCGTAGTTGAGTCCGACCATGCCGCCCTTATCCGCAACGGCGCGCAGCATATCGTCCGTAAGGTTGCGCATAACGGGGCAAAGCTCCCTTGCATTGGAATGGGAGGCGACGAAGGGCTTTGAGGAATGCTTTACAACATCCCAGAAGCCGCCGTCGCTAAGATGCGCGGTGTCTATTATAATGCCAAGCTCGTTCATGCGCCTTACGGCCTCTATGCCGAAGGGCTTAAGCCCCGCATCGGGCTCAAGGCAGTTGGGGTAGCCGAGCGTGTTTTCCTGATTATGGGTAAGGGTTATAAGCCTTACGCCGCGGCGGTACATTTCGTCCAGCCGCTCTATTTTGCCGTTAAGCGGTTCGCCGTTTTCAATCGTCATCATGGAGGACATTATGCCGTCTGCCATGTTCTTTTCAATGTCCGCATATTTACCGACGGGGCGGATAAGGTCCGTGTTGGCGGCTATCTGACGGTCGTAGCAATCGGCTGCATCGTTGAAGAAATCCCACTCGTCGGCTTCGCCGGTGGTGCTTGCTATCCGCTTCATGGGCGGGATATACAGCGCAAAGCATTGCAGCAGGCAGCCCGCCTCCTTCATACGAAGCAGGTCAAGCATGCCGGTGGGGTTGGAGCGCAGGTTTTTGCTGTCCTCGTTCCCCATGACCTCGCATACTACGGTATCGCAGTGCAGGTCTATAAAACGCATTTTGGTCATTTATTTATCCTCCGTTTCCCGCGCAACTGCCGCGCGAAAATCATCCATGGTTTTGTTGTGGAATTTCCACCAATGCTCGGGATCGTGATGCCCGCTTGCCGTGCCGCGAAGGAACCCCTCGTGATGGCTTACTATTTCGTTTATCCCGATGGTGGGATACTGACGGATAAGGTAAGCGCAAAGCTGCACGGCGTTGCTCCATAGCCTGTCGAAATACGGCTGAAAACGCGCCGTGTCGTAATCCGCAATATCAAAATCATCGGTGTATATCATGCCCGCCGGTTCGCACAACTCAATGCCTATATGGTCGTTGTTATCCGTGCCGCCCGCATGCCAGCCGCGCATTGTCCAGGGCAGATACTGCATAACGATTTCGTCGTCCGCAAACGCATGCACGCAGACCTCGCGCCCGCCCTGCTCGCTTGCGCTCTTGTTCCACAGCTCGTACCATACGCCCGCCCGCATGCCGGGTTCGGCGGTGCTGTGTATGGTTATGCCGCGGGGGGTTATGGTGCGCCCTGCTTTATAGCAGTCGTTTTCGCTCATCAGCTTGGTAATGATGTTCAGCATATTTCCTCCGTCTAATATATAATGGGTATCTGCGCGATCCGAATCGATTATACTACATATTTCATAAGAAGAAAAGTATCTTAAAGCGTATATGTCCGCGCTGAAAGCAATGGAAAAGCAAACAAATATATGATATAATCAGCGCATGAACAGGAAACAGATACAAAGTAACTTGATGTTGGTATTGGTTGCACTCATTTGGGGCACGGCTTTCGTGTTCCAGGCAATGGGCGGCGACTCCATGAGCGCGTATGCATTCAATGCGCTCAGGTCACTTGCGGCGGGTATTGCGCTGCTGCCGCTTATTGCGTTCAATAACGCCAAGCAGAAGAAAAGCGGCCGTGCGGCCGAAGCTTACCCAAAGGACAGGCGCACGCTTATAGTGGGCGGCATTGTTGTGGGCGCGGCGCTTGCGGTGGCAAGCGCATTGCAGCAGCTTGGCATAGGGTTCACCACGGTGGGCAAGGCGGGCTTTATAACGGCAATGTACATAGTATTCGTGCCGGTGTTTGGGATATTCCAGCGGCGCAGGCTGCCCGTTACGGTATGGATAAGCGTGGCGCTGGGCGTGGTTGGGCTTTATTTCCTATCGATGAACGGCAGCTTCACGCTGCAAAAGGGCGATGCGCTGATACTCTGCTGCGCGTTCGGCTACACTGCGCACATACTGCTTATAGACCATTTTTCACCCAAAGTTGACGGCATTAAGATGAGCTGCATACAGTTTTTCGTATGCGCTGCGCTTTCGGCCGTGTTCATGCTAATAGACGGCAGCGTACCCACATGGCAGGCCATAGGGGAAGCGATAATACCCATTCTTTATACGGGCGTAATGTCCAGCGGCGTGGGCTACACGCTGCAGATAATTGCCCAGAAGAACACCGAGCCTGCGGTGGCATCGCTGCTGATGAGCCTTGAAAGCGTGTTTGCGGCGCTGGCGGGCTGGGTGCTGCTGAACCAGAAATTCTCCGGCCGCGAAATGCTGGGCTGCGCGATAATGTTTGTGGCGATAGTGCTGGCGCAGCTTCCCGACCTTATTGCGGCGGCAAGGAAGAAAAAGGGCAAGGCCGCGTAGGAGGAGCAGCACATAATTTCGGCCAAACCCCAGTCAATTCATCATCGCTTAATGAACCTCCCCAATAGAATAGGGGAGGTTTTTGGTATTGCGCCGCCAACCCTAAAAAGCTGTCCCCGCGGGCGGGAAAGTGGCTGCGAATGAAATGAGCAGACGGAGGGGTTAAAAAGAAGCTTGCAGTTCTTTGTCTGTTTCAACCCCTCAGTCGCCTGACGGCGTCAGCTCCCCGTCCGGGGAGCCTTTTGGACTCCCTCAGTCAAACCTTCGGTTTGCCAGCTCCCTCTAAGAGGGAGCCTTTTGGCGATGTACGCGCTCGGGGGCGATAGTGTGTAAAATAGGTTAGGTGGGATTAACCGTGCGGCGCAAAAAAACCTCCCTATAAAGAGAGGTTGCAATAAGCATTAGCGAATCGGCGGATGGGGGATTTATATATCCTTCAATATCTCATCCTTCAGCGCGAGCAGAGCGCATATGTTGCGGGCATCGCGCGGGCAGCTTTCCGCACCCTGTGCGCGGTACAGGCCATAATTCATGTGCGAAGCTATTATGTCCGCACCCTTTATGTGGCCGTCGGAGGCGGCTATTTCCTCCGCAACCTTGGCCATATCCATATCCTTTAAGCCCTTGACCTCGAAATGGGCTGAGGCAAGCGCGGCTACGCCGTCGTAATGCGTGGTAAGCACGCTTACGCTGGGCTGATTGTCAAGATAGCGCGTTACGGCACGCACTATCATTGCGCCTTCCTCGGGATTGGTACCGCGGGCAAATTCATCCAGCAGTATAAGGCTTATGCCTTCGGTTTGTGCGGCGGCCTGCTCAACCTCGTTGAACTGCACTATCTCCGCGCCGAAGCTTGAAAGGCCGCGGTCCATGTCCTCCAAATCCTCGCTTACTATGAATATGCCGCCGAAAAGCGGAAGCTTTGCATATTTGGCGAATGGCAGCATACCCGCCTTTACAAGCATGGCGTTGAGCGCGAGTGTTTTGAGCGCAACGCTTTTGCCGCCCATGTTTGCGCCGGTTATTACCGTTGCGCCCACGGGTGCGGAAAGGGAAACAGGCGTAAAGCGGCGCTCCCGCTCGAAAAGCGCATCCGCCACGCGGGGGTTGACCATATCCTCCATTTCAACGGGACCGTCGCTGAAATGCGGCATAACCCCGCCGTACTGCGCGGCTATCTCCGCGCGGGCGATTGTGAAATCAAGCTCCGCCACGTTATCCATGCAGTCTATTATTGAAGCGGTATACGGCGCAAGGTCAAGGCATATTTCCTTACGGATGCGGCGCTCCTCCGCGTCCTCTTTGCCTGCGGCAGCACTGCGCAGCGCCATAAGCCGCGCGCGTTCAGCGCTGTCTGTCTCCTTGCGGATAAGCTCCTCTATTTCCCGCTTTTCGCGGCGCGCCTGCTTCAATTCGGGCGATGCGTTATCCGCAATGAAGAAGGTTGCGGCGCGGCTGCCCTCGGGGTCTATTATTTTCAGCGCCTCCGTCTGCGCGGGTATCGCTATGCCCTCTATGTGCGCCTTGGCTATAACGTCCTCAAGCACGGGGGCTATAAGCTCGGTTTGCAGCAAAAAGCGCTTCAGCTCAAAAAGCTCAAGCTCGCTGAGCGCCCCTTCACTCAGGTTCATAGCGCTCCTGCGGATATCCTTCATGGGCATCATAAGCCGCTGAAGCCTGCCGTATTCAAAGCTGAGCGTAGTGAGCGTATCCTTAACACGGCATACGTTTGAAAGCTGCGTTTTCAGTTCGTCTATCTCATTCGGGTCAAAAAAGCGCAGCTTACTCACCCGCGCCTGACCATACGGACTTGAACAGGAAAGCGAATTGATAACGTATCTGAATCCTATGTTCTCCTGCTGGGAAAATGTCATTGCCATTTGTAATAGCCTCCTTTTATCAATCCTCGTCCTTGCTTTCCACGTTCACTACCGGCACGCTTACCGCGGCGCGCATGCTATCGAGCAGCAGCTTCGGGTCCATGTGGAAGCCGTATGCGGAAACGGGGTTTACCGTTATTGCCGCCAGCTTTACCGGCCGCCTTACGCCAATGCGCACGCCGCGAATGAGCAGCTTTTCATATGAATCGTGACTGAGCAGCAGCTTGCTGCCGTCCTCCGCGCTCAGCTCGAAGCCCTTCAGCTTTGCCCCGCCCATGAGCACGGGCTTTATTGTTGCGTCCGTTACCGCGCCGGTGATATACACGCTTTTTACGTCCGCATATTCGCGGCTGCGGAGCGCCTCGGCAAGGGTTAGGCCGTCCTTCATCTGTTCAACGGTGCCGTCCGCGCGCTTGAAGCGTATTTTGCCGCTTATGGGCATATCCAGCTCCGCCTCGCTGAAGGATTCCTGTCGCGGCAGCGTCAAAAGCGCGGTTGAAAAGGCGGTATCCTCGATGACCACGTTTATGTCCCGCGAATAGGATGCGCCGGTGCAAAGTATGGTGGCTTCGCTCACGGTGGGCGCGCAGAGCGTTTTGCGGCTGAGCGCGCCGTCTATTATCTGTCT
>ENA-UAOW01000570-UAOW01000570.1-human-gut-metagenome-genome-assembly--contig:-NODE-570-length-16734-cov-7.598837_pt1 | contig 16734 bp, 10 predicted proteins | sample MGYA00243470_ERZ654559 | MGnify/ENA primary metagenome ERZ654559 (study PRJEB26926, sample SAMN06164851) | human gut metagenome | biome: ENVO:00009003; feature: ENVO:2100002; material: ENVO:00002003...
GCCTTTTCCGCCCAGCGGCAGTTTACCGGAAATGCCGCCCATGAGCTGCGCACGCTTTCGCCGCATCGCAGAGCGATTCGATAGATCTTATCATTTGAAATTCTCCTTAAACAAGCAAATATGCAACATTGTAATATTCGTCATTTATAGAATATCTCTTTGAACAAAAAGTCAATGTTTTTAACATAAAAATTGTAAGCCGCGTTGCCGGTATGCAAATCAAAATAATAAACGCAATAATATTTTTATTTAATGAAAAATGCAGAATTGCCGATTATAACGTTACTAAAAATATTAAAAATGCTATAATAACGCTCGTTTTGGTATCCCTGCTTTATAATGCCGCGTGGAAACGGGAGTATTTAGGCTTAACTTACAAATCGTTTACAATCCGTTGAATATCCGTTTACCTGTCATCTGTTATAATAATAATGCAGAATAGGAGGTGTTTTCCATATGGCAAGAAACCGCATTTTGGTCGTTGAGGACGATGAGGCCATATCCAAGGTGATAGTTAAAAACCTTATATCCACCGGATACGCCGCCACGCCGTTTTATGACGGGGCGCAGGCGGCCGAATCGCTTTCGATTGACGCGGACTATGACCTTGCGCTGCTTGATGTTATGCTGCCCGGGCTTGACGGCTTTGAGCTTATGGCATACATGAAGCATTACGATATACCCGTTATTTACCTGACTGCAAAGGCCGATGTTGATTCCAAAATACAGGGGCTTCGCAACGGCGCGGAGGATTACATAGTTAAGCCGTTTGAGGTGCTGGAGCTGCTGGTGCGGGTGGAGAAAGTTTTGGAGCGCACGGGGCGGCTACAACAAACGCTCACCGCCGCAGGGCTTGAAATAAACCTTCTTGAACGTTCCGTCAGGCGCGGCGGCGTTGAGATTATTCTAAAGCCGATGGAATTTGACCTGCTTGTGATGCTTGCAAAAAACAAGAACATAGCCCTTACGCGGGATCGCCTTTTGCACGGGGTATGGGGCGTGGACTACGCGGGCGAGACCCGCACGGTTGACGTACACATAGGCCAGCTTCGCAAAAAATTGGGGCTGTTCGATAATATTAAGACCATCTCCAAGATGGGCTACCGGCTGGAGGATTAAAGCATGAAGCTATGGCTGAAGGTATCCCTTTGCGCCGTTGTGATGGTTACGCTATCCACCGCGGCCTGTTCGCTTCTTCTGCTGCTTCGCTCCGGCCAAAGCAACCTTAACCTTGCAATAGATAATGCGCTTGCAAATCAGCAGATACGCGCCGCAAGCTGGCAGAGCGCCATGCAGACACGGATTGACGAAAGCTACGGCGAAACCGCCGCAAGGAGCCTTGCAAAATATCTTATGGGGCAGCTTGGGGACAGCAGTACGGCGCTGCTTTGCGGAACGGATGTTATATACAATACAACCACCGTATCACCAGAAGAATATCTGCCCGTTACGGCGGAAGCACAGCAATACATAATAGAGGATATAGGCGACAAAACAATGCTTATAGCGGGCAGCGCCGCCACGGTGAATGAAACGCGCTACCGAATTTACACAATAAAGGACATAACCCATGTTTTCACCGGCATACGGGAGCTTGCATACAGCTTTGCAGTCATCAGCCTATGCGTTATACTTGCGGCGGGCGCAGTGACGGTATTCATAACGCGGGCGCTGTTAAAGCCCATAGCGACATTAAAGGCAAACACCGCCCTCATTGCAAACGGCGTATACGGCAACCGTGTAACGATTGCAGAGCGGGATGAGATAGGCGAGCTTGGCGAGGATTTCAACCGTATGGCCGAGGCCGTGGAAACGCATATACAGGAGCTTAGGGATGAGGCCGAGCGCCGAACCATGTTCATGTCCGCCCTTACGCATGAGCTAAAAACGCCCATGACTGGCATAAAGGGCAACGCGCAAACGCTGCTTGCAACCAAGCTTACCGAGGAAGAACGCGAGGATGCGCTTTATGCAATAGATGCGGCGTGTACGCGGGTGGAGCGGCTTAGTCAAAAGCTGATGCAGCTTATAGTGCTTCGCCAAAGCGGGAATATGCTCCTCTCCCCCGTCCCCGCAGCCGTGCTTATTGCGGATGTACAGGCCGCGTGCGCAGAGCAGCTTCGTATACGCGGTTTGACGCTTAAAACGGCTAACGATATGGGATTAGTGATGATGGAGCGCGATCTGCTTGCCGATTTGTTTATAAACCTAATAGACAACGCGGGCAAGGCATCAAGGCGCGGCGACATAATAGAGCTTAACGCACACGGCGGCATTATATCGGTTACGGACCATGGCATAGGCATAGCCGAAAGCGAGCTTGACAAGCTTACGCAGCCGTTTTACATGGTGGATAAATCCCGCACGCGAAAGGCAGGCGGCGCGGGGCTTGGGCTTGCGCTTTGCGATGAGATAGCGCATCTGCACGGGGCGCAGCTTATAATAAACAGCACGCCCGGCATAGGCACAACGGTTAGTGTGGTATTCGATGCGGAAGGAGCGCAATATGAAAAAGCCAATCAGTAAATGGAATATTTTATATGTGCTGCTTGCGTTGGCGGTACTGTTTTCCCTGTTCGCCTCGCCCCGCATAGTTATAGGCGTTATGAACGCAAGCAAGGGGAAAATAATCACGGTATCGAGCAATGCAGAATAAATTACAATCCGTTTACCATCCGTTGAATACTTGATGCATATTCGGCTGGTATGCTTGCAATATCCTATAAGAACGGAGAGAATCGGAATGAAGCGCGTAATACGCAATACCTTATTACTATGCATATGTATGCTCACGGCGGCGCTCACCGCCTGCCAAGCAACCCCCGATGCGCCGATAGTGGTGCAGAAGGATATGGAGCAGATGCTTGAAAAAGCAGACCGACCCGAAAACGGCGTGCGGGAAGCTGCTTTACCGGACATTCCGCAGGGACGATATACGTTCTCTGCAACGGGGCTTGACGGGCGACTCCGCATAGCGGTCAACGCTGAGATTACCGTACCCGAAACGACGGCTATGCCTATTGTTCGCGTTAAGCGGGGTGGCTTTCCTCAGGAGCTTGTGACAAAGCTGTTTAACCACTTTTATGCAGGAGAAACCGCGTATGACGCGAGTTCCGAACATGTAGAAACAAAGGCCGAGATTGAACCGCTTATCATCGATGCCAAACGCCGCCTTGCCGACGGCAGCTATGCGGAGTACGGTTATACTGAGGAGGAGTATACCGCCCGATTAAAGCGCATAGAAGAAAGATACTCCGCTGCGCCCGAGACTGCCCCGGCACTGCCGATTTCAAACGGCACAATGCATATACAGGAGTTGGAGAACATTGGCGATTATCTTCTGCTTAATGTTGATAACGATACAGCGAGCGATACGGCACGAACCATGAACGTACTAACGCCCAATTCACGGTATTCCGCAAATAGCGGATTCGGAACCCATCTATATTATCGCGTGCATTCAAGGACGAAGAAAACTGTCGAATACAATGCTCAGGGCATACTCCGTACAGACGGCACAAATCTGCCGGAGGCGGCGCGTAAAAAGCTCACCATAAGCTTTAACGAGGCAAAAGCGCTTTGCGATGATATGTTTGCGGCTGCCGAACTTTCGGACGACTATAAGCTTGGCCACGCATTCCTGGTAGGCGATGCCGGTACGGGGGTATACAGCGGCGACGGTAAGGAGCTTGGCACTCCGGCCGAAAACTACGCTTACCGGCTTTATTACACAAGGATGATTAACGGCATACCCTGCTTTGTCAATACCGATATCGGGCTTGACGATTCAAATAACGGCATGACCTCTCTGCCATGGTACTATGAGTACATATCCTTCACGGTGGATAACAGCGGCCTTACATATCTTTCGTGGCATAACCCAATAGAAATCATGGACACGGTAACAGAAAATGCAGCTCTTCTTCCGTTCAACGATATCATTGATGTTTTTGAAGCCATGATAAGGATAGAATATGAAGCATTCCTGAACAAATGGACAGAGGGCAGCGGAGAGATGGATATAAATATAGATACGGTAGAGCTTTGCCTTGTGCGGGTGCGTGAGCGGGACAGTGAGGCGACGGGACTGCTTGTGCCTGCATGGGTGTTTTACGGCAATAATACGGTTATGAGCAATGATGGCAGCACATTGTATGACTTTGCCCACGGCAACGCAAGCTCATGGAACAAAGAGCCGTTTCCCATACTAATCATCAATGCGGTGGACGGAAGCACGATTGACTTGGGAAGGGGATATTGATTATGAAAAAAACAATTGTTATTGCACTTGCTATACTGTTTCTCCTCACCGCCTGCCAAGCAACACCCGATGCGCCGATAGTGGTGCAGAAGGATATGGAGCAGATGATAGAAAAGGCGCAGAAAACGCCTATAAGCACCGAAACAATGCCTGATGACGGCGAGCGGTATCCCCTGCTAAGCAGGCTTGGGGCGCCGGAGAGGTATACGGCGTATATAACGCCCGTAGGCGAACGGCTTACAATGGATATTGACGCCGTGGTGCGCGTGCCGGAAGCCGAAGCCATGCCCATTGCACAGGTGCGCCCGATACAGTTCACGCAGGAGGTTGTAAGCGCGTTCTTTGACCGCTTCCGCGGCGGCGTAACGCTTTACGACACCACGCCCAGCGGCTTTAACAAGGCGTGGCTTGAAAAAAACATCCTTAGGTGCATGAGCCGCGTAAAGGAGAGTACCGGCAGGGAACGGGAAAAGGCACAGAAGATGCTTGACTTCCTTGAAGCGGAGCTTGCCGCCATACCCGATGACCCGGCTAAGATGATATCCGACGGGACACTGCGCGAAATGATAATAAGCACCAACAAGCCGGATATTGGGCGCTATATGGGCGTAAGTGCCGTGGAAAAGCCTTTCGCCGCATCCGATGAAAGCTATGGGCAGAGTTTTTCGGTACGAAACGACCCGCTCCGCATGGCTTACGACGACGAAAGCGTGGACTGGGGCGAAGAGATAGGCGCATCACTATCATACAACCGCGGCTCCCGCGTCGACGATGGCGGCGCCATGGAAATCTATACGCTTTTGCTTGACGAATCCGTTGTGCCGGAGCAGGCTAAGGACAGCCTTACCATAACGCCGTCAGAAGCGCGCGCACTGGTTGAAAGCACAATTTCCGCCTTGCCCGTATCACTAAAGACGGACAGCGTATTTCTGCTTGAGCGGCACTATTACCTTACGGAGATGGTAAACGGAGAAACTCAGACAATCTACGATGTGCTTTCCGACGAGCCGCCACGCTGTATCTATATTGTAACGCTTGGCCAGTCCGTAGGCGGCATACCGTGCCGTAATGTGCTGGAAGCCAACGCCAACAATTTCAAAACCGAAGCAAGCCTTACGCCAAGCTGGTTTTATGAACGCATAAAATGCGTTGTGTCCGATGAAGGCATAGAAAGCTTTAGCTGGCGCGCGCCGATGGAAATAACGGAAATAATCACGGAAAACGCGAACCTTCTGCCGTTTTCGGAAATAGCGTCCATTGCTATGCGTATGCTGCCCGTTATATACGGCGGATATGTGCATGGCGATGACGACCTGCTGCGCGCAACGTTAAGCATAGACCGAATACAGCTTGAATTGCAGCGCGTAACCGAGGAAAACGCAATAGAATACGGCCTTGTTATACCTGTGTGGAACTTTTACGGCGAATACGTCAGCGAATATGAGTGGGCAACATTTTCTTCAAACCCCCCATACGATTTGCCGGGCGCGCTCCTTACAATAAATGCCGTGGACGGCAGCGTCATAGACCCGCAGAAAGGGTATTGATTTCCCAACACCCTGAGCGGAATTACAATTTGTTTACACTTTGATGCGGCTTTGCTAACGCCAAATGCGATATAATAAATCAACTATCGTAAGGGGGTAAGCGCATGAGCCGCATTTTTGTTATAGAGGACGAGGAAGCCATAAACAAGCTTATTTGCACAAGCCTTACCGTGGCGGGCTACGAAACCGTTCCCGCCTATGACGGAAACGAGGCGCTTGCAAAGCTGCGCGATTTTGAACGGTTCGATCTTGCGCTTGTGGATATTATGCTGCCGGAGGTGGACGGCTTCGCCCTGCTGCCGCATCTTAGTGAGCGCGGCATTCCGGTTATATACCTGACCGCAAAAAACGACATCGAATCCAAGGTACAGGGCTTAAAGTCCGGCGCTGAGGATTACATAGTAAAGCCGTTTGAAATACTTGAACTCATAGTCCGCATGGACAAGGTGCTTGAACGCACGGGCGGCGCAAACAAGCTTTTGCGCGCAGGCGACATTGAGCTTCGCACAGACGAGCGCGCGGTATACCGCAACGGCGAAGCTTTGCCACTAAAGCCGCTTGAATTCGAGCTTTTGACATTATTTATTAAGAATAAGAACATTGCCCTCTCCCGCGAGCGCATAATGGCGGCGGTGTGGGGCGGCGATTATTTCGGCGAAAGCCGCACGGTGGACGTGCATGTTGCTCAGCTAAGAAAAAAGACGGGCCTTACAATAGCATCCCTGCCCAAGATAGGCTATCGGCTGGAGGATTGAGCGGATGAAGATACGGGTAAAGCTTGCGCTTCTTGCCGTTTCCCTATGCGCCCTTGCCATAGCCGCGTGCTGCACCGTGCTTATAATATCGGCCAACGGCAACAGCGTAAATACCGCCATTGACGGCGCGCTGTCCGAACAGCATTTGCTTGTGCAGTCCTTTCAAAGCGCCCTCCGCAACACATATGAGGACGGCCTATCGGATACCACGCAGCAAAGCCTTGGCAAATATCTGTTCCGCCAGTATTCCTCCGGGTCATTGAGCCGTTCGCAATACGCCATGCGCAAAGACGGCGAATATCTGCATAACGGCAGCGAGCTTGACCCTGCCGACATACTGACCGATGCAAAGCCCCGTTCGGGCAACGGCACCGAGGTTAAGTATACGATAGTTTTGCATGATAACGCGCGGCATATAGTTGTGGGTTCCGCAAACAGCATCAACGGCGGCGTATACGATATATATTTAGTGAAAAACATAGAGCAGGTTTACAGCAGCAATGCAAGCCTTACCGCAAAGCTTGCCGCAGTAAGCCTTGGCTTGGTGCTGCTTACGGCGGCGGTGCTTGCGTATTCCGTGTTCCGTGTGCTCAGGCCGCTTAAAGCGCTTCAGGGCAGCGCCGCAGCGATTGCGCACGGCGATTATCAAAGCCGCATCCCCGTTAAGGGCAAGGATGAAATAGCTGCGCTTTCCGTCAGCTTTAACGCAATGGCGGACGCGGTTGAAAAGCACGTTGCGGAAATAAACGACGTTGCCGAGGCGCGTAAGCTGCTGCTTGCGGCGCTCACGCACGAGCTTAAAACGCCCATGACAGCAATAATAGGCTATTCCGAGGCGCTGATGAAAACCCGCCTGACCCAAGAGCAGCGCGAGGAAGCGGCGGCATACATAAACGCCGAGTGTTCCCGCATTGAGCGGCTTTCGCAAAAGCTTATGCAGCTTATAGCATTGGACGGCGGCAGCGGCATAACCATTGCGCCAACGCCGGTAACGGAGCTGTTTGAAAGCGTGGAAAAGACGCTGCTGCCTATTGCCGAGCGGGACGGCGTGACGCTTGATATGGCCTGCGGAAGCGAAACGCTGAGCATGGACGCCGACCTTATGGCAAGCGTGCTGATAAACCTTTTTGACAACGCCCGTAAAGCGCGCGCGAAGCATGTGCATATCCTATGCAGCGGCGGCCTTATAAGCGTTACGGACGACGGCTGCGGTATACCCGCCGATTCCGTAAAGCGCATAACGGAGCCGTTTTACATGGTGGATAAATCCCGTTCAAGGAAGGCGGGCGGCGTTGGGCTCGGTCTTGCGCTGGTGAAGCGCATAGTGGCGATGCACGGCGGAAAGCTCGGCATACTCAGCCAGATAGAGCTTGGAACCTGCGTTGAAATAGAACTTCCCCAATAAATTACACTTTGAAAACATATTGCTGAATACTTGAAAACATGCTTTCGTGTACTATAAAAGCATCTTAAAAAGGGATGTGATAAAATGAAAAAGATTGTAATCGCGCTGCTTGCCGCACTTCTCCTCCTAACCGCCTGCCAGCCCACGCCCGAGGCGGCGGTTGTGGTGCAGAAGGACTTTGGCCAACTAACAGAGAAGGCAAAATTGGACGAGAGCCATGTTCCGGACTTATTGCTGTCAGAAAGCCTTAAAGCACCCAAAACCCTGCACAAAGCATTAGAAAACAAACAGGGAAATGTAAAAGTATATATTGAAGCGGATGTTACCGTGCCGGATGCTAAGGGGCTGCCCATGATACGTGTCGGTCACGGTTCCTTCACGCGGGATGATATACGGCGCTTTGCGGATGTTCTGTTTAATGGGGCAATGCCGCTTGACCCCAATAACAAGAAATACACGAAGTCAATGATTCAGGAATCTATCGACCGGCTTATAAAGATGCGCGAAAGCGGAGATCTCGATATGAAATACGAATCGGTTGAGCAGGTTGACGCGGATATAGCCGAGCTTATGGCAAAGCTCGAAACTGCGCCGGATACCATGGACGTAGCGGAGCATGACTTCCGGCAAGAGTATCCCTTTTCCCTCCAAGCCACCGAAGATTTTGCCGCAATATCCAATCTGTTTTGTCAGGAAGAGGTAATAGAATATTGCAAAAACCTGAACAGATATGCCGCCATGTCCTTGGTATTGGTAGGCACGCCCGATTCTTCGCCATTGCTCAATATAAAATCGGATTTATCAGCGGAAACAGGCTATACGCCAGAAGAAGCATATGCACTTGCAATGCAAACGGCGGACAGACTGAATATTACGGATTTGGCCTGCACCGGACAACGGGCATATTTCCTCACCGAGGGCGGCTTTGGAGTATATGAGTTTATGTTCACGCGAATGGTCAACAATATACCCGTTACCTTTACAAACGATATCGGCAACCAGTTTAATCCTAACAGCGTTCATGTTTCGTGGGAATATGAAATGCTCAGGCTGTTTATTGACGAAACCGGAGTTTGCTACCTGAAATACGCCTCGCCATATGCCATAGAAGAAACCGTTTCGGAGCAGGTCAATATGCTGTCCTTTGACGAGGTGTGGCAGATTGCGGAGCTCATGCTGCCCATTGTAAACGATCGATTCACCGACTACAACATAACAATAAATATCAACAGCGTCAAACTGGGGTTTATGCGTATCGTAGAGGAAGGCTACCCGAATTCCGGCCTGCTGGTTCCCGTTTGGGACTTTATGGGAACCTGTACGCGGCAGCATAGCGGCAGGGGAACAACCGATAAAGCCGATGACCCATACACAAGTTATCTCACCATCAACGCCATAGACGGCAGCATAATAGACCGGGCCTTGGGCTATTAAGGAGGTAACAATGAAAAGATTCGCGGCAATTCTGCTTTCAATATTTACCGTATTTGCCCTTACCGCCTGCCAGCCCACGCCCGAGGCGGCGGTTGTGATGCGGAAGGACTTTGATATTCTTATAGAACGCGCCGCCGGAAGCAATGCATTCGGTAGCGAAAACCTTTCTGAGCGATACAATATTCCAAAGCATATCACGAAAGAGCTTGAAGGCATTGGCGGCAAGCTTAGTGTAAGCATAGATGCAGCCATTACAATACCGATTGAATCTACGCTTTCGGTATACAGAGTGACTCCTGCCGATTTCACGCAGGAGCAGGTCGATAAAATAATCTCCGCGTTGTATGATGGAAATGCTTTGCATACCGTAGATTCAACGTGGACAAAGCTCGATATTGAACGAATGTTAACGGACATGCGGCAACATTTGAGCGACACTGACACCGATGAAGGAAAAGAGCATTTTAACCAACAAATAGAGATGCTCGAAAAAATGTATGAAACTGCACCGAATGAAAAAGTGGAGCCTCCATCGGACGGAACGCTTATGACTAAGCAGATAAACAATCCATTAACCGGAAAGCCTATGGACGAATATACATATCTTGATGTAGAAGATGAACAAGGGCGAAGGCTTTATATACGCAATAATTCAAGCGGGAGCGAATATATAACAGTCGAAAGCGATACCGGTGGGAATGAAGTATTCGACGCTTCCTCGCGCGGCGCAATGCTCAACTTTGGAAACACAACCTGTATATATGAAATTGCCGATATTACCTTTGGCGATTCCGAAGGCTTATCCGCAAAAAAGCTGTTTGATTGTTCGCCCGAACAGGCTATGGCTGTTGCTCAACAATTCGTTTCGGCAATCGGGGCTGAATATATGCGTCCATGGAAAATGCACATCGTATCGGATATTCCCAAGGAAGATTCCGACATGTGGGACAGTTGGTTTTTGTCGCTTACAAAGCAGGACTGGGCATATAGAATAAGCTTTGTCCGTACACTGAACGGCGCGGAAGTAACCGCCGATACGCTTACATCAAGCTCCGATTACGGGCGCGGCTGGACATATGAATATATGCATATAACCGTTGATAGGTCGGGCATTCGGCATTTTGTATGGCAGTCCCCGTATGAAATACTTGAAACGGCCGTGACTGATGCAGCACTTTTAGACTTTGCGCGGATACAAGAAATATTTGAAAAAATGATATTTATAATCCGCGACAGCAGATTTGATTCCGAGGAGATTGTGAACGCGCGATATGATGTGGATAAAATATTGCTGAGCCTACAACGAATCAATGAACAGGATTCAGCCGAAAACGGGCTTCTTATACCCGTGTGGACGTTTTACGGCGACAGCACGTTCCATTACGCCAATGGCCACAGCAGCACAAAAACGGAACAGGTCTTTCTCACCATCAACGCCATAGACGGCAGCATAATAGACCGGGCTTTGGGCTATTAAGGAGGCAACAATGAAAAGATTCACGGCAATTCTGCTTTCAATATTTACCTTGTTTGCACTAACCGCCTGCCAGCCTACGCCCGAGGCGGCGGTTGTGATGCAGAAGGATACGGACAGAATGGTTGAACAGGCGACCGGAGATGGCGAATCGGCGGCATTGCCGCTTAGGGAACAGCTTGCTGCGCCTGACATGATGAACGTGACGGCTGAAGAGGATGGTTTTACGATACTTGCGCACGCCGCAGTCATTCTGCCCGAAACCGACGCTATTCCGGTTATTACCGTAAAGGCAGGTTCTTTTTCGCAGGAATTGACAAACAGACTATGGGACTTGCTCATAGGGGACAAGGCCATGTACAAGCCGCGCACAGAGGGCGACAGAACAAAAGCGGAGCTTGAACAGGCGATAATTAACATTCAAAATGACATTGAACGGATTCAGCACAACGAATATTATGAGGAGAATAAAGCCCTGCGGGAAGCAGAGCTTGAGCATTTGCGGAAGCTGTACGGTGCGGCGCCGGATATATATGAGCCTGCGGCGGCTACGCCTGAAATAGAACAATACGTTGATTCCAGCAACCCTTCCAGACGCTTTATTGGGGTTGATGCAACGGATAACGCCGGAACCATATTCCGTTTATCCAACGAAGCATGGTATGAAGCGCTCGGTAAAGGCGGAAAGCAAAACAGCAATTTTGTTTACTGCACGCCTGGGTACAACGGCATTGTGTACGGAAAAAGCAGCACAATTGAAGTTAATGAAAGCGATGCCCTTGAAAACGCGGCACATCCAGGTTTACCTATGCAACCAAAACAGGCTGCGGAAACGGTGCGGCACTTTCTTTCAAGCTTGAATGTTCCGATGCGGATCGAGCGCATTGAGCTATATGATAACGCCGCAACCTACGGGGACGCGGCGCAGAATACAGCGGAGCTATGCTATCTTGTCACCTGTCAGCGCATGGTAGAGCAATACTCTTGCGCGTCAATCTTCGGCTACTCCGGCACCCCTGGCAGCGATAGCGAATTCGGCTCGGCTTGGATTTACGAGCGGTTGGTTTTTCTTGTGAATGATGAAGGAATAGTATATGCGGAATGGGCCTCCCCGTTGGAAATATGCGATATCAGGGTGTATTCCTGCAATCTTTTGCCATTTTCCGAAATACAGCAGATATTTGAAAAAATGGTGCGGGTGATTTGGCAATACCAAGCCAAGGATTGCCTGAGCCTTACCTGCAATATTACAGAAGCGCGTTTAGAATTGATGCGGGTGCTGGAGCAGGGTTCTGCGGATAACGGGCTGCTAATCCCCGTTTGGAACTTCTACGGAACGCGGCAACGAAGCTTTGCAAGCGGAAATACAGATGAAACGCTTCATGGCATTATGCTCACCATCAACGCCATAGACGGCAGCATAATAGACCGGGCCTTGGGCTATTAAGGAGGTAACAATGAAAAGATTCGCGGCAATTCTGCTTTCAATATTTACCGTATTTGCCCTTACCGCCTGCCAGCCCACGCCCGAGGCGGCGGTTGTGATGCGGAAGGACTTTGATATTCTTATAGAACGCGCCGCCGGAAGCAATGCATTCGGTAGCGAAAACCTTTCTGAGCGATACAATATTCCAAAGCATATCACGAAAGAGCTTGAAGGCATTGGCGGCAAGCTTAGTGTAAGCATAGATGCAGCCATTACAATACCGATTGAATCTACGCTTTCGGTATACAGAGTGACTCCTGCCGATTTCACGCAGGAGCAGGTCGATAAAATAATCTCCGCGTTGTATGATGGAAATGCTTTGCATACCGTAGATTCAACGTGGACAAAGCTCGATATTGAACGAATGTTAACGGACATGCGGCAACATTTGAGCGACACTGACACCGATGAAGGAAAAGAGCATTTTAACCAACAAATAGAGATGCTCGAAAAAATGTATGAAACTGCACCGAATGAAAAAGTGGAGCCTCCATCGGACGGAACGCTTATGACTAAGCAGATAAACAATCCATTAACCGGAAAGCCTATGGACGAATATACATATCTTGATGTAGAAGATGAACAAGGGCGAAGGCTTTATATACGCAATAATTCAAGCGGGAGCGAATATATAACAGTCGAAAGCGATACCGGTGGGAATGAAGTATTCGACGCTTCCTCGCGCGGCGCAATGCTCAACTTTGGAAACACAACCTGTATATATGAAATTGCCGATATTACCTTTGGCGATTCCGAAGGCTTATCCGCAAAAAAGCTGTTTGATTGTTCGCCCGAACAGGCTATGGCTGTTGCTCAACAATTCGTTTCGGCAATCGGGGCTGAATATATGCGTCCATGGAAAATGCACATCGTATCGGATATTCCCAAGGAAGATTCCGACATGTGGGACAGTTGGTTTTTGTCGCTTACAAAGCAGGACTGGGCATATAGAATAAGCTTTGTCCGTACACTGAACGGCGCGGAAGTAACCGCCGATACGCTTACATCAAGCTCCGATTACGGGCGCGGCTGGACATATGAATATATGCATATAACCGTTGATAGGTCGGGCATTCGGCATTTTGTATGGCAGTCCCCGTATGAAATACTTGAAACGGCCGTGACTGATGCAGCACTTTTAGACTTTGCGCGGATACAAGAAATATTTGAAAAAATGATATTTATAATCCGCGACAGCAGATTTGATTCCGAGGAGATTGTGAACGCGCGATATGATGTGGATAAAATATTGCTGAGCCTACAACGAATCAATGAACAGGATTCAGCCGAAAACGGGCTTCTTATACCCGTGTGGACGTTTTACGGCGACAGCACGTTCCATTACGCCAATGGCCACAGCAGCACAAAAACGGAACAGGTCTTTCTCACCATCAACGCCATAGACGGCAGCATAATAGACCGGGCTTTGGGCTATTAAGGAGGCAACAATGAAAAGATTCACGGCAATTCTGCTTTCAATATTTACCTTGTTTGCACTAACCGCCTGCCAGCCTACGCCCGAGGCGACGGTTGTGGTGCAGAAGGATACGGACAGAATGGTTGAACAGGCGGCAAACATGGAAAACGGCCAGACGCTTTCCGATTTGTCCATACCGGAGGGGCGCTATGTTCTCGATAATGAAACTGCGGGCGGCAGGCTGAAAATTCATGTTGACACTAAAGTGCGTAAGCCCGATGTTGGCAGCATCCCTATACGCAAGGCCGCCATAACCGTTTTTACGCAGGAGCAGGTTACGGGAATATTCAATTATCTTTTTCCCGATGAAAAGCCCATAAACCAAAGCTACATCCGGGAAACCAAAGCCGATATAGAAAAGCAGATAGTCCTCCTTAGGCAGCGGCTTGAGGATAAGAGCTATTTGAACAACGGCCAAACCGAGGATGAGATGCTTGCTTTGATTGCCGCAGCAGAGGAACGGTATAAGACTGCGCCGGAAACGCTTCCCGCGCCCGCTGCTTCTGACGGCACAATGACATTGTACGAAGGACAGGCTACCGATGAAAACGGAATCTCAATCGCCGGGGAAACCTCGCGCTTCTACCTGTTAAGCGCCTCTTTTGATGGCTATACGCGGGGCATTAGCGTTTCAACTGCGTTTTCCGCATCCTTGCGGGACTTGGAGTCCGCAAACCATAAGTCCGGAGTTTTATCCTATTGGGATAATTCCACGCCAGCATATACCACAAAAGGGATGCTGCGAACTGATGGAAGCTCGCTGCCCGAAGCGGCGCAGGGAAAGCTCACAATTTCTTATGATGAAGCAAAAGCGCTGTGCGACGGATTCTTTGCCGCCGCCGGAATGGACGGTGATTTCGGCGTGGGTGCGGCGTTTATAGTAGACGACAAGGGTACAGGGCTTGTTGACGGAAGATGGGAAAACGGTAAATACATCGAAGGGCTTAAAAATCCCGCGCAGAACTACGCATGGCAATTTTATTATGCGAGGATGGCGGATAATATTCCCATTATGCTAAATACCATTGCCGGCGGAAGCACCGGCAGCGAATTTCAGATAAGCTGGAACTATGAATATATCTGCTTCACGGTGGATAATAACGGCATTGCTTCGGTTCATTGGATGTCTCCCATTGCCGTTGGCGATGTGGTGCAGGAAAATGCTGTGCTTAAAAGTTTCCCGGAAATCATGGGCGTATTTGAAAAGATGGTAAGGGTACAATACGAGCCGATGCTTAATACGCGATATCCGGACGGGAATATTGAAATAAACGTGGATGATATAGAACTGTGCCTGATGCGTGTTCGGGAACCGAACGGCGATGGGACAACGGGTTTACTCGTTCCCGCATGGGTATTTTACGGACACAACATTGCAACGCATAGCACCGGAGAGCAGTCGTTTGATTTTTCGGGCGGTATCGCCTACCGATGGCCGCAGGCGCCGATAGTTTTATTCGCAATCAATGCCATTGACGGCAGCGTGATAAATTTTACATGGGGCTATTAAGGAGGTAACAATGAAAAGATTCACGGCAATTCTGCTTTCAATATTTACCGTATTTGCCATGATCGCCTGCCAGCCCACGCCCGAGGCGGCGGTTGTGGTGCAGAAGGATACGGACAAGATGATAGAAAAGGCGCAGTCAACGCCCGCAACAACCGATGCGCCGACCCTTTCCCTGAAGGAGCGTTACGCAATACCCGATGCGCTTTCCTACACTCAAACCGGAGCCAGCGGCAAGCTTAACATAAGCGTGGAGGCGGTTGTAACCGCCCCGAACGGTGCGCTCCCAATAGTGCGGGTGGAGGCGGCGGAGTTTTCGCAGGAGACGGTTACGGCCTTCTGGAACGCATTCATAGGCGACATGCCCATGTTTGAACAGAACTATGTGCAAACAAAATCCGATATCGAAAAAGCGATATTATATTATAAGCAGGTGCAGGCGGGCATGATAGACGGACTGGAAACGCCGGAGGAAGCGCAGGAGAAAATAGACGCGCTTGAAGCGGCATATCCTTCCGCGCCGGATTCCGTGGAGCCGGTACCGGCTACGCCTGAATTGAAGCGAATCCCCATCGATTTAGGCGAATACAGAAACGTTGCGCATTACTACGGTCTGCACGCCACAAATAACGAGCAGCGTTTGTTCTTCAACGTGCATAACCATTACGACAACACGAAGGCCATAGAGATAAAGGGCTACGACAGGAACGGAAATCAGACGGGCAGTACCATACTGGGCGTATCACGGCGCGCCAGCCTGCATTGCATGCGCATGAATGACAGGGGCGATAGGTGTTATATCAACGCAGACGCTATGCGCATGGAGCGCGGTGACGCTTTGCCGGAGCAGGCCTCAGCGTCTATAAGCCTTACCCCGGCGGAAGCCGCCGCGGCGGTTGAGGCGTTCATTGCCAAGGTCGGCCTTGCGGACGTTATGGCGGTAAGCGACATATATCTTTGCAATGACCGCGACGAACTCAACGGTAGACCTGAGACATCGGCATTCGCATATGAAATATTCTGCACCCGCCTAATACACGGCACGCAATGCGCCAATATTTTGAACGCCCATGAAAGCAGCCAAACCGCAATAAAGCACGATGCCTTTGCGCCTACATGGGGGTATGAATCCTTCAAATTCCGCGTGGATGACACGGGAATATTTGACATAAGCTGGACTTCGCCTGTTGCATCTACCGAAACTGTCACGGAGGATTCCGCGCTAAAGCCATTCCATGAAATAGAAGAAATAGCAAAAAAGATGCTGCCCATAATATTTGAACCGGACGCAAAGGACAAACGGATAAAGAGCATAGATATTTCGATAGACAGGGTAACACCTGTCTCTTATACACATCTCCGAGCCCACGAGACACTGAGCGATCTCG
>ENA-UAOW01000577-UAOW01000577.1-human-gut-metagenome-genome-assembly--contig:-NODE-577-length-16495-cov-7.974027_pt1 | contig 16495 bp, 12 predicted proteins | sample MGYA00243470_ERZ654559 | MGnify/ENA primary metagenome ERZ654559 (study PRJEB26926, sample SAMN06164851) | human gut metagenome | biome: ENVO:00009003; feature: ENVO:2100002; material: ENVO:00002003...
TCAGATGTGTATAAGAGACAGATATTTGATATATAACTGTTTGATTGTTTTGATTGGAAAACTTTTAAAAAAATGATACCTGTTTTGTTGTGCCTTTTTTGATTTTTTTCCATATCTTTGCTTCATTCAGTTCAATAAAAAATAGTACGATAAAATATATAGAAATGAATGAGCAGGTATCAGTAAAAGAAGGGACTTACACCCAGGAAGAGGCGTTTCAAAGTTCATTGGAATACTTTAAAGGAGACGAGCTTGCGGCTCGGGTTTGGGTAAATAAGTATGCATTGAAAGATTCTTTTGGTAATATTTTTGAAAAGAATCCGGATGATATGCATCGGAGATTGGCCAAAGAAATTTCTCGTATTGAGAAGACATACGAAAATCCGATGTCTGAAGATGAGATTTTTGAGGTTTTGCGGGATTTTAAATACATCGTACCGCAAGGGGGGCCGATGACCGGAATCGGTAATGACTTTCAGATTGCTTCTTTATCCAATTGTTTTGTCATCGGTCATGACGGACCTTCGGATTCTTACGGCGGTGTTATGAAGATCGATCAGGAACAGGTACAGTTGATGAAACGCCGGGGGGGAGTCGGTCATGATTTGTCTCATATCCGGCCCAAAGGGTCTCCTGTAAAGAATTCAGCTTTGACGTCAACGGGTATTGTACCTTTTATGGAACGTTATTCCAATTCTACCCGCGAAGTTGCTCAGGATGGACGCCGGGGAGCATTGATGCTGAGTGTGTCTATTAACCATCCGGATTCAGAAAGCTTTATTGATGCAAAGATGACGGAAGGAAAAGTGACGGGAGCGAATGTATCGGTAAAAATTGATGACAAGTTTATGCAGGCAGTGGTTGATGATCACGAGTATACGCAGAAATATCCGATCTATTCCGATACGCCTAAAAATGTAAAAGACATCAATGCGCGGCAATTGTGGAATAAAATTGTCCATAACGCATGGAAATCGGCAGAACCGGGCATATTGTTCTGGGATACGATTATCCGGGAAAGTGTTCCCGACTGTTATGCGGATCTGGGATATCGTACTGTATCGACAAATCCTTGCGGAGAAATTCCTTTGTGTCCTTATGATTCCTGTCGTTTGTTAGCCATCAATTTGTATTCTTACGTGCAGAATCCGTTTACGAAGAATGCCAGCTTTGACTTTGATTTGTTTAAAAAGCATGTAGCCATAGCACAACGGATCATGGATGATATTATCGACCTGGAGTTAGAGAAGATCGATACAATTCTGGAAAAGATTGACACCGATCCGGAAGATGAGGAAGTAAAAGGTGTCGAGATCCGTTTGTGGCAGAAAATCCGCCGGAAAGCTAAAGAGGGAAGACGTACGGGAGTCGGCATTACGGCAGAAGGAGACATGCTGGCAGCTTTGGGTTTGCGTTACGGTAGTGACGAAGCTACTGATTTTGCGGTAGAAATCCAGAAAACCCTGGCTGTAGAAGCTTACCGTTCGTCGGTAAATCTGGCTAAGGACAGAGGTAGTTTTAAGATTTTCAATGCCAAGCGGGAAGAGAATAATCCGTATATTCAACGTTTACGGGAAGCCGCTCCGGATATGTACGAAGAGATGGTGAAATACGGACGTCGTAATATAGCCTGTCTGACGATTGCACCTACGGGCACGACCAGTTTGATGACCCAGACGACTTCCGGAATAGAGCCTGTATTTATGCCGGTGTATAAGAGAAGAAGAAAGGTGAATCCGAATGATGTGAATGTGCATGTGGATTTTGTGGATGAATCCGGAGATTCTTTTGAGGAATTTATCGTGTTTCATCATAAATTTGCCGAGTGGATGAAGGTTAACGGTTATGATATGACCAAGCATTATTCGGATGAGGAAATAGACCGTTTGGTAGCTGAATCGCCTTATTATAAAGCGACTTCCAATGATATTGACTGGGTGGCTAAAGTCAGAATGCAGGGAATGATTCAAAAATGGGTAGACCATTCTATCAGTGTGACTGTAAATTTACCGTCTGATGTAACCGAAGAACTGGTCGGACAGTTGTATATCGAAGCCTGGAAAAGCGGTTGCAAAGGATGTACCGTGTATCGCGACGGTTCCCGTTCCGGCGTATTGGTTTCTGCAAAAGAGAAAAAAGGACCGGATGAATTCAAAATGCCTTCCAAACGACCGGCCGAATTGGATGCAGAGGTGGTACGTTTTCAGAACAATAAAGAGAAATGGATTGCTTTTGTCGGTTTGTATCAGGGACGTCCTTATGAAATATTTACGGGTATTGCCGATGACGAGGAAGGCATTATGCTGCCGAAGTCTGTTGTAACCGGAAAAATCGTGAAACATTATGACGAAGAAGGCAATTCCCGCTACGACTTCCAGTTCTGTAACAAAAGAGGTTTTAAGACAACCGTTGAAGGACTTTCTTATAAGTTCAATAAAGAATACTGGAATTATGCAAAATTGATTTCCGGGGTATTGCGTTATGGAATGCCGATACACCAGATTATTGCACTGATCGGTACAATGGAATTCGATAACGAGAATATCAATACCTGGAAAAACGGTGTTGAAAGAGCCTTGAAAAAATATGTTCCGGATGGCACGGAGGCTGCCGGAGAGGTTTGTGAGAATTGCGGCTCTCCTGTTGTTTATCAGGAAGGTTGCCTGATTTGTAAAACCTGCGGAACTTCTAAATGCGGGTAACAGGTATAACAACTCATGAAAACTGAAATACCCCCGAAGTCAGATAAAACTTCGGGGGTATGTTTTAGGTATAATTTTATGAAATACGATCTGTAAATTGCAGGATATGATATGCATAGTTAAATAAACGGTTGTCTGTCGGATTAAGAAGGAATCGAAAATCAGAAATCATAAATCTGAAATGTGAAATCCCTCTTTTCTTTGTCCTTTGGCAACTTGTTAACTTGTAACAATTTCGTATTTTTGTATCCTCAACCGAAAAGCTATTTTCACTTTTCATTTTTATTTGGATAGAATGCAAGTTCATTACGGATTAGAAAATATACGTATCGAGAAACCGGTTGTGACGATCGGAAGTTTCGATGGGGTACATAAAGGGCATGTGCAGGTGATTGAGGGTTTGAGACGTTGTGCCCGGAAGTTGCAGGGTGAATCGGTAATCATCAGTTTTGATCCCCATCCCCGGGAAGTTCTTTACCCTTTAGAAAAGCGTCCCGGTATTTTGACGACCTTGGATGAAAAGATAAAGATATTGTCCGAATACGGCATTCAGCATTTGATCGTTTTAAAATTCACGGAAGAACTGGCTAATTTGACGTATGATGATTTTGTCAAACATATATTGGTGGATAAGATCGGTATCGCCGGTTTGGTTGTGGGATACGACCATCGTTTCGGAAAGGACCGGGAAGGTGATTTTGAGGCATTGAAGATTTTAGCCGGAAAATATCATTTTCACATAGAACAGGAAGAGGTTTGTGTTACCCGGGAAGTCAATATCAGTTCCACCAAGATCCGGACGGCTTTGGAATTGGGGGATGTCGGTTTGGTGAAGGCTTTGCTTGGTTATGACTATCCTATCAGCGGGATTGTCGTACACGGTGATAAAATCGGACGGCAGATGGGCTTCCCCACAGCGAATATAAATGTAAGTGACCATCGGAAACTATTGCCCGCAGCAGGTGTATATGCGGCTCATGTATACATAGACGGGGAAACATACGAAGGAATGCTTAATGTCGGTGTCCGCCCGACAGTCAGCACCTCGGGTATTGTCCGCCTGGAAGTGCATATTTTTGATTTTGACCGGGATATTTACGGAGCCGGTATTACGGTGACTGTATTGGAACGGATCCGGGGAGAGCGGAAATTCGAAAATACCGGCGAGTTACAACTTCAGTTGCAGAAAGACAAAGAAGCCGTTTTAAGGCTGAAAAATGAGGGTTGAAAGTCCATAAAACCGAATAAATCCTTCATCTGTATTGTAGATTTTAGATTTACGGTTTTAGATTGAATACACAATCCTCTCCGGTAAAAAGGAAGAATCATAAATCTAAAATTGAAGGGGCCGTATAAATATGACCGGCTATTCGGTTTTATGGACTTTCATTTTTTATGAATGGAATCTATTAGAACCGGTATTGCAACATGGCATTGATACGATTGGCATTACCGTAGTTCTTGTCGAAATTGTTGCGGCGGCCGAAAACATATTCGATACCGGTTGTTCCGTATTCTGTAAAATTCCAAAGTAAATTCACGCCGGCATATTGGGCATATTTGTAATTGGTGGAAGCCAGGTCGCCAATGTTTTCCATGCGTGCATAACTGTAGGTCAATGTCGAATATAAATCCGGTGTCCAGTTTTGTTGTACAGCGGCAAAAAATCCCCACATGGCGGACGCTTTCAGACGTCCGTTTTTATCCGGATTCGGGATCAGGTCGTAACCGAGGTCGCTGATGTCCTGTATGTAATTGGCTATGGCTTTACCGTATACCCCCTGGAACATAAAACTTGTTTTTTGGCACATCGGAATGACTCCGCTTAAAGTTGTACCCCATCCGGTGACAACTTTGTCTTTGTCCCGGACATTGTCTTTGTAGTAGATATTCCGTAGAATAGCACCTCCCTGTAAATGTCCTCCGTTTTTGAAGGTATATTTGGCTACCAATGGGATATCCGGAATCCGTTGGCGTATATTGGCCGTATAATTATCTGCCTGATTTGTATAATCCGGGACAGCGTATTCCAGAGCCAGGGATGCCTGCCATTTATCGTTGAATTTGTGAGTATACCGGACCTGGGGTTGTCTGACTTCTATGCTGCTTGAGGGACCTTCCTGGTCGATCGTGGTCGGAACGGCGGGCATGTCACAGAAAGTACTCCAGGCTTGCCCTACCAAAAAACCTTTAAACTGAACGAAGGCCTGGTTTAATTTGGGTGTATTTGACGGTCCTTCAAACTGCATTTCGATGTAAGACACCAAACGTCCCCGGTCTGTATCGCCGACTAATTTGAAGAAAATCCGGGATTGATTGACGGTCATGCCGAAACTGGAACCGGCCTGATGGCCTTTGGGGGCAATGGCCGAAGTTGTGAAAAAGTTGTAGTCTTCCACTCCGTTGAAATCATATACTCCGGTTGCCTGTACATAACCTCCAATACCGAAAACAAAACGTCTGTCGTTGTCAAAAAAGATAAAACGGGGAGCTGCCGGATCATTATAGGCTAAAGGAAAAGCTTCTTTCATCATTTTGTAAAAATTATGCAGATCCTTTTTTTCAGAGATAGATGCTACATTTATTTTCTGCGCTTTTACCGGACGGCAGAGAGCAACAGCGATAAATGTCAGTAAAATCAGTGCAAAAATTTTTCTCATAGCTTGTGTGTTTTTATTTATTACAAGCTGTTATACGGTCGGTCTACTTAAAAGATTGGATGTGAGGTGTTAAATAAATTCGTTGAATGTTATATTCCCGTTTTTGTTATCGTTTAAAAATAATGGGAAATAAAGAAGACCTGTCTGACACTTTAAACCATAAGGTGAGATTTTTTCACAGAAATAATTGTCCGGACTCATCGATCCGTTTTTCAGGGTTATCGGCTGTTTATCTTGTAAAATTTTTAAAATCTGGGTATGTTTTTTCTTAACTTAATAGTCCGCATTACATCTTCTTTTGTCGTTATAGCTCTATTGTTATATACATACGATTATTCAAAAATTTCTGATAGGCTGAAAAAACTTGCAATACGATTTAATATTCAATGATTCACCCCAGATACGTTTAAATTTTTTAGTGGTGAAGCTACAAGATGATAATTTTTTAAATACAAAGAAGCTGCAGAAAAATTTAAAAGAAAATTACAATAAAAATATGTTTTATCACGATTTTCTTGCCTGAAAATTTACTTGAGATTTAAAACTCATCCTTAATCCGTTTTGTCTTGTTAAATCCATAGTGATAAAAGTTCTGACACAGCATAAATTGAAAAAAGTATCATAAAACTCATTTCTTTTGTTAATTGTCTTTCTCTAAAAAAAACTACGAGTGTAATAATAATTGGAATTATCATTGAAAACTTTATTACTTCTGTTGCTGGAAAGTGAAACAGTTTAGAAATTGAACTAATAGTCAAAAAGAATCCCATTGTAATAATGCTAATTTTTTTCAAAATATCAATTTCTTTAACTGTCTGTCCGTAAATAAAAGTTATAATAGATAGAAGAGTAAATACAATAAAGCTGCCTGTAATCATATACTTGTTTCTTGACCAACTAAATAAAAAAGAAATTGCCAGTCCAATGGAAATTATTTTATGAAACAATCCTTTGAATTTAAAGGCTACTAAAACTCCTAAAATTGCTACTGCTGTTAATATTAATCCTTTCATTGCTCTTTTAAGATAAAAATTTACCAAATTCGTTCTCTTGTATATTTTCTAATTATTTCACTTCTGATTAATTAATTCTTTAATCAAATTGTGTTATTTCTGCTACATTAAATGTTCGAAAATTTTCTATGCGAATCTTATTCCACCAGGTTTTTACCTTTGGGGATTGTTTAGTACTTTTTTCAATATTAAATATGGGTCTCACTGTTGATATTACACTGTTCGCTTCTTCTCAATCCTTAAAATTGCACCAACGGTTCTTTGTTGTCGTTTCCAGTTTTGCTGCGATTCTTTGCCGTTGTATTTGTAGCGGTTTTGTGCCAGTTGGGGATAATCGCTGCGGGAATGACGGGCACCGAAGGGGTAGTAGTCGTTTCGTTCCCTGACACTGCCATCGGAAGACAGAATCGTCCGCACACTCCCCAGATGGTCTGTCAGGTGGTAATAAGTTTGCGGAACCTGACCGGAAAAAGCAATACGACCCTCCGGAAAAACAATGCTTTCCGGATTCAGAGATTGCGCAAAGCCCATATATATCAAAGAACCCAGATAGACGTATTCTATACCGGCTCCGCTTATCGCTCTATTCTTCAGCCCGTCGTAGCCATATACGTAGCGGACCACTTCCAATCCCGACAAATCCTCCGCCTATTCTGTCAAATTTAAAAGATTATACTTAAATTTCAAAGCCCTGCGGGAATCGAATCTTTTAACAGATGGCCGGAATGGTCATATTCATACGTAGCCTCTCCGGCCTTTCCTCTGGGATAAATATCTCCCGGACTATCGCTGCAGCTTTCAGTCAGGGACTTTAAAAGGTTCCCTTCATAAGCATACGTTAGATTATCCGCAAGCGCTGAGGAGGAAAAACGCTGCAATGTCAATAGATTTGCGTTTAAATCATAGGTCAGTTTCCTTTCACAGAAATAATTGTCCGGACTCATCGATCCGTTTTTCAGGGTATAGCGACGGCTGTCCGTAAAACGTCCGGGACTGTTGTAGGAAAAGGCGTATAGCTAAGTGCGGAGGAAAGATTACTTCTCTTTTCGAAAGTCTTTCACAAAATCACGTTTTTGAAAAGAAAGAGGCGCAAGTTCGAAAACTTACGCCAATCGGTACTATTTGTCGAAAATATATACAGTTATTACTCCCGGCTGTTTATCTTGTAAAATTTTTAAAATCTGAGTATGTTTTTTTCTTAACTTAATAATCCGCATTACATCTTCCTTTGTCGTTACAGCTTTATTGTTATACACATAGGATACTTTCAATTTGTCCAAATCGTAATCTAAACCTTTAATTTTATCCATAATGCTTTTATTCACAAATAAATAACTGTCTTTTGCTTTTTTAGTGTAGGTATGCACTTCTCTTTTTTGGTGAATGGTGTCAATTACTTGCGAAGTTTTAAAATCAGATGTTTTAAGTTTAGAATAATATAGGCTAACAAAGATGTCAGGAGTTAATTTTTGTGCCAAATTATCAATATAAATGCATTGCTCATAAGAATTATATTGTTCATTCCCTGCAATTCCTGTTTGGGCATTTAAATTAAAAAAAATATTCAAATAAATTAGCGTCAAATAAATATGTGTTTTCATTTTGTAGAATTGGTTCTTATTGTTTTACTGTGATTTAAATCGTATGGGCGAATAGGAAGTCCGATTACTCGCCTTGCATAGTTTTCAAAATCAATGATGGGTAATTTTCCGACTTTTATCCATCTTCCCCTTGTAATCATATCATTGTATACTTCTACAATAAATAAAATTGGTTTTTCGAATAAGATATCCAAACTTTCTAATTTGGCTTCTTTTACATGAATATCAAAGAAAGTTACTCCAAATTCCAAAATCTGTGCATAATTGTAATAACCATCCTCTAAATCAGTTCTCAAAATTGCACCAACGGTTCTTTGTTATCGTTTCCAGTTTTGCTGCGATTCTTTGCCGTTGTATTTGTAGCGGTTTTGTGCCAGTTGGGGATAATCGCTGCGGGAATGACGGGCACCGAAGGGGTAGTAGTCGTTTCGTTCCCTGACACTGCCATCGGAAGACAGAATCGTCCGCACACTCCCCAGATGGTCTGTCAGGTGGTAATAAGTTTGCGGAACCTGACCGGAAAAAGCAATACGACCCTCCGGAAAAACAATGCTTTCCGGATTCAGAGATTGCGCAAAGCCCATATATATCAAAGAACCCAGATAGACGTATTCTATACCGGCTCCGCTTATCGCTCTATTCTTCAGCCCGTCGTAGCCATATACGTAGCGGACCACTTCCAATCCCGACAAATCCTCCGCCTATTCTGTCAAATTTAAAAGATTATACTTAAATTTCAAAGCCCTGCGGGAATCGAATCTTTTAACAGATGGCCGGAATGGTCATATTCATACGTAGCCTCTCCGGCTTTCCTCTGGGATAAATATCTCCCGGACTATCTTTATTGCAGTGGATGGGAAAAAGATGACTTTGAAAGAAAAGAAAATCAGAATGAAAAGAGCCTGTCTAAATAATAATCTATAGACAGGCTCTTTGGGTTTTGTATGTCGTTTGGTTTAGTCTGTGATTTTACGCAGCAGCGTTTGGATGTCGCACTTTTCTTTGAGAATACCGAATAGGCTGTCGATGGTTACACGATCTTGTTCCATGGTATCGCGGTTGCGGATGGTTACCGTATTGTCTTCTACGGTTTGGTAGTCGATGGTAATACAAAATGGCGTACCGATAGCATCCTGACGGCGGTAGCGTTTGCCGATGGAGTCTTTTTCATCGTATTGGCAGTTGAAGTCGTATTTCAACAAGTCCATGATTTGCTGTGCCTTTTCCGGCAGACCGTCTTTTTTGACCAATGGCATGATGGCCATTTTTACCGGTGCCAAAGCTGCCGGAAGGCGCATAACGACCCGCGAATCCTGTTTGCCGTCTTTGCTTAAGTCTTCTTCGCAGTATGCAGCAGAAACAATTTGCAAGAACATACGGTCTACTCCGATGGAGGTTTCGACAACGTAAGGTACATAAGATTCATTCAGTTCGGTATCGAAGTATTGAATCTTTTTACCGGAAAATTTTTGATGTTGGGACAAGTCGAAATCGGTACGGGAATGGATACCCTCTACTTCCTTGAATCCGAACGGGAAACGGTATTCGATATCCGAAGCCGCATTGGCGTAATGTGCCAATTTTTCGTGGTCGTGAAAACGATAGTTTTCTGCACCGAAACCGAGTAGCTGGTGCCATTTCATACGTGTTTCCTTCCATTTTTTGAACCATTCGAGTTCCGAGCCCGGACGTACGAAAAATTGCATTTCCATTTGTTCGAATTCGCGCATCCGGAATATAAATTGACGGGCGACGATTTCATTCCGGAAAGCCTTACCGATTTGTGCAATACCGAAAGGTATTTTCATACGGCCGGTTTTCTGAACATTCAGGAAATTTACAAAAATACCCTGCGCTGTTTCCGGACGTAGATATATTTTGCTGGCACCGTCTGCTGTCGAACCCATTTCGGTGGAGAACATCAGGTTGAACTGGCGTACTTCCGTCCAGTTACAGGTGCCTGAAATCGGGCAGACAATTTTTTCATCGAGGATGATCTGCCGTAGTTCATTCAAATCATTCGCATTTAAAGCATCAGCCATCCGCTCGTGTAGTGCCTCTTTTTTCCTTGCATGTTCCAATATTTGCGGATTGGTTTGGCGGAATAATGTTTCGTCGAATTTTTCTCCGAAGCGTTTCCGTGCTTTTTCGACGTCTTTTTCAATTTTATCCTCGTATTTGGCTATCTGATCTTCTATCAATACATCGGCCCGGTATCTTTTCTTCGAATCTTTATTGTCGATCAACGGATCATTAAAAGCATCTACGTGTCCGGATGCTTTCCAGATTGTCGGATGCATAAAAATGGCAGAATCGATTCCTACAATGTTTTCGTGTAACCGGACCATGGATTCCCACCAATACCGTTTGATATTGTTTTTCAGTTCCACACCGTACTGGCCATAGTCATACACAGCACCCAGCCCGTCGTAAATATCCGATGACGGAAATACAAATCCATATTCCTTGCAGTGGGCTACTAATTTTTTAAAAACGTCTTCTTGTGCCATAATATTATGAGTCTATATAATTGAATTACAAAAGTAGAAATAATTACCTGAAATAAGCATGCGATCGAAGATTCATTGAATCCTCGGTCACCATTTATTCATGTCCGATTTCTTTGATTGCCTGGGTAACATTGATTGCATAATCCCCGATTTTTTCACATTCGGCGAAAATGTCGTTGTAAAGTATCCCTGTCGGATAATCATAGCGTTTTTCTTCAATTGCAAGCAAATGTTCCTGTTGCAGTATCGTCCGGTAGTCATTGATGGCATGTTCCAGTTCGTAAGCCTTTTTAGCATTTACGTCCCTGTATTCCGTCGCCAGGTTTTTACACATGGTTACCAATGTTTCATCTACCAGGCTGAACATGTGTTTCAGTTTTACTGTCAGTTCTTCCGGGAAAGTCACTTTTTGGTCATTCCGGCGGTTGATGGCTTTGGCTACGTTCAGAGAAGAGTCGGCAATGCTTTCGATTTCGGATACGATTTTAAACATGGCCCGGACACGCTGTGAGTTTTCGGTTGTCAGCTTGGATTCGGAAACTTTTGTCAAATAATTGGCAATTTCAACTTCAATGTTATCGCTCTCGTCTTCCAGTTTTACCAAATATTCGAATGGTTTAGCGAAATCCTTGGCGGGAAGATCGAGACATTCTATTACTTTACGAAACATGGATAAGGTGTTTTTACCGTAAAGTGTGATTTCTTCTTTAGCCTGGAATAAAGAGGCATCCGGGGTAGAAAGTAATCCGATTTTGATGTGTTTCAGACTGAAAGCATCTTCTGTGGTTTCCCGTATGGGAATCAATTTGGTTACGATCCGTGCGATAAATCGGGTAAACCAGATTAAAATCAAAACATTGGTGATGTTGAATACGGTGTGGAACAGGGAGAGTGCCATCGGGACGGAACTGGCATTCGTGGCCGGGTTACCGATACCCAGAAATATACACAATTGTTCGATCCAATTCAAAAAAATGGGGAATATAGCCAATACCCAAAGGACTCCGAAGAAATTGAATACAAAATGGGCAAGTGCCGCCCGTTTGGCCGTCGTATTGGCGACGACGGCTGCCAGATTAGCTGTTACTGTGGTACCGATGTTTTCTCCCAATACCATCGAAGCTGCGATTTCAAAGCTAATCCAGCCATTGGCACACATGACCAAAGTCAGTGCCATTGTTGCGGAAGAAGATTGTATCAGGATTGTCAGTACCGTACCGATTAACATGAAAAGAATATAAGAGGCGTAGCCCATGTCCGTATATTCTTTTAAGAATGTGAATATTTCCGGATTTTTATGCAGATCGGGCATGGCATTTTTTAAAAATTCCAAGCCGATGAATAGCAAGCCGAAGCCGATAATCAACTCTCCCCAGCTTTTCCGGGAACGCTTTCCGGAGAATAATAGAGGCAGGCAAAGACCGATCAGGGGTAAAGATATTTCTGCCATGCTGATTTTAAAACCTAAAATGGAGATCAGCCAGGCCGTTACAGTTGTACCTACGTTGGCACCCATGATTACTCCGATCGATTCGATCAAACTCAATAATCCGGCATTTACAAAGCTGACAACCATAACAGTGGTGGCCGAGCTACTCTGGATAATAGCTGTAATCAGTATACCGGTGATTACTCCTTTTACCCGGTTAGAGGTCATAGCCGATAGAATTTGGCGCATTTTATTACCAGCTACTTTCTGTAGGGCCTCACTCATCAATTTCATTCCAAAGAGGAATACCCCCAGTGAACCAATTAGCTTTAAAAAATCGAAAAGTCCGTAATCCATAAATAATTTATTTGAAAATTTAAAAATTAGGAGATTGGGATTTAATCTTCGTGCCCAATTTCTTTGATTGATTGTGTTACATTTATTGTGTAATCCCCGATTTTTTCACATTCGGAAAACATGTCATTATATAAGATACCCGTTGAGTAATCGTATCGTTTTTCTTCGATGGCCAATAAATGTTCCTGTTTCAGAATTGTGCGGTAACTATTGATCGCGTCTTCAATTTCATACGCTTTTTTGGCATTTACCTGGGTATATTCTGTCGTTAGATTCTGACACATGATAACGATCGATTCATCGACCAGGGAGAACATATGCTTCAGTTTGTTGCTTAAGTCCTCCGGAAAGACAACGCCTTGCTCATTGCGGCGGTATATGGCTTTAGATACATTTAATATAGAGTCGGCCACACTTTCGATTTCGGATACGATTTTGAACATGGCCCGGACACGTTGTGAGTTTTCTGTCGAAAGCTTGGATTCCGATACCATCGTCAGGTAATCGGCAATTTCGATCTCGACCTGGTCGCTTTCATCTTCCAGTTTTAGCAACTGATCGAATTCTTTTTCATATTCGTTACGGGACATACTGAATGCCCGTACCATTTTGTGAAACATTTCCAGGGTGTTTTGTCCGTAATGGCATATTTCCTGCTTGGCTTGGAATAACGACGCATCCGGTGTCGAAAGCATTCCGATTTTAATATGTTTTAGCTTGAATGTATCTTCTCCTGTCTTCGGAGGTATGATACGGCTTACTAGGCGGGCGATGAATTTGGTGAACCAGATTAACAGAGCGACATTGATTCCTTTGGCTAATGTGTTGAAAAGGGAGAGGACAAGCGGCATAGCCATGTTGATGGAGGCGGTGACTCCGGCTCGGGCTTCCGGTGAGAATGCTTCGGTCAGCAGCCGGGGATCGGAATAGATGGGGTTGTATTTTGAGATATGGAGGGTAACGCATAAATCGCCGATAAAGTGGAGAAAAGGAGTGAAAATGACAAAGAGCCAGACAACTCCGAATACATTGATTATAAAATGAGCGAGGGCTGCCCGTTTAGCCTGGACGTTGGCCACTGTTGCCGCCAGATTGGCTGTAATTGTCGTCCCGATATTTTCTCCCATAATCATGGCTGCAGCATCTTCGTACCCGATCCACCCTTTGGAACAGATAACCAGTGTCAGTGCAACCGTTGCAGAGGAGGACTGGAAAAGTGTTGTTAAGGCAGCTCCGATAAACAGAAAGATCATCCACGACCGGAATCCCAGAAAACTGATCTGTTGGATAAACTCACCGACACCCGGATAATCGTGGATATTCGACGGCATACTTTCCTGTAAAAAGCGCAGAGCTAGAAATAACAGACCGAAGCCGATAAACATTTCCCCCCAGTTTTTTCGGGAGCGCTTCTTTGAAAACAGCAGCGGCAGTGTACAGCCGATAATCGGTAATGCCAGATCACTCATGCTGAATTTGCCCAACCCCAGGATAGCTACCATCCAGCTCGTTACGGTCGTCCCTACATTCGCACCTAAAATTACACCAATAGAACCGACTAAATCAAGCAAGCCGGCATTTACAAAACTAACAACCATTACGGTGGTCGCCGAAGAACTTTGGATAAGAGCCGTGATAATTAAGCCGGTAAGGACACCTGTGACACGGTTAGAAGTCATTGCTGTCAAAATCTGGCGCATTTTATTGCCAGCCAGCTTTTGGAGAGATTCGCTCAGCAACTTCATTCCATAAAGGAACAATGCTAATGATCCGATCAGCTTCAGCAATTCGAAGATTCCATAATCCATTGGAGCTGTTTTTAGATTTGATTTTTCGCGACGTAAAAGTAAATAACTCGATTTAATTACGAAAATATTACCATAAACTTTTTGATATAAAAATCAAATGTTTTTAACATATTCCGTTTGAGATACAGGAATTACGGCAGGCGGCTTTAAAAAATTTCGGGAATAAAAAAAGCCTCCGTTTTTCGGAGGCTCTCTTTATTTATAGAAAATTCAGGATTACATCATCCCCGGCATTCCGCCACCCATTGCAGGTGCTGCGGGTTCGTCTTTTTTCTCTTCAACCAGTACACATTCCGTTGTCAGGAACATTCCGGCGATAGAAGCAGCGTTTTCCAAAGCCACACGGGTTACTTTCTTCGGATCGATCACACCGGCTTTTTTCAGATCTTCGTATACATCCTTGCGGGCGTTGTATCCGAAATCGCCTTTGCCTTCACGTACTTTTTGTACGACAACAGCACCTTCTACTCCGGCATTGTAAGCAATCTGGCGTAACGGTTCTTCGATAGCACGTTTGATGATTTCAATACCGGTTTGCTCATCTTCCGTTTCTCCTTTCAAACCATCCAAAGTAGCCTGTGCGCGGATGTAAGCTACACCACCTCCCGGTACGATACCTTCTTCGCTGGCAGCACGGGTGGCATGTAAAGCATCGTCAATGCGGTCTTTCTTTTCTTTCATTTCCACTTCAGAAGCAGCTCCTACATACAGTACGGCTACACCTCCTGACAATTTAGCCAAACGTTCTTTCAGTTTTTCTTTATCGTAGTCAGAAGTTGAATTTTCAATCAATTTTTTGATTTGTTCAATTCTTTCCTGAATGAATTCTTTTTTACCGGCCCCTTTTACGATAGTCGTATTTTCTTTGTCGATTGTAATTTTGTCGGCACGTCCTAACATGTCTATTGTCAGGTTTTCCAGCTTTAAACCTTTGTCTTCAGAGGTTACAACGCCACCGGTTAAAATAGCGATGTCTTCCAGCATTTCTTTCCGGCGGTCACCGAATCCCGGTGCTTTTACTGCGGCGATTTTCAAAGAACCTCTCAAACGGTTGACAACCAGGGTTGCCAATGCTTCGCTTTCAACATCTTCAGCGATGATCAATAAAGCACGGCCGGATTGAGCAACGGGTTCCAGAACAGGAAGCAATTCCTTCATGGAAGAGATTTTCTTATCGTAAAGTAAAATATACGGATTTTCAAATTCAACCGTCATTTTTTCACTGTCGGTTACGAAATACGGAGAAATATAGCCCCGGTCGAATTGCATACCCCCTACGGTTTTTACTTCAGTCTCGGTACCTTTGGCTTCCTCTACGGTGATAACACCTTCGATGCCTACTTTTTCCATCGCTTCAGCGATTAAATTACCGATGGTTTCGTCCCCATTGGCTGAAATACGGCCTACCTGACGGATTTTCTCAAAATTGTTGCCTACAACTTCTTTTTGGCTCTCCAAATGCTTAACTACAGCAGCAACCGCTTTTTCTATACCTCTTTTCAATTCCATCGGATTGGCTCCGGCTGTAACGTTTTTCAATCCTACATTGATGATGGATTGAGCCAGGATGGTAGCTGTTGTCGTACCGTCTCCGGCATCGTCACCGGTTTTGGAGGCAACTTCTTTTACCATTTGGGCTCCGATATTTGCATACGGATCAGCTAACTCGATTTCTTTGGCAACAGTCACGCCGTCTTTAGTGATATGCGGAGCTCCGAATTTTTTTTCAATCACAACGTTGCGTCCTTTCGGGCCGAGAGTTACTTTTACTGCATCTGCTAATTCGTCGACACCTTTTTTCATCAGGTCCCGGGCTTCGATATTGAATTTTATTTCTTTTGCCATAACAATTTAATTATAGATTTTAAATTTTAGATTTTAAATTATAGAGTTCAATGTATTTTAATTTTGGATTAACTTACAGTTACAATCTACAATTTATACTTATAGAACTACCAGGATGTCAGATTGGTTCATGACCAGGTATTTCTTGTCATCGATATGAATTTCCGTTCCGGAATATTTTCCGAATAATACCGTGTCACCAGCTTTTAGCTCCATAGGCTCGTCTGCTTTACCCTGGCCGGTTGCGATAATCGTACCTTTTTGTGGTTTTTCCAATGCGGTATCGGGAATGATGATTCCCCCTTTGGTTACCGTTTCTGCTTCAGCAGGCTCAACAATTACTTTGTTAAGTACAGTCTTCAGTGTCATGATTCTATTTTTTTAGTTTATAAATTATATAAAATTCTTTGAGAGGTTCCAACACCAATATTCGTTGAAACGGTTGTAACGTCTGTAATGTTACAACTGTCTCTTCTAAATCATATTCTGTGCCAAAAAATAGAAAGGAGAGGATGATTAATCTGTCTCTTATACACATCTCCGAGCCCACGAGACACTGAGCGATCTCGT
>ENA-UAOW01000579-UAOW01000579.1-human-gut-metagenome-genome-assembly--contig:-NODE-579-length-16457-cov-4.964517_pt1 | contig 16457 bp, 10 predicted proteins | sample MGYA00243470_ERZ654559 | MGnify/ENA primary metagenome ERZ654559 (study PRJEB26926, sample SAMN06164851) | human gut metagenome | biome: ENVO:00009003; feature: ENVO:2100002; material: ENVO:00002003...
ATTAAATAGTTGGATCTTACCGATAACGAGAATCGCAGTTTGCGTGCGGCCTGGTCGACGTCCAGCCCTGCGTCCATCAGGCGTACGAGGTAGTCGTGGCCTGCCGAAAGGGTGAATGCCAGCTCCTCGACGATGGTCGAACCCGAGTTGCCGAAGGTCTGTCCCGCAACGGTTACGATGCGCACGTGCTTGTACTCCTTGGTCTTGTGGATCAGCTCGACGATGCGGGCGATGCACTTTTCACCGTTGGGCGAGCAGAAATCGCCTTTCGACGAAAGCCCTTTTACCAGCGGGTCGATGCAGAATGCGATGCGGACATCCTCTTTGGCGATGCCCTCCTTTTCGACTTTCGCCAGGACGAGCTCGGCGACATTGGCCATTTTCTCTCCGCAGAAGGTGATCTCGACAGCCGGAATACAGATGTCCTTGAGCAGCGTGTCGAGGTCTGCGGCTGAGAAATCCGCCGACGCGATGCAGAAGCCGAGCGAGTCGACACCTGCGTTGAGGATTTTCAGTGCCTCGGCGTTTGCCTCCTTGGGGCATACGACGCTCACGGTCTGGTGTACGCGCCAGCGGTTGTGCGCGTGCGTACCGCGTACGTAAGGGAACTCGCCTGCCTGCGAGCCCAGAAACTTGATGCCTTCGAGGTTCTCGGCGCGGTAGTAGGGACGGACGTTGAATCCTTCGCCCGTTTTCCATACCAGTTTGCGCTCGTAATCAGCACCTTTCAGGTCGGCCGTAATCACCTCCTCCCACTTCTCGGTCGGGACCGGCGGGAATTCGGTGAACAGCTTTTCACGTTTGGTATTTGCCATGACTATTTAGAGATTAGTATGTGTGTAGTTTCGTTCTGTTTCAAAATTGCACGTAAAGTTACAAATTAATTACCGAATTGTAACAAGAAATTGTTACGAAAATAACAGTGCAGCGGAATTTTTCCGGATTTCGCCGCCCGCTACATTTCCGGACGGCCCGGTGCGGATGTTGTCTCCGGTGTGGTCGAATGGTTGAAAAATGGTCTTTATTTCTGCTTATTTTTGGGAAAACGGGAAAATGTATTTTGGGGATTTTTCGTGAAAAATGAGGCTGTTTTTCGGGAAATGACTGAAAATTTCGGGTGTGTGTGGCGAAAAATGGTTGTTTTTTCGGGAAAATGATGAAAAAAACAGCTGTTTTTTGAAAAAACGGTGATTTCGTAAAAACAACGTAACGGAATAATTCGTACATTTGTAGCCGGAACGAAAGATGTACCGCAGCGGGGGAGCGGCCCCGGGTTAGTTAGGTCGGCAGGTCCTGCCGGGAGGCAGTTGTCCGGTTGAATTTCAGGTTAGGTTTTAGTTTGCAATTATCGGGTCCTTCCCCGCGCGGTTTTTTCTACGAACACTAAACCCTTAATCAGTCAGGTATATGTCATCATTACTCAGATTCAAGATGGTCGATGCGGCCATAAATCACACGGCCGTCGAGGTGAAAGTTCCCGAGGGACGCTCGTCGGACTACTTCGGAAAGAAGGTATTTGGACGTGCGGCTATGCGGAAGTATCTCGACAAGCGCACCTATGCGGCCCTGCTCGACACGATGGAAAAACGCACGCCGCTTACGCGCGAAGTTGCCGACAGCATCGCGGCGGGTATGCGCCAGTGGGCGCTGGAGCACGGTGCGGACCACTATACCCACTGGTTTCAACCCCTGACGGGCGGTACGGCCGAGAAACACGACGCCTTTGCCGAGCCGGACGGTCAGGGCGGCGTGCTGGAGGAGTTCTCCGGCAAGCTGCTCGTGCAGCAGGAGCCCGACGCCTCGTCGTTCCCCAACGGCGGCATCCGCAATACGTTCGAGGCCCGCGGCTACTCGGCCTGGGACCCCACGTCGCCCGCCTTCATCGTCGACACGACGCTCTGTATCCCCACCGTCTTCATCGCCTACACGGGCGAGGCGCTCGACTACAAAGTGCCCCTGCTGCGCTCGCTGACGGCCATCGACAAGGCCGCCACGGAGGTGTGCCGCTATTTCGACAAGAATGTCGAGAAGGTCTTTTCCTATCTGGGCTGGGAGCAGGAATATTTCCTCGTGGACGAGAGCCTTTGGGCCGTGCGTCCCGACCTGATGCTCACGGGGCGTACGCTCATGGGACACGAGTCGGCCAAGAACCAGCAGTTGGAAGACCACTATTTCGGGGCGATTCCGACGCGTGTGATGGCCTTTATGAAGGACCTCGAATACGAGTGCCTGAAGTTGGGAATTCCGGTCAAGACGCGCCACAACGAGGTGGCTCCCAATCAGTTCGAGCTGGCTCCGGTTTACGAGGAGGCCAACCTGGCCAACGACCACAACCAGCTGCTGATGACCATTATGGACAAGATCGCCCGCCGTCACCAGTTCCGCGTGCTGCTGCACGAAAAACCCTTCAAGGGGATCAACGGATCGGGCAAGCACAACAACTGGTCGCTGGGAACCGATACGGGCGTGAACCTGCTCGGTCCGGGCAAGACCGCTTCGGAGAACCTCCAGTTCATCACTTTCCTGGTGAACGCCATTTCGGCGGTTTACAAGCACAACGGCCTGCTGAAGGCGTCGATTATGAGCGCGACGAACGCTCACCGGCTGGGCGCCAACGAGGCGCCTCCCGCCATCATTTCGACCTTCCTCGGAACGCAGGTGTCGGCCGTGCTGGACAAGCTGGCCGCATCGAAGGGCGACGATGCCATCCGTTTCGACGCCAAGAACGTCTTCAAGATGAGCGGCATTTCGCACATCCCGACGCTGCTGCTGGACAACACCGACCGCAACCGCACCTCGCCGTTCGCCTTCACGGGCAACCGCTTCGAGTTCCGCGCCGTGGGTTCGTCGGACAACTGCGCCGAGGCGATGATCGTGCTCAACTCGGCGATGGCATACGAACTGACCGAGTTCAAGAAGGCCGTGGACGCCAAGATCGAGGCCGGGGCCAAGAAGGAGAGAGCCATTTACGAGGTGCTCAAGCAGATGATCAAGGCCTGCAAGGCCATCCGGTTCGACGGCAACGGCTATTCGGACGAGTGGAAGGCCGAGGCGAAGCGGCGCGGTCTGGACTGCGAGACGTCGACGCCGCTGATCTTCGACCGCTACCTGGACCGGGAGAGCCTGAAGATGTTCGGCGACATGGGGGTTTTCACCAAGGTCGAACTCGAAGCCCGCACCGAGGTGAAGTGGGAGACCTATACCAAGAAAATCCAGATCGAAGGCCGCGTGCTGGGCGATCTGGCGATGAACCATATCGTGCCGATCGCTTCGAAATACGAGGCGCAGTTGCTCGACAAGGTCTATAAGATGCATCAGATCGGAGGGCTGAACGCCTCGTCGGACATTCTGCTTATCAAGAAGATTCAGGACCATACGGCCTCGATCCAGAAACTCACCGGCGAGATGATCGACGCCCGCAAGGTTGCCAACCGGATCGAGGACCCGCGTGAAAAGGCCATTGCCTACCACGATACCGTGGCTGTCTGCTTCGACGAGATCCGCCGCCATATCGACAAGCTGGAAGAGATCGTCGACGATCAGATCTGGCCGCTGCCGAAGTATCGCGAACTGTTGTTCCTGCGCTGATCGGGCTAATTACGGCATAGAAAAACCGGGAACATTCCTTTCGAGTGTTCCCGGTTCTGGTTTCATATCTTGCGGAAATTATTCGTCGTCGCGGTACATGTGTTCCACGTAAATGGCGTGCTGCATCGCCTCGCGCTTCGCGATCGAAGGCTTGGTGAAGTACTGGCGGCGGCGAAGCTCCTTCAGGACGCCCGTGCGCTCGTATTTACGTTTGAACTTTTTCAGGGCGCGCTCGATGTTTTCGCCCTCTTTTACCGGCATGATAATCATAATATTCTTTGTTTTTTGTTGTTTTGAATCTGTTTGTTCGTTCTGAAAACTGCGGGGTACGCATCCTCGATGCATCTTCCCCAAAAACGGTCGTTTTATTCGTCGGCAGGTCCGCTGTCCGACCCGAATTGCAGATAAGGAGCCAGCCGTGCTGCCTCCTCGCGGGTCAATATGTTCTGTTCCACCAATTCTCCAGCGGTACTCCAACCTCCTTTCAACTGTCTTGCTTTCAGCAATTTTCGTAATGCCTGCGGTGCTATGTAGGGGTGTTTCCCCAGCACTTTCGGACTTGCAAAGTTAATATCAATTTTCCGAATTTTGCAACTATCGCAGTAAATTTGTTTCAAAATTTTTTCATAATTGCGTTCCCGCACTCCCGGAACCTCTGCGAGTTGCTCCGCGCGGACGAATCCGCCGAGCCGTTCGCGGTAGTGCATGATCGCCACGACGGTCCTGGGACCGATGCCCACAACCGAGCGCAGCGTCGCCGAATCGGCCGTGTTCAGCTCCACGGGCTGTTCGATCGGCCGCGCCTTCCGTTCCGGGAAGATGACGTAGGGTTCCAGCGCCGCGGCCACCGAGTCGCTCACGACGTAGCATTCGCGCAGGTCCTCCATGTCGTAGATGCCGCTCAAATCCCGCCAGCGGATGAACGCCTCGGCCTGACGCTTCGACAAGGCCCCGATGGCGCGCAGGTAGCGGGCGCTCACGGTGTCGATGCGGAACGGCCCGGGTGCGAGCGGTTCGGGGAGAATGCGCCCCGTGCGGTATTTTTCGGGTGCGATGGCGTATTTGCGGCCGATGCGCACCCAGGGTTCGAGCCGCCGGTAGAGCGAGTCGCTGATGCCGTAGCAGAGCGTCAGGTCCTCGGGTATGCGGAACACTTTGCCCGCGGCGCGGTATTTCAGCAGGCTCACCGCTTCGTGCTTCGTAAGCCCGAGTCGCCGCAGGTCGTCGAGCGAGGCCGTGTTGGGGTCGAAATGCGACATCACGACGCTGTCCGCGGGCAACGCCTCCTCCATCTCGGCCTCGGCGCGGCGGGCCGCTTCGGGGTCGGCTGCCGGGCGTACGAGCATCAGGGCTATGATCAGCAGCCCGGCCAACGGCAGGAATACCGCAATGGCGCGTATTTCGCGGTCGGAAAAAAGTTTAGCCATTGTTCTGTTTATGCGGTCATATGCTTTATCGTTTCAACTGCCGGGAGCATGCGTCGTCTCCCTTCCGGAGGGAGGCCGGGGCGGGGCCATGCTTGTAGATGGCTCCGCAGGCGGCAATGACGGCGGTCGAAAGCGATTTGTACGTCGAAGTGTGTATTCGTTTTGTCTATTTTCCGATCTCCTCCAATGCCCGCTTCACCGAACCCCAGCGCAGCAGCAGTTTGCGGGCCTCGGTTTCGTCAAGCCCCGACGCTTCGGCGACCATCCGCGTTCCGCGGGCCACGAGCTTGTCGTTGGTCAGCTGCATGTTGACCATGCGGTTGCCCTCGACACGCCCCAGGCGGATCATCACGGCTGTCGATAACATGTTGAGCATCAATTTCTGGGCCGTTCCGGCCTTCATGCGCGTCGATCCGGTCACGAACTCCGGTCCTACGACCGCTTCGAGCGCATACTCCGCTTCGGCCGCTACGGGCGACGCGGGGTTGCAGGTGATCGAGCCGGTCAGCAGTCCGTGGCGCCGCGCCGCGCGCAGTCCGCCGATCACGTAGGGCGTCGTTCCCGATGCCGCGATGCCGATCAGCACATCGCCGGCTGTGGGGTGGTAGGGCGCCATGTCGCGCCAGGCTCCTTCGGTGTCGTCTTCGGCGTGCTCCACGGCCCGCCGCAAAGCGCCGTCGCCTCCGGCGATCAGCCCGATCACCCGGTCGAACGGCACGCCGTAGGTCGGGGGCAGCTCCGAGGCGTCGGTGACCCCCAGCCGGCCGCTCGTCCCGGCGCCGATGTAAAACATCCGGCCTCCGCGCTGCATGCGCTCGACGATGCGTTCGACGAGTAGCTCCATGACGGGGATGGTCCGCCGCACGGCTTCGTGCACACGGGCGTCCTCGCGGTTGATGCCCGTCAGGATGTCGTGCACCGACATCCGTTGCAGGTCGTCGTAGGCCGAATCCTGTTCGGTGATTCTATCTTCCATAGTGGTATTTCAAAAGCCCTTCGGCGGGCGATTCTACGATGGTTTCCACGCGGCGGCCCTCCGCTTCCAGCGCCTCGCGCAGCAACGCCTCGAAGTGGGCCGCCACGCCGCCCAGCAGCGATACGGGGAGTTCCGCCGGATAACGGCTCAGGTTGCGGGACGCAAAGTCGCGGAACGACCGGAGTACCAGCTCCCGGATCTCCGGGCGGTCGATATGCGCGCGTATGAAAGGTGCGAACGAGGCCAGAAAGCGGTTGGCGTAAGGCTCGCGGTAGACGCGGCGGATGATCTCCTCGTAATTCAGCCCGTGCGCCGCGAGAAACTCCTCTTTCAGCGGAATGTGCCCCTTGAAGATGCCGTTCACCAGGTTGCGCCCCAGCACGGCCCCGCTGCCCTCGTCGCCCAGCACATAGCCCAGCGGTGGGACGTTTTTCAGGATTTCGCCGTCGCGGCACAGGCAGGAGTTCGATCCCGTGCCGAGGATGCAGGCGATGCCCTCCCCGCGGCCCCAGAGCGCCCGCACCGCGCCCAGCAGGTCCGATTCGACCGTAATGTCCGTCGTTCCGAAGTGCGCTTCCAACTCCCGGCGCAGCTTCTCGCTCGCTTCCGGGAAGGTCTCGCCGCACCCCGCGCCGTAGAATCTCACGCTCGTCACGCCGTCGCATGGCGGCAGTTCCGCGAGGGCTTCGCGTATCTGTTCGGCCGAGTGCTGCACGGCGTTGATCCCCTGCGTGCGCACGTTTGTCGTCCGTGCGCCGTCGCTGGCGATCCACGTGCATTTGGTCGATCCGCTGTCGGCTATAAGTACCATAATTCAAAGATACGGATTAATCTTCAAATTCCGGAAAAAAGTCATAACTAAATTTTTTAGTTTAAAAACTATGTAAAATAGTTGCATGTGAATTTTTTTTAGTTACCTTTGTTCCCGGGTGCATGAAAAAGGACCGATGAAGCGATGGGCGGCTGTTCCGGAGGGAGCATTGCCGGCCGGGCGTGTCCGGGAAGTCGTGGGACGAATCCGGCGTCGGTCGGACGCCTTCGGCAGGATCGTCGGCCGCGAGGGCGCCGTTCGCCGCATCGGGACCGGACCGGGCGTTTTGCTGCGCCGCCGTATGCTGGAATGCCTCCGTTTCAACTGAAAACGATACCTGATAAAGCTTGTTTGAGTGAAATATGAAAGAGAATCCTGAAAAACTGACACGCAGGGAAGAGGAGCTGATGCGCTGCTTCTGGGAGCACGGTCCGCTGTTCGTACGCGAACTGGTGGCCCTTTCGCCCGATCCCAAACCCCATTTCAACACCCTTTCGACGATGGTCCGCGCGCTCGAAGCCAAAGGCTATGTCGCCCACAACTCCTTCGGCAGCACCTACCAATACTATCCGGTGGTGAGCGAGGAGGAGTTTTCGCGCTCGACGCTCGGCAGCGTGATCAGCCGCTATTTCGAGAATTCCTACCTCGGGGCGGTCTCGGCACTGGTCGAGGAGGAGAAGATCTCGCTCGGCGAACTGCGCAGCCTGATCGACCGCATCGAAAATCAAAACCGATAGCGCCATGTACGACCTGATGATTTACAGCCTGAAAGTCGGCGTCTGCCTGGCTGTCTTCTACCTCTTTTTCAAATTGCTGTTGAGCCGTGAGACCTTCCACCGCTTCAACCGGATCGTGGTTCTGGGGGCGATGTTCCTCTCGTTCGTGCTGCCGCTGTGCGTGATCACGGTTTACCGCGAAATCCCCGTCCTGCCGGAAATCCCGGACGGGGAGGCTGTTGCGACGGCCTTCGCCGAACCGCTTTCCGAACCTTTTCCGTGGGAGATGCTCGCCGGGGCGGCATTCCTGCTCGGGGCGGCCGCCACGCTGCTGTGGACGCTTTGTTCGCTCATCGGAGTCCTGCGTCTGATCCGCGGCGGACGTCGCGAACGGCTGGAGGACGGGGCTGTGCTGGTGCGCACGGAACGGCCCGTGACGCCTTTCAGCTGGGGACGCTATATCGTGATGTCCGAGAGGGACCTGGCGGAAAACGGCGGGGCGATTCTGCTTCACGAACGGGCGCACCTGCGGCTGCGTCATTCGCTCGACCTGATCGTGACCGACGTTGCGGGCTGCCTGCAATGGTTCAATCCCGCGATGTGGCTGCTGCGCCGCGAACTGCGGGCCATCCACGAATATGAAGCCGACGAGGCGGTGCTCGACAGCGGCGTCGACGCCCGGAGTTACCAGATGTTGTTAATAAAGAAAGCTGCCGGCGGGAGGTGGTACTCGATTGCCAACAGCTTTAATCACAGTAAACTTAAAAACCGTATTACCATGATGTTGCGTAAAAAATCGTCGCGGTGGGCCGGGGCCAGGGCGCTCCTGCTCCTGCCGCTCACGGCCGTCGCCCTGGGGGCTTTCGCCGAAACCGCTTATGTCTTTCCGGAAGACAAAGGTAAAAAAGAAACCAGTACGATTTACATTCGGGGGTCGAAATCTTTTTCCGATGGGCAACAACCGCTGATTCTGGTCGACGGCCGGGAGGTGAAGTCGATGGACAGCCTCGCTGCCGACCGGATCGAGTCGATCACCGTGCTCAAGGATTCCGTTTCGATGGCTGTGTACGGCGAAAAGGCCGCCGACGGCGTGATTCTTGTAACGCTCAAAAAGACCGGAGAACCGGGCGATGGGGCGCAGGTCCCGGGACTGAAAGGCAAAGTCGTGACGGTCACCCGGGCGGACAGCGCCGGGACGAACGAGTCGACAACCGTGCGGGTGATCGGTCACGGTACGAGGCCGAAAGACGGAACGGTTGTGGTGAATACGGCCGGAATCGCGAAATCGTATCGGTTCAAGGTCGAGAACGGCTCGTCGGTCGAGTCGAATCCTGTATTTATCGTCGACGGCGTACAAGTGTCTGAAATCGAATCGCTCGACCCGGATCAGATTGAAAGCATGTCGGTGATCAAAGGCACGAATCTCCCCGGGGAGTTTGCCGACAAGGGGTATGAGGGCGTGATAACGATTACGACCAAACAGGCGGCCGCCGTGCAAAGAGCCGCCGCGAAGTCGGCCCGGGAGGGTATCGAAGCCGGGAGAGCCGGGATCGAAGCCGCCCGCGAAGGGTTGAAACTGGCCCGCAAGTATATGAGTTCCGATGACTGGAAGCAGGCCCAGAAAGCGCTCGACAAGGCCCAGAAGGAGCTTGAAGCGGCCCGCAAGGAGACTTCGGCACAGCTTTCCGAAGCGCAGAAAGCGGTGGGAACGTCGCTTAAACTTTCGGCGGACGCCGGGCATGCCGATAAGGTGACCATTCAGGGCACTCCGGAAAGTTCGGTGTCGGTTTATAAGGGACAGGTTACGCTGAAAGGCGGATTTCCCGACGGCATGCTGATCCGTATCAACGGCAGGGAGGCCTCGAAAGAGGATGTTGAACGGCTGGAATCCGGGAAGATCAAGCGCATGGAGGTCTACAAGGGCGACGAGGCCGTGAAGCGTTACGGCGAGAAGGGGCGCAACGGCGTGGTCGAGATCCGCGCCCGCAGGTAAAGGCTTAAAGGAAAAACCATAAGCAGATAAAAAGTTCACGAAGGCGGGGGATTCCACGGAATCCTCCGCTTTTTTGTGCGTGCCTATTTGAATTCGACGATCTCGGGCCGCGTCGGTCGGTAGCGGTACTGCTCCATGCGTGTCGGGTTCGAAAGGCGGAAATATTCGCTCTCGACCAGTCCGCGTTTGCCGAAGGCCACGCCCAGCCGGATCTGGATCGTGTTGAACACCAGCCGTTCGTTTCGCAGCCGCACGCCCAGTCCGAACGAGGTGAAGAAGTCGTTTTTGAAGATATTGGGCGAATAGCCGATCAGCCCGAAGTCGGCGAACCCGAAGACGGCGATGCGGAATCCCAGCGGCTGGTAGGGGGTGAATACCACCGTCTCGGTGTTGAGGATCATGCGGTTGGTTCCGATGATGTACTCCTTGAGGGCTTGCAGGCCGTCGGTGCGCGTGAAGCGGATGCTCTCGTCGCTGCCCGTCGCACGGTTCCAGCCCTGCGTGTAGTTGAAGGCGAGGAACTGGCGGATGCGGCTGCGCTTGAACAGGAAAAGGTTGGAGAACCACCGCAGGTCGACATCTACGGCGCTGCGCTGCCACATGCCGTTTTCGAGGTCTATGTAGCTTCCGAGCGTGAAGCCGCCCATGATGTAGCCCAGTCTGCGGAATCCACCCGTTTCGTAGCTCGCGCCGAGGTAGAGGGCGTCGTTGAATTCGCCCCACGAATAGCCCGTCGTCACTTCGGCCTTGTAGCCCGTCGCGAGGTACTCGCGCGTACCGAATCCGTAGATCATGTTGGCCGTGTAGAATTTTTCGCGGTAGAGACCCCCGCCGACCAGCAGGGCGTCCTGGTCGTGCAGCGCGGGGTTGTAGTCCGGGGCTACGAGGGGCCTGCGGCTCACGCGCCGGTAGTTGTAGCGTCCCGAGAGATAAACGCTCGATTTGATCCCGCGCAGGTAGTGCGAGTAGCCGCCCCAGACGTCGAGGTTGCGCTCCTTCACCAGCAGCGACGTGTCCTGTTCGATCATGTAGCGCTTGGCTTTGATGTCGCTGTATGTAAGGCCTATCTCGTAGTCCGTGGGTTTGAGGAACTCTTTGCGCAGCCCCATGTTGAGCGTCGAGTTGTAGAAGTCGCGCCCTCCGCCGATCTCGGCGGTGTAGAAGGTCCCGAGCAGGTTGGGGATTTCGTATTCGACCATGTTGCCGCCGTAGGAGAAGTCCTTGCGGCTGAAGTTGGTCATAAATTTGAGTTTGTTGCCCGATCCGAAGATGTTGGCGTCGGAAAGCCCCACCATCGTCCGGCCCTCGGAATGCCATCCTCCGTCGACGGAGATGGTCCAGCTGTCGCGCGTGGTGATCAGGAGGTTCACGCGTGTCGAGTCCACCGCGTCGGGGAGCACCGTGACGTCGATGTCCGAGATGTAGTCGCGCGAGCGGATCAGCTGCTTGTTGCGCACGATGAGTTGCGGGTCGAGCTTGTCGCCCGAGCGGAACAGCAGGTCGCGCCGGACGACGCGGTCGCGGGTGAGCATGTGGGTTTTGTTGGCCATGCGTTCGAGCCGGTTGCCGCCGGGGTCGAAAACCTGCTGGCGTTCGATGGTGATGTCGCCGATGGTTTTCCCGGCGTAGGGTTCCAGCAGGCGGCTCTCGTCGGTGACGCGGCCGCTCATCGTGGTGTCGAGCACGGGTTTTACGAAGAGCATCCGGTAAAGCATGCGCGGCACGGCGCGCCGGCTGGTTTTCGACTGGATGCTGTCGTAGAGGCGCTGGTTGCGCGCCGATGCGTCGGGATTCGCCACACGGGCGCTGTCGGGCGTGAACCGGTCGGGGGCGTGCGTGCCGGGTCCTGCGGCACGGACCGAGAGGACCGTTGCCGCCCCAATCAGGATCAGGGAAAATATGCAGAACCGGGCGAACATTGTGTCAAAGATAACGGATTTTTTCGGCAAAAAGTGCGACACAGGGGCCTAAATTGAGGATTCGATACCCAAATCCCGATTATTCCGTCTCGGCGGCGGGTGCAGCTCCCCGCATGGCTTATAATCGGTGTTTTCCATCCCTCTCTTTTCTTTGCCGCGACATCCTCCCCCGGAGAAGACGAAAAAGACGGCCCGAAGGTCGTCTTTTTCCATTTTCCGTCCAGCGTGGAATGGGGGTCATCCCTTCCCCGCCTTATCTGCGGCCCTCTTTGGCCTCGATGCATTCCGTGGCGTGGGGCACTTTCATCAGCCGCTCCTTGGGAATGAGCTTTCCGGTCGTTTTGCAGATGCCGTACGTCTTGTTCTCGATGCGTACGAGCGCCATTTCGAGGTTGCGGATAAATTTCATCTGATGGGCAGCCAAACGACCGCTTTCCTCTTTGGAAAGAGTTGCGGCGCCCTCCTCCAGCACCTTGAACGTCGGCGATGTGTCTTCCGTATCGTTGTCGGCGGTATGGGTGATCGTGGCGCGCAGCAGCTCGTAGTCCGCACGCGCGTTCTCAAGCTTTTTCAGGATAAGCTGCCGGAACTCTTCGAGTTCGGCGTCGCTGTATCTGGTTCTTTCGTCTGCCATAATAATCTCCTCTCTTTTAAGGTTTACTGTAAAATTAAGCAATAATTCCGATATTACCAAATTTTACCGGAATATATCAAGGGGCTATATCCGCGTCACGGCGATGCGCAGCGGTTCGTCGTCCACGTCGGTTTCGACGACCGTTTCGCCTGCCGGTTCCGCTGCCGGACGGACCTCCACGGCGAGGGTCTGCGAAGCGATGTAACCGTCGAATCGGGCGATTGCGTCGGCCACCAGGGGCTTCTGTTCGATCTCTGCGCGGATCTTGTCCGTGACCTCGAATCCGGAGTCCTTGCGGATATTCTGGATGCGGTTTATCAACTCGCGTGCCACACCTTCGGCTTTCAGCTCCTCGGTGACGGTAATGTCGAGCGCCACGGTGAGTTTTCCCTCCGAGGCGACGAGCCATCCGGGCATGTCTTCCGAGGTGATCTCGAAGTCGGCGGGCGTCACGGTGATCCGCTCCGCTCCGAGGTCGAGCACCGTTTCCGGCGCGGCCTCCACCTCGGCGATACGTTCCTGCGAGAACTCCGCGACGAGGGCGGCGATCTGCTTCATCCACTTGCCGTAACGCGGCCCGAGGGTCTTGAAGTTGGGCTTGATGCGTTTGGTAATCAGCCCCGTGGTCTTTTCGATCAGCTCGATCTCCTTCACGTTGACCTCGTTCATAATGAGGTTCTTCACGGCCGAAATATGCTCCGCCGTCGCGGGGTCGAGCACCGGGATCAGGATTTTGGTCAGCGGCTGGCGCACCTTGATCGACACTTTGCGGCGCAGGGCCAGCACCATCGACGAGACCTTCTGCGCCAGCGACATCATCTCTTCGAGGCGGGCGTCGATCAGCCGTTCGTCGGCCGTCGGGAACGCCGCGAGATGCACCGATTCGTCCTTGTGGCGGCCGCTCACGGCGTTGAGGTCCGTGAAGATGCGGTCGGAGATGAACGGTGCGAACGGCGCTGCGAGCATCGTGACGGTCTCAAGACAGGTGTACAGCGTCTGATAGGCCGCCAGTTTGTCTTCCGACATGCCGCCTCCCCAGAACCGCTTGCGGTTGAGGCGCACGTACCAGTTCGAGAGGTTTTCGCCCACGAACTCCTGAATGGCGCGGGCCGCCGGAGTGGGGTCGTAGTCTTCGAGAGATTCGGTAACGTTCTTCACCAGCGTATTCAGGAGCGAGATGATCCAGCGGTCGATTTCGGGACGCTTCTCCATCGGAACCTCCTCTTCACGGCCCGTGAAGCCGTCCACGTTGGCGTAGAGGGCGAAGAACGAGTAGGTGTTGTAGAGCGTTCCGAAGAATTTGCGGCGCACTTCGTCGACGCCGTCCCTGTCGAACTTGAGGTTGTCCCACGGCTGCGAGTTGGAGATCATGTACCAGCGCGTCGCGTCGGCTCCGTAGGTGTCGAGCACCTCGAACGGATCGACGGCGTTGCCCAGGCGTTTCGACATCTTGTTGCCGTTCTTGTCCAGCACCAGACCGTTCGAAATGATATTCTTGAAAGCCACCGAGTCGAAGAGCATCGAGGCGATGGCGTGCAGCGTGAAGAACCAGCCGCGCGTCTGGTCGACGCCCTCGGCGATGAAGTCGGCGGGGTAGACCTGGCCGAAGCCCTCCTTGTTCTCGAACGGGTAGTGCACCTGCGCATAGGGCATGGCGCCCGAGTCGAACCATACGTCGATCAGGTCCGATTCGCGCCTCATCGGCTCGCCCTTCGACGAGACCAGCACGATCGAATCGACATAGGGGCGGTGCAGGTCGATGTTCTCGGTCGAGTAGTTCTCCTTCGACATGTCGCCGACCCTGAAATTCCTGTACGGGTTTTCCTGCATGACGCCCGCCGCTATCGAACGCTCTATTTCGGCCATCAGCTCTTCGACCGAACCGATGCACTTCACCTCGGAGTAGTCCTCCGTGGCCCATACGGGCAGCGGGGTTCCCCAGAAGCGCGAACGCGAGAGGTTCCAGTCCACCAGTCCTTCGAGCCACTTGCCGAAGCGGCCCGTTCCGGTCGATTCGGGTTTCCAGCGGATCGTTTTGTTCAGTTCGATCATCCGCTCGCGCAGCGCCGTGGTGCGGATGAACCACGAGTCGAGCGGGTAGTAGAGCACGGGTTTGTCCGTGCGCCAGCAGTGGGGGTAGGAGTGGGTGTGCTTCTCGATCTTGAAGGCCTTGTTTTCGGCTTTCAGCATCACCGCGATGTCGATGTCCAGCGTCGGGTCGGTCTCGCTCAGCCGCTCGTCGTAGGCGTTCTTCACGTAGCGGCCCGCATACTCCCCGTATTTCGCGGCGTCGACGTGCGTCTTCACGAACTCCGGGTCGAGGTCTTCGATCAAAAAGAATTTGCCCTGCCTGTCGACCATCGGCTGGTTCTTGCCCGCGCGGTCGACCATGAAGAGCGGCGGGATGCCGGCGGCCTTGGCCACGCGGTCGTCGTCGGCGCCGAACGTCGGGGCGATGTGCACGATGCCCGTACCGTCCGAGGTGGTCACGTAGTCGCCGACGATCACGCGGAAGGCGTCGCCTTCCGGCTTCACCCACGGGATCAGCTGCTCGTAGCGGATGCCTTCCAGCTCGGGACCTTTCCAGCTCCCCTCCATGATCTCGTATGTGCCTTCCATCTTCTTGGTGAAGTAGGAACCCAGTAGCTCTTTGGCCAGGATGACCGTCTGCGGCCGGTCGGTGTAGGGGTTGCGGCACTTGACCTTCACGTATTCGATCGCAGGGCCTACGGCCAGCGCCGTGTTCGAAGGCAGCGTCCACGGCGTGGTGGTCCAGGCCAGGAAATAGAGTTCACCTTCGACCCCTTCGAAGAGTTTCTCGCTCTTCGCGTCGCGGATCACGCGGAACTGCGACGTGCAGGTCGTGTCCTTCACGTCGCGGTAGCAGCCGGGCTGGTTCAGTTCGTGGGTCGAGAGACCCGTTCCGGCGGCGGGCGAGTAGGGCTGGATGGTGTAGCCCTTGTAGAGCAGTCCCTTGTCGAAGAGCTGCTTCAGGAGCCACCACAGCGTCTCGATGTATTTGTTGTCGTAGGTGATGTACGGGTCGTCCATGTTGACCCAGTAGCCCATCTTGCGCGTGAGGTCCTCCCACTTGCCCGTGAACTCCATCACCGCCTCGCGGCACGTGCGGTTGTACTCCTCGATGGAGATCTTCTTGCCGATGTCTTCCTTGGTGATGCCGAGCTTCTTCTCGACGCCCAGTTCCACGGGCAGTCCGTGAGTGTCCCATCCGGCCTTGCGGTGCACGAGGTAGCCCTGCTGCGTCTTGTAGCGGCAGAATACGTCCTTGATCGTGCGGGCCATGACGTGGTGGATGCCGGGCATGCCGTTTGCCGAGGGGGGACCCTCGTAGAATACGAACGTGGGATGGCCCTCGCGGGTCGTGATGCTTTTGTGGAACGTGTCGCGTGCGTCCCATTCGCCGAGCACGTCGGCGGCTATGCCTGCCAGGTCGAGGCCTTTATACTCCTTGAACTTCATATCGGTAGAAATTTCTTCGCTAATTTTCTGACAATTGGCAAAGATATAAAAAAGATTTGAAAAACGGGTCTGAAGCGTTCGATTTATGGATGTCCGTTCCGGGAAGCGGGGTCTGCGGGGGCCTTCCCTTCGTCGGGGCTGTCCGCGTCCGGCTTCGGGGCGATGACCGTCCCGGTCGTTTCCCGTCCGGTTCTGCGCCCGGGACGGACGCGGGTTTTGGGGATTACTCCCCCGCGGGAATGTCGATCCGGAAACAGGAGCCTTCGCCCGCCACGGAGTCGACGCCGACCGAGCCGCCCAGCTGTTCGGCGATCGACTTGCAGATCGACAGCCCGAGCCCGGTCCCCTGGGTGAAGGTGTCGAGTTTGACGAAACGTTCGAAGATGCGTTCCCGGTCTTCGGGCGCGATGCCGATGCCCGTGTCCTGAATCGTGAGCGTGTTCGGCGCGGAGCGGTAAATGTGAATGCCGCCCTCGGGCGTATACTTGAGCGCGTTTGAAAGAATCTGCTCCAGCACGAATACCAGCCATTTTTCGTCGCTCACGGCGGAAAGTCCGGTTTCCTCGTAGTTCAGCTTCAGCCTGCGCGCGATGAACTCCCCGGCGAACGGACGCACGGCGCGCTTCACCGCGTCGTCGATGCAGAGCCTGCGCAGCAGATAATCCGTCGACGGCGATTCCACGCGCAGATAGGCCATCACCATTTCCGCATAGCGTTCCACGCGCATCAGGTCGCTTAAAAGCCTTCGCGAAAGCGGCGAGTCCTCGTTTTTCAGGTTCAGGCGCATGGCGGCGATGGGCGTTTTGATCTGATGCGCCCACGTGGTATAGTAGTCGCACATGTCCTGATAGCGCCGATCCTGCTGCTGTCTCTTATACACATCTCCGAGCCCACGAGACACTGAGCGATCTCG
>ENA-UAOW01000580-UAOW01000580.1-human-gut-metagenome-genome-assembly--contig:-NODE-580-length-16413-cov-5.519196_pt1 | contig 16413 bp, 6 predicted proteins | sample MGYA00243470_ERZ654559 | MGnify/ENA primary metagenome ERZ654559 (study PRJEB26926, sample SAMN06164851) | human gut metagenome | biome: ENVO:00009003; feature: ENVO:2100002; material: ENVO:00002003...
TATAAGAGACAGCCATCAGAATCCGTGCGCCTTCGCGGGCAGAGCCGGCGCGTTCGGCAAGCGCACGGCGCAGGTTATAGCCGATGCCGCCGTCTTTGACGCCTGTCTGCCTCCCGGCAGGAACTCCGCCGCTGCAGCGCCAAGGGCCGCCAGGGTCTCCATGGATAAAAGCCCATCGGTTGCCACAGCATTAACAATCCCTTCACCGGCTCCATACAGATCCGGAAGCGGCAGCGTCTCGTCGCCAAGCCCCAGCAGGCCGGTCACGTTCCGCAGGTACGGGATGTCGTTGGAGGCATTGTAGGCGAAGTCCGCCGCCGCTGCGCCCCAGTTGAAGTCTCCGTCCAGGGCTGCCGGGTCCGTATCGAAAAGGCGTTCCCCGGTCAGTTTCTCCCATCCGTTGTCCATGACAGTCCGCAGCCACTCGTTTGTGGTCAGCCCCTCGCCGCTGGCGATAAAGTTTGCAGACAGTCCCAGGATGTCGAACGGCGCCGGCGTTCCGCCGTATGTTTCCTCCGCCGCCCGGTTCAAAAGGAACGCTGCCAGGAGCATTTTCACAATGACGCCGGCCAGCGCCGCAGCCGCTGCGGTTTTTCCTTTGCTCCGCTCAATGGCTCGGAAGTCCCGCGGCAGATCCTGGGTCAGGTGCTCCCAGGAGTTGATGGCCTCCACCTGGAACACATTGACCATCTGCGCCACCGGGTTTTTTGCCTCGAAGGTGAGAGGGCGCGAACCCTTTGCCCGGCTCCCCATGACGCTCTTGCCCCATGCATCCGCCACCTTCATGGCCTCCCGCTCACTCTTTCCCGCTTGGATCTCCTGCAGGTATTTACCCCGGACAGCAACCGTCGAAACAAATCCATCCATGAACTCCGCCGGCTTGAACATGGTGGACACCACCATATCCGCAGGATCCGTCACCAGGTAGTCGATGCCTTTTTTCCCGGTTAGGAAGTCACTCTCCTGCGCCCATCCGGCCCGCCGAAGTTTTCCGCTCCAGATGTCCGCGATGGCCTGGGCCGTGTTCTTTGTCCCCAGTTCCGCGAAGATCTGCGGCAGTTGCGCCGTCTGGTTGAGGGCGGAGGACAGGTTTCCGGCTACCTGCGCCCGGCCGAAGGCTCGGACCAGTTTGTTCCCCAGGTTCAGGATTGTGCGGCCGGAGGAGTATTCCCATCCGCGGTCCGCCATACTCTGCTTTCCGGCCAGGATATTCGCATAGTTGTCCAGATAGGACACGAACTCGCTGTACTTGGTGGTCCTTGTGATGTCCTCGTACAGTTTGTCCACATAGTCGTCCATGGCCTGGCTGATGTCGCCCGGCGTCATGGCACTTGTCTTTGAGATCACGTCGTGGTCCCTCAAAAACGCTGCCTTGTCGTCCGTGCTCCGGTACCGCAATTCCTCGGCCCAGGACAGGTTCTCCCGGATCTCGTCCGGGGCGTAGGTCCGCCGGAAGTAGTTGGCCGCCTGGCGTACCCGCATAATATCGTCCGTGTGGTATAGGACATCGCTCATGTAGTCTACGTAACTTTCATAGGCCGTTGCGATGTCATACTCGGTGATGTCGCTGGTTCTCTGCAGGAAGTAAGGGTTCCACCGCTTGTTCGGCCGGTAGTCTGCCGTCAGTCCCGCGATGGAGGACGGCAGCCGGGTCACGTCGGTATTGATCCCCATGGCCTGCAGGGATTTGTTCAGCAGGTTCTGGTTGTTTTCCGGCTGGATGTGTGGCGCGTACCCCTTGATAAATCCGATGGGTTCATAGCCGTGCGCCACCAGGAAGTCGTTGATCGCGTCGTAGAACTGGTCGAACATGCTCTTGTACTTGGCGACGGCGTTCTCTACCTTCACATTGTCTACCCGGCCGCTCTCCAGGATCTCCTGGGTCTCCAGCCACCGGCTGTACTTTTCCGCCAGGCGCCGCTGCTCCCGGTCCAGGCTGAACTCCTTGGCAGCGTCTCCGGCGTCCTCTCCGTTTCTGATGTTCTGCGCCGCATTCTGGATCGCCTCCGACATTTCCATGCCGGCCACGATCTCTCCCACGGCCCGTCCCTCGATCACCTGCTGGACAACGGCCCGTTCCTCTTTGGTCAGCCGCGTGGTTTTCCCCGCGCTGTCCTCGAAGGCCCGCACCTCGTCGTGCATCCGGTTCCTGAACCGGATCCGCTCCGCCTCGTTTGCGGCCACCGGGTCGAAGATGGCCGCGTTGATCGCCGCGCCCCGCTCGTCCCCGAAGATGTGCAGCATGTTCCGCTCCGGGGTCCTGTGGTTCAGAATGATGGACCTGGACGGCTTGAAGGCGTCGCTGTCTTTGAACAGTTCCTGCATCTTCTCCGACAGGGCCTTATTGATGTCGGCACGCTGCTGGCGGATCAGGTCCGCGGACACGGCCCGCTCGGCCCAGTAATAATCCGCCAGTTCCATCACCTTTTCCGCGTTCATGGTGGAGGGGATGTCCTCCTGGGAGTAGATCCCCGCCGCCACTCCGGAGGCGAAGTTCCGCTCCGCCGCCGTCGCGTTCAGCCGACGCTCCGCCCGGCGCATTTCCTTCCGAATGGATTTTGCCGCCCGGTCGCTTTCGATCAGGGAGGGGATAAAGTCGTAGATGCCTACGCTGTTCTCCACCTTCACGCCCAGGCGTTCCAGGGCCGGCGTCCCGGTGAAGTCCTCCTTTGAGACATTCTTCATCCGCTCTGCCTTTTCCTGTGCTGCCCGCTGTTCCAGGGCTGCCGTGTACTCGTCTACCGTGGCGAAGTCCTCCAGGCGCAGGTTTTGCCTCTGCCGGCGCTGCTGGTTTTCCCTCCACCGCTCGTTCAGGGCGTTGTACTGCTCGTCGGTCATATCCTCGTCCCGGTACAGGTCCCCAGGTTCTCCGGCCTGCCGTTCTTCTTGGGCGGTCTGCTCGATGGCCTCGCGCAGCCGTTCACGGTAATCCTCGGCCGGCCGGCTCTCCGGTTCCGCCGCGCCTTCCGCCGCCGGCTCCGGTTCCACTTCCGGCAGGCTTAACCCTTCCGGCTCTCCGCCTTCATCGTATCCAAGGTCCTCTTGCCGGCTCCGGCCAGGATCTCCAGCATCGGGTCCCTGCTGGAGGAGGCTTTGCTCTCCACCTCCCGCAGCCATTTCTCGGTTTTCGAGATCTCGTCCGAAGTCGGGGCGCCCGATCTGCCGGCCGGTTTCGCTCTCGTATCTGCTGATGGCGCGTTCGAGGGTTTCTTGTAAGCCATGTTCTTCACCTCCAAAAATGCTCTCCTGCTGCGGATCTCCGTACTCCTGCACCTGGTCGTACAGGTTGTTCAGCATGGTACGGATCTGCTTTCCGCTGCGCTTGTTATTCTCGATGAACTGGGCCAGGTACACATCGAAGGCCGGGTACTGCTCCAGCAGGCTCGCCTGGTCCGTGTACTCCTGGACGGTCTGGTTCCGGTTTTTCGCCTGTGTGTAAATGTTTACCGCATTGATGATGCCGTCCACCACCGGGACGTTGTAGGCCGTCCCTTCCTCAATGGCCGTCCTCATGGCCACGGCGTTCGCAGCGGTGTCCAGCAGGGCCTTCGTGACGTTCTTGGCGTCGTTGTCCAGACTTTCGGAAAGGCGGGCCAGCAGCGCCGGGTCCCCGTATGCGCGGGCGAACACGGCATACTGCGCCCGCTCCAGCCCCGCCTGGGAAAGCATGCCCGTTGCCGTGGTCATTCCGCCGCGGTCCGCCGCCGGCACTACCTGCTGGATAAACTGGTTGATAAATGCCTTGTTTGCCTCGTTGTTGATGGTGCCCTCGTCGTTGGGTACGATCAGGTCCAGGATGTCTCCCATCCTCGCCGCGTCCGTCATGGCCTGCTCCGTCGTGGAATACGCCGCCGTTGTGGCCGCGTTCAACTCCTGGGCCAGCCGGCCCCAGTCCTGCACGTTTCTGGCCATGCGGACCAGCACGGGGTGTTGCGGAAGGGAGGAGGTGTCCAGCCCATACCGTTTCCCACGCTCCCGCACGAACTGCTCATATTCTGCCGCCCTGCCGCTGTTGTATGCCGCGATGATGGCCTGGCTCCTGGCATTCCCTCCGATCACCGCGCCGTCCCCTCGAATGATAGGGGCGCCGTTCTGCGCCGTCGGGCTGTCTGCCAGCAGGCGGGGGTTGAGGTTTCGGCTCATTTCCTGGATCTGTACCTGGCTCGCCGTCCTGCTTCTGTCCCGCGGCTGCAGTTCCGCCGGATATTCCGGGTTCACGGATCCGTATTCATCATTGGACACTACCAGCGCCTCCGCCGGCACAATGGCATAGGTAAACTGGACGGGGGTATTCCCTTCGGTGTAGGTTTCGTCCTGGTCCCCCAGGATCACACCCTCGCTCTTTTCAAGGGCATTATACTCCTGGTCCGTTTCCTCGTCCACAGAAAATCGGATGTCCGGATTTTCCCGGTTAAATGTCCCACGGTTTGCGACGGCGCTTTTTACCTGCCCTGGGTCGAACACCGCATAGGTCCTGGTGTCTCCCTCCCTGGCCACGATACCGTCATATCCGTGTTCCTGCAGAAGGCTTGCTGTTTCCTGCGTGTTGATAACCTCCCAGGTCTGCGCCGGCTGTCCGACGGCGTTCCAGGTGTCTCTCCACTCCGCCTCCGGTATTCCTGTCCGCTCCGCCAGATCCGCCGCCGCCGCTTCAAATGGTGTATTCACCTGGCCAACGTCCGCCGGGTTCTCCACGTGAAGGTACGCCGGGATCATCCGCGCGCCTCCTGTGTAGATCTGCGACGCCGGCAGCGCCCTCTCCAGGCGCCCGGTCTGTGTTGCGTAACTGCCAGCGTACGCCGCGTTTGGCGTGAACCACATAGGCCTCCCGCCGGTGTTGAAGGCCGTAAATCTTCCGCCGGCCCCATGGAACACCAGTAGCGGACCTCCGGCCGTGTTCTGTACCTTGCTCCCATTGAACCACCGCCGGAAGGCATCGGTCTGCGTCATGGCCTGTGCCCGTTGGATCCTCCGCTGCAGGTTTGTGTCCTGCCGCAGTGCCGCCCGGGATAGGCTATACTCTCCGCTGCCGTCGTCCGTGGCGGCCAATAGGGCCTCCGCCGCGTCCTGGTCCTCGTCCACAGAATACCGAATATCCGGGTTTTCCGTCGGCTGCCGGTTATCAACCCGTTTGATCTGTTCCGGGTAGAAGGCCACAACCTCGTCCCCGTCTCTGGTTTGGAGGACGCCGTCGTATCCTCTCGTTTTCAGCGCCTCCGTAAATTCCGTTCCGATGTCCTCGATGTAGTAGTGCGCCATGTGAAGGTCTGCGTAGTGATAGATGCTGTTGAACAGGAAGTCCACCGCGGCGTCAAATCTATATTTTTCCGCCATTTCCTTGGTTTCGTAGTACGCCCTCGATTGCGAGTAATCGTACTTTCCTTTCCCGGTTTTGAGGAACCACTGGTAATAGTTCCCCCTATACGCATCCTGCACCTCCTGGATGGTGAATGTTGGATTGTTCAGTATCGGCTCAATTTCCGCACGCAGTTCACTCCACGGGATATTTTTCACGATCCCGTACCCTTCATCGTCCCATCCGGTCACAACTTCCAGGGTTCTCCCCTCCGCCAGTTCCGGTAATTTCTCTGCGAAATTGATGATAAATGCTACGGAAGATCCTTCCGTCGTCTCCGGCTTCATGCCTTCAATGGTAAACATCTGCTCGTCGAACACAAACGGGTTCTTGATATTCAGATATGCGGGCAGCACTCTTTGCCCGTACATCCTCGCCTCCCCTTGGTAGAAGGTGAAATAAAATCCCCGGCCAAACCACCCTCCATCGGTTCTTTGTGTCTCTGACCAGTCGAACACCGTAAATTCTCCGCTGTTCGTCCCGTGGTAAACTTCACGCAGCCGTCCCTGTCTATCCCGGATCTGACTGCCCCGGAAGAACTCCTGCTGCTCCTTCGTCAATTCTTTTCCCTGGTTGTCCTCGGTGGCGGCATCCTCCACAGAGTACCGTGCCCGGCCCGTCGGTGCATACTGCCCCTGGGTGGGGTCGATCCAGGCCACGTCCGTTACCGGGACGCGCCGGCTATATACTCTGCCGTCTCCGGCGTAACTCTCTGCCTCCATCCTGGACGGCGTGACAAAGCCGCCCGCCTCGATGGGGTAGGAACTGAATACCTCGATCTCTCCGCTCTCCAGGGCCTCCTCTGCCATGGCGCGGGAGTAGTCCGGGTTGAACTCGTCATACTCGGCCCACTCCGGGTCCGTTATGGCCTCCTGCAGTGTTTTGATTTCCTCTGCGCTGCGGATCCACGTGTGGTAGTCGTCCTGCGCCGGGTTGCTCTCCTGGATCACTTGCATCTGCTGTTCTTTCAGGGCGTCCGTGCCCTCCGCGTTGGCGAAGGCGTCCGCGTCAGAAAATACCGTGTCCTCATTTCCAATGTTCGGCCGTGTGTTCCTCCGCTGCTCCCGGTCCATGCTGCGCCTGGCCGCGGCGTCCCTGGCCTCAATCTCCCCGGCGGTGTCCCGGTAAAGGTTATACGCACTCCTTCCCGCATCCGTTTCCGCCCGTTTTAGGTGCTGCAGCAGGGTAATAAATCCCCACACTTTCTCCCTTCCGAACCGCTGCTCCGCCGCCTCTCTGGCCGCGTCGTACTGCTGCCATTCAATCGGGTCCTCCTCGATCTGTTCCAGGGTGTCCCAGTTCACGGCGCCCCGCGGCACGTCCGGCGTCATTTCCTCCAGTTCGATCATGGCGTCGAAGAACTCCGGCTCCTGGTCCCGGACGCTGTTGTACTCGTCCCGCAGTCTGGCGGCCTCCCGCCGGACGTTCTCTGTCCGCCCGTCATATCCGTTCTGGAGTTGCCGGCTCCAATATTCCGGGCTGGCTCCTCTGGCAAATCCCTCCGCCCTCTGAATGGCGTGTTGGATCTCATGGATCAGCACGTCCTCCGGCTCGGTCAGCAGGCTTTCGTCCAGCGTCACCGTGTCCCCGTCAAATTCTCCACGGGTCCCTTCCGGCAGTTTGCGGAACTCCAGCCCCACGTCCCGCAACTGCGGGTAGTTTGCGAACAGTTCCGGGTGGTTGATGTAGTCGGCCAGGGTCCCGCCCCAAGGGTTGTTCTTGGTGGCGTTGGCCCGCTGCAGCGCGTCCACATAGGTTTCAAACTGAAAGCCAAATTCCGTTGCCGTCAGTTCATCGTACAGGCGCTGCTGCTCCGCCGTGTCCCCGGCGATCTCCGCCCGGTTGTATGCGCGGACCATATCCGCCTGTTCCTCTGTGATATTGCCGAACAGGTCCTCTCTGGCTGCCTCCAGGTCCTCCATGGCCCAGCGCCTGGACCTGGCCCCCTGGAGATCCCCCGTCGGGTCGTACTCCATGCCGCTGTCGTCGATCTCGAACCTCCACAGCCCGTCCGCTCCACGGAACCACCCGGTCTCCTGCCGGATCTGTTCGGCATCCTCGCCGGCGCGCTCCATTTCTTCCGCCCTTGCCAGGGCCTCCTGGTCCGCCCGGTTTGCATTTCTTCCGGCAAAACTGTACCGCTCCTCTGGCGGCCCTCTGGCCGGCGTCGTCTCCTCTCTCCGTCCTGCGCTGCGCTGATCCACCACGTCCCGCACGGCCTGGGTGTACTCCGTAGATCCGGCAGAGAAGGCGTTTTTCCCCGCATAGGCGTCCGCAAAGATCTCCTCCAGGATGTCCCGCACCGCTGCGTCTATCTCCGCATCCGTGGCATTTTCCGGTATGTCGATTACGCCGCGCAGTTTTTGTATATAGGTTTCCACAATTCCCGAGAACTGTTCCTCTGAAAACCGGCTGATAATCTCATCCCGGACGGCTTCCACCAGCCCAGGATCTGCGGCCGCTTCGATGTGGAACTGTTCGTGGTTCCCGATCTGGTCAATGGACCACCGCATGTTATCCGCCTGGATGTATACCCGGCTTCCCTGGACGGCTCCGTTCACGCGGACCGGCCCCGCCGGCGTGGACACTTGCAGCAGACCGGTGAAATATGTCACGGTGTATCCCGCCTGCTCGAACCGCTGCGCCGTTGCCTGCATGGCCTCGTCGTATGCCTGCTGCGGTACCGGCTTCACTGTCCGGGCGTCCGTTCCGCTGGTGAGGCCCATTTCCCGGCTGCTTACCGTGGTGACTTGTAGAGCATTGACACGATCCTGTCTCGCACTTGCTGCTCGGACCTGTTCAGACCTCCGCCTTGCTCCTGCGCTTCCTTCCAGGCCTCCAGTTTGCCCTCCGGTACCTGTACCTGAAATCCGTCCGACGTCTCCGCCAAGTACACCGGCTCCTGTCCCCTGGACTGCTGCGCCCTGGGCTGTTCCTTCTGTGCCATTCGTTACACCTCCGTTCAAAATATCCGCCACAGGCGTCCTCTGCGCTCCCGGCGCCGTTTCCGGTGCTGCCTCAGGCTCCTGCACCTGTCCGTTTCTTACCGCCTCCAGCGGGCTTACAGTGGGCGCCGGCGTCGTTTCACTCTGGATGGCGCCGCGCTGCACTGTCACCGGATCCGCCCGCTCGGTCTCCTCCAGGACGCTTTCCACGGTAGGGAGGGAGAGGCCTTCCGGCTCCTGCGCTTCCTGCCGTGACTGCTCCTGGGCCACGGTCCGCACGTTTTCCTGGTAGAGTTCTCCCAGTTCCTGCGCCGTTACCTGCTGCCCCTGGGCCTGCTTGTTCTGGATCTGCTGGGCCAGTTGATAACTCCGGGTGGACGGGTCGCTGGCCAGTCCCTCCTCAATAATGGCGGCCACCACGTCGTCGCCCATCTGCTGGAACTGCTCTCCCGCCGCCTGGTTCTGCTGCCTATTGTAAGCGGCGTCTCCCGCGTAATTCATCGTATTTACGACGCCGCCCATGGCCGCGCCGGACAGGGCGCCGCCGGCTCCGGCCCACGCCACTTGTCCGATACTGTCCAGCAGCGCCTGCTTCTTTGCCTCGTCCTCGGATAGGCCCTGCATCTCATACTGGTCCACCATCGCCTCAAAGTTGGACTTATCGCCCATGATGGCCGCGTCAGTGATGATGTTGGAGATCTCCGTCAGCATTTCTTCGCTCGCCTCCACGCCGGCCTGCTTCACCGTTTCTTTCAGCAGATCTTTCATGGAGGAAACGCTGTGGACAGACAGTAGCCTATCAATGCTCACCTTCTCGAACAGGGCTTCCGCCGCGCCGGCGGCCAGGCCGCCCCAAAACGCCTGCTCATTCGTTCCGCCCCGCTCGATCACGTCCTTTGCCTGGTTTGAGGCTGCGGACGCGCCCATGAAGAAGGTGGCAGCCGTCGGCACGCCCAAGGCAGTTGCCGCGCCCACCTGTACCGCACTGTCTGCCACGCTCATACCCGTCTGGTAGAGGAAGGAGGCCACATTCTGCCCGAACAGTTCCCAGTCCGTGTTCTCCTCGATCTCCTTGGAGACCGTCCCCCGGACGGTGCTCACAAAGTTTGTGGCGTCCATGTTGTAGACGTTCATGGGTACATAGGTCTGCAGGTTTGAAGGGTCGCTGGTTCCGATACCGCCCACCATCGTTTTCAGGTAGTCGATGCCCTGGAAGGGGGAGACAAGCACGGTTTCCGCAGAGGACAGGATCGGGTGCTCTTTCGCCCAGGTCTCCCACTCCTGCACGCTCTTTTCGTATTCCTCCGCGTCCCGCTGCATCTGCTCGAACTGCGCCATTCGGTCGTAGTCGTACTCCTCCGCCGCCATGCGCTCCACGGCCTGTTTTTTCTTCTCCTCCAGTTCCTGGTACAACTCGTAGATGTTGTTGTACCCGCCGTCCGTCCGCGGGGTGTAGGCCCCGCCGGCGCCGGCGATGGCGTACTGGTCGATGGCCTTCTGGTCCAGGCCGTATTTGTCCGCAAGGTACTTTTTGTACTCCTCGACGGCCGCGGCGTCTCCGCTTCCGTTGAAGGTGAAAGCCATTACCTCTGTTACCTTGTCCATGTCCTCCTGCAGCATGGTCGCCTCGTTGTAAAGGCTGGACATGTCCTCGCTGGCGTCCAGGCTTTCCCGCTTTGCCTGGTTCTCTGCGTAGTAATACTGTGCCGCCAGGTCGTTCAGGGCTTTACTGTACCGCTCGTAGTCGGCCTCCGCCGCCTCCAGTTTCGCACTCCACTCCGCCCTCTGGTCCTCTGTCCCGTACCGCCGGATGCCGGACATGATGGTTCTTGCCTCGTTCCGCTCCTTTTCTGCGGCCTCGGCCAGGGGCGTCAACTCGTCCACCCGCTCCTGGATGCCCTCCGGACTGTTGAAGTAGGTGTACTGCTCCACCAGGTCGTTGTATGCCTCCAGGTCCGCCTGGAACTGCGCCAGGCTCCGGTTGTAGGCAGTCGCATTTGCCTCCGTCGGATCCGCGTCGTAGGCGGAGCGCAGCGTGTCCAGTTGTGCCCTGTAGGTGGTCAGTTTCTCCTGTCCGCTGGTCAGTTCCGCCGCCACCTGCTCGTACCGCTCAAAGGCCGGTGCCGTCTCGTCGATCTGTGCAAAACTGCTGGCCGGTTTCACGCTGAACTGGTAGTTGCTTCCGCCGTAAGCGTCAGGTCCGTATTCCGCGTCCACGCGCTCCCTGGCCTTTTGGGCCTGGGAGCGCAGGAAGGAACTGGCGCCGCTCACTTGCTGCGCCTGTGCAGTTGTCCCGCCGCCGGTGGACTGCTGCTGTCTCCAGTTGCTTCCGCCGTAGGCGTCCGATCCGTATTCCTTGTCGATCTTTTCCGCCTGGCGCTGGGCCATGTTTTTCAGAAAATCGCTTGCCATGGCGCCTCCTCCTTATTTTTTGTAATCCGGGTTCTTTCGGTAACTGTACTTCCCGGTTTCCGGGTTGTAGGTCTCGATGATCTCCCCGCGGTTCACCATGGCCTCCAACTCCTGCCAGGTGATCCGGCTGTAACCTGCCACGCGGATCCATCCGTCTCCGGTCTGGTTGGTCACGCTGGCGCCCACGTCCGCCTCTGCGTCCGCGCCCCCTGGGTCAGATCCCTGGTTCATAATTTCCCACGCTGCGTCTGCGGACAGTCCGCCGGCGGCCGCCTGTGTTGCCGGCCCCCACTTTCCGTCCGCAGTCACGCCCAGGGCCTCCTGCATCTGAATGATCTGCGATGTGGTCAGGCCCCCGTTGTTGTACCCGGTACCGCCGCCCCCGGAAGTTACTCTGCCGCTTCCGCTGCTTCCGGATCCGCTGCTGGCGCTGGTTCTCTCCGCCTCCGCCTTCCGGTATGCGTCCTCCAGGGCCTGCACATATTCATTCGTGTATCCGGACGCCCCGATCAGTTCCGCACTCGGCGTCCCGCCGGCGGACAGGATGGCGTCCACCTGGGCCTGTGCCAGGGCCTGCTCCTGCTGCCCCCGCTGATACTCCGTCTCGTCCTGCTGGATCCCCAGGTTGATCCGGTCCATAAAGCGGCCGTAATCCACGTCGTCCTGCCCCTGCAGGGACGAAAGTTGCCCCTGCAGAATGTTGAAGTCTCCCAGGTAGGTGTCGTAGGCGAAGTTCCGGTCCGTGTTGTACTGGGTCAGTTGATCCAGATACTTTGCGTAGTCCAGTTGCTCCTGGGTATTCACAGCCCCCAGGTCCTGCAGCATCATACTGTACTCGTTGAGGTATCGGTCATAGGCCTGTTGGTACAGCGTCGGAATGATGTCATTCAGTTGGGTGGCATAGTAATCCCCGGCCTGGGTCGCTGCCGTGATGGCCGCAGTGGACGCTCTCCCTCCGCTGGCCGCCGACGCCTGGGCCAGGGCGTTTGCGGTCGCTCGGTCGCCCTCCCGCAGGTAGGATTTTTTGTAGGAGGACCACTGCGGGTCCGTTTCCTTGCTCCAGGAAAAGTCCTCCCGGTTCAGGATGGCATCCAGCAGGGCCTGCTGCTGCTCCGCGTACTGGTTGTCATAGACCGGCGCCTCCTGGTCAAAGGTGAAGGAACCGTAGTTGTTGATCTGGTCCAGAATAGCGTCGATCTGACCGGGAATTTTCCCTTGCGAATAGTAGGATCCTCCGTCAGAACCGCCCATGTAGTTCCCGTAACTGCTGCGCAGTTGGTTCGCTGCCTCGTTGGCCAGCAATTTCTGCTCGTCCGTCGCGGCGTCGTGGTAGTCTCGCTTTAAGGACAGGATGGACAGCCCGAACTCCGGGTATTTCTTGGCCGTCTCCAGGTCCGCCTGGGAAAACTCCCCCAGCAGTCCGGAGGACGTGGCAGCCGAAAGAAAGTCGTCATAACTGTATGGCATGGTGTACCCTCCTTTTTCTCGATGTCACTGGCGCCCTCGTTGGGATTTGAGGGCGGATCCGTCGTAGTATTCCCGCACCATGGAATAGACGCGGCAGCCGCCGGTTCCCACCATGCGCAGACGGTAGTGGTCCCCTCTGCGTGGAATGATAGGGAGGTAGTAACTGCGTTTCGTCCCTTCTCCCAGGGCGCCGTTTACTTTCAGCCACTCCCCGGTGGTGTCGAACTGGATGTAGACCTGCACCTCCGCGCCCTCGTCCAGTTCCAGCCGGATCTGGATCTTGGAGACGCCCTTCTTGTCCGGGTTGTCGTCCGTGAAGTCCCCGAACTCTGCAACCCATTCCACCGGCCCCTCCGGCTCCGCCTCCGCCGGCGGATCCTGGATGTTCCCGGTGATCCAGATTTCCCCGGCGTCGTTGAGGAAGTACAGGTTCCCGTCGTACCGCGCGAAGTGCGTGGCGTGGGTGGCGTCCTCTGTGTGCCACATCCCCCGCTGCGCATCGTAGACGTGCAGCAGCCACGCCCCGTTCTCTCCCTGCATGGAGACGTAGTATTTGAGGCCGTCACTTCCCGCCGCCGCGTTTTTGTGCCTCTCCAGACCGAAGGCAGCCCCCACCGGCTGGGGGATCCCGCCGGAGTACGCCATGACGCCGGCGCGGGACAGGTAGAACAGGATCTCCCCGGCCACGGCCAGGCTCCCCGCGCTGCCTTCTGCCACCCCCAAGGTGGCACTCCCCATGACCTCGAAATTCGACGGGATGGATCCGTAGACCTTGTAGATGTGCTCCTCCTTGAAGAAAATCGGGTATCCGAGATAGGAGACGCACGCGGTAAAACTGCCGGCGCTTCCGGTGTCCACCGAGTAACTGTCCGTGTCCAGCCCGTCGTACACGTTCCAGTTGAAGATGTCCCCCAGTTTGGAGGCGTAAATGGTGGTCTTGTCGCACCCCCACAGCCGGTTTTCGTTTTCGCATACGTACAGGAGGTCCGGCACGGTCCGCTTCACGGATAGGCTCCCGGTTTCTGTATAGGGCGTCACACCGTCCTCTCCGTCCAGGGTGAATATGTACTCATAAAAATACAGTTTGTCCCCGTCGATCTCCCGGATGATGGGGGTCTTGTTGTTCTCCGGGTGCTTGGTGCAGCCCTCAATGGTCACGGCGTCCCCGGCTTTGAAGTAGTCCGCCCAGTTGACGCCGCTGGCCTGGATGCAGTTCGCCTCCGCGTCCTCCTCGTACAGTTTCCCGTTGGTGAAGGTGAGGCTGCTGCCGCTCCAGGTGGCCTCCAGGCTGCCGAACTCCCCGGTTAGGGTGTTGTACCACGCCTTGTCCGGGAAGATCACGATGTAGGCGCCCAGGGCCGCAAAGGTCTTTTGCCCCGCCGTTACCGTCCCTTTCCGTTCCCCGCCGTAGTAGAACCCCGTCCCGTCCGTCCAGCACAACTTCTCCCAGCAGAACAGGCCTCCGGCATCCCCCAGGGTCTTATACAGCCGCCGCGGCGCCCTGGTGGCCAGCAGGGGGTAGTAGTCGCTGGTCAGGTTCCGCATGTCCCACAACTCACCGTCTCCTGCGCCCAGGTTGTGGTTCAGGCCGCCGAACTTCACCTGCTGTCCCTTCTTGATGCCGTCAGCGTAGAGCACACTTGGCAGTTTCATACGCCGTCCTCCGTGAACTCCACAAACCCCTCCAGGGCCTCGATGTATTCCGGTTTGATCTCCGCCGGCGCCCGGACGCGGAGCACCTTCTGCTGCAGGTCGATCTCCGTTGCACTAAGTTCCCGCCTGGCTGCCTCGTAGGCCGGTCCCTTGGACGGGTCCTTGAAAACGAAGGTGCCGGCTTTCGTCAGGCGGATGTTGCCCTTCTCGTCCTGGGCCGCATACTCCGCCACCAGTTCCCGCTCCTTCTCCACGAAGAAGTCCACCTCGTCCTTCACCGCCCGCTTGACCTTCACGACGGCCAGGGCCACCTGGTACGGCCATTTCTCCTTGCTCATTTCCTCCGCCGCCATATATGCGTTCACTGCCTCGATCAGTTTCATGTCAAATACCTCCTATGCGTCCAGGCTGATTACCTTGACGTAGTTCTTGTATAGTCCATCGCTGCGGAACTGCCAGGTGTTTCCGCTGCTGTCCGTTATGGCCGGATCCTCCAGCCAGATATTCCACCCCGCCCGCAGCGTCAGATTGGTGGACGCCTCGATGTAAATGTTCGCCCCGCTCTCCAGGGACATGCCGCCGGCAGACAGTAACTTCATGGCCCAGTCCATATACCCGCTGTTGGTATAGATGAACATGCGGTACCTGGCCTCGTCCTCGGTGCCTCTCCCGTTGTCGTCGAACCGGATGCCGCCCACCAGCAGGTTCCAACTCACCGCTCCGTAGTAGATCTCCAGTCCGTTGTCGCTGCTGGACACGCTGCGCAGGGTGGCGCCTGTAATGCTGCCGCCGATGATCTCGTTTCCCTGCAAAGTGATGGCGGAGATCGTGCCCGTCACAATGTTGTCCCCGTTGATGGTAGTGGCTCCGGAGGAGGACAAGTCCAGGAACGTCACCATACCGGAGAACGTGATCCTGGCGCTGGAGACGATGAAGCCGTTGCTGGTGAGGTACAGATAGGAACTGCTCGATCCGTTGGAGGCGCTGATTGCGAACCCGTCCACCGTCTGCTGCAGTGTGGAGATCTGTCCCTGGGCGTTTGAGATCTGCGTGGCCAGCCCCTGGGACGTGATCCCCAGTTGGATGATGTCGTCCTCGGCGTCGGAGATCTGCATGCTCAACCCTTCCGCCGTCGCCGTCAGAGAGGTGATATTTCCCTCTGCGTCGTTCAGTCGCAGGGCCAGCCCCGCCGCCGTCAGCGCCAACTCGGCCACATTCTCCTCGCCATCCTCGATCCTTGCGTAGATCGGCTCGGTCAGAGAGGTTTCGTATCGGTCCACCGCCGTCTTGTTCATGTTGGAAAGGTCCAGGTTGTGCAGGGAATACCGCAACTGCTCCACCAGCATGAACATGTAGTTTTGTATGGTCGTGACCTTCTCCTCGGTGTCCTCCTCCCCGGTGAAGGTCGGGAAATTTGTGTCGATATACAGCCAGTTTGAAGGCATGCCTGCACCGCCTTTCTGTTAGAAATCGGGGCCGGCCAGTTCGGCCGGCCCCATCGCCTTAATCGCCGTAAGCGCCGGCGCGGTCATTGAATACCATCATCCGCAGCATGTCTCTGGAAAGGTCCATGTCTGCGGGGTCCCCGTTGGCGTCCACCTTTCCGCTGCCTCTGATGGCGCCCATGGCGATCAGTTTCCGCACGGTGTCCTCCGCATAGGGAAACTCCTTCTTGATCTCGTCCATCGTGTTGTATCTCGGCATGTTCTCGTCCTCCTCGTCCGCGTCTGCGCGGTTGTATTCTCTGGCATCCACCAGCCAGTAGTATTTTGCCTGGGAACGGAAGGTCTGGATGTCCCCGTTCACCCTGGCGTCCTTGGTGCTGGCCGGATCGTTGATCCGTACCTTGTCGTCCTGCCACCACAGCACGACGAAGTGCCCGCTGGATGTCCACAGGCCCTTGTTCATCAAGGCGATGGCGTAGTAGCCCTCCTTCAACTTCTCAACCACTTTTTCGTGGTTTTCGTGCTCCGGCTTCCCGTAGGTGTTGATCCAGTTCAGCATCTGGCAGTCGATGCCGAACTCCGCAAACTGGGGTGTGAAGTAGGCGTAGTAGGTGCCCTGGTTCAGGGCCTTGTACCCGTGTTTCATGCTCCAGTTGCAGGCGTCCTCCGGTGTGAAGGTCTTTCCCGTGATGGTCTCGATCAGCATGGCCGCAGCCGTCGGGCCGCAGCCGGCACTGCCGATGGTGGAACTCTCCCCGGAAACGCGATACGGCTTGTTCTTCCACCGTGCATCCGTCTGCAGGTAGGAAACGGGTTTCTTATTCATCGGTCTTTTCCCCCTCCAGGACAACTCCTTCATCAATGGTAATGAGGCCCGTGTTGGACAGTTCATAGACGGCCGCCTCGATCATGGCGTCCAGTTTTTCATCATCAACGGTTACTCCATGGCTCCGAAGCCACTCCAGGACGTAGGCTTTCTTTTCCTCTCCGCGTCCCGATCCCACATAGATCTGCTCGGCAGCCGAAACCGCGATCCGCACCCACGCATTGATCTCTTTCTGCTGCTCGCTCGTCGTCTTGCTCTTGATGTACGGAACCAGGACATAGGCCTGTCTCTTATACACATCTCCGAGCC